>MDSZ01162935.1_pt1 | contig 27572 bp, 25 predicted proteins | sample 811201 | NCBI WGS metagenome assembly MDSZ01 (sample SAMN05326647, study PRJNA326480) | marine metagenome | isolation source: seawater | place: Indian Ocean: North | collected 2010 | reverse complement strand
TCTTCTATTAGACATTCTAGTTGCATTTTCAACAATGATGCTTGAAAAAGCTGTATTAGGTATGTACAGAACATTTTTAGAGAATGTTCTAACTACGGTTAGTCTCCATCCAATCTTCTCAACTATACCCTCAATATTTCTATCTGGTGACTTTATGAATTCTCCTACCCTGAAGGGGCGATCAAAAAATATCATCATTCCACCAAAGAAATTTGATAAAAGATCCTTTGCAGCTAACCCAACAATTAAACCCCCTACACCGCCAAATGCTAGTAGACCAGAGATACTAAGGCCAAGCTCTTGCATGATAATTAATAGTGCTATTACTACTACAATAACCTTCATTATTCTTATAATAATTTCATAAGTCTCAGCAACTAGTGTTGCATCATCATCACCAGTTAAACTTTTAATATATGGCTTCGAAATTAAATAAAAGTTCAAACCACGTATAATTGACCATGAAATCATTAGTACAATTAATAAGAACAGTGAAGTTGACAAAGTGAAAGTAAAGTTTAGCAAACCTTCTTTTACAAAATAATCTGTGACGATAAGAAGATATCCTACTACTATCAAATATGATGAGGGACTTTTTATCGAATGAAGCAACAATTCATCATATATCGTGCTTGTTTTCTCCGATACAGCCAAAATGACTGATATAAGTCTATTCTTAAAAAAAAGTAAAAGTAAGGCACTTATTGATACTGATATAAGACTTGAATATGCTGCGTCAAAAATTTCATTCATTTTATTTCAAACTGATTATCTAAGCATTCTAATGAGCGCTGATATATTTTATAATCACCACTATTATAGATTATATGTTCCAAGCATAGCAAATCAATGTTATCTGTACTTGTTCTTTCAATATCCGCTAATTTATCAAGATATTCTGATTTAAAATATTGATGGCTCAAATTACTTTCAATAACACCCTTAGTTTGCATTGTAGTGATTATCGCTAAATTACAGCCTGCGGAAAATGCTTTGATGAGAATGTCTATCTTTGAATCATTATTATATTTTTCACTAATTGCTGACATTTCAAGATCATCACTTATAAAAAATGGTTTTTTATCATAAATGGTTGTTGCGTGATCTAATAACCATGTTGAGGATGTCGTAACAGGATGTTCAGATATCTTGTTATAAATGATATGACTAGTCATAATTGGTACCTGATATTTTTTATATATTCGTTTGAAAGGTTCTATATGAGTGATTAAATCTTTATACTCATTATCACATTCTGAAACTGTAGTATGAGTATCAGACAGTACTGAGCCATGTCCCGGGAAGTGCTTAAGAGTTGGTATTATTCCATTGTCGATAAGTCCCCTGATGTACTCTGATGCTAATCTTGTTACGGTATCTGGATTTATTGATAAAGTTCTATTATTAAGGACTTCACTATTAGAAGATAGATCAACAACTGGTGAAAAATTAATATCTATACCTATTTTCTTAAGTTCAAATCCAGAAACATATCCACTAGAATAAGCAACTTCGTTAGCTAACTCTGGGTCTTGTAAATATAACTTTCCAATATCTTCAAAAGAAGGTAAAAGAGTAAAGCCTTTTCTAAACCTTTGTACTCTCCCCCCTTCGTGATCTACAGCAATCATGATATCGCCTCTTATTGATTTAATTGAATCGATCAATAGCTTAATTTGATCTAAGTTATCATAGTTATGATTGAATAATATTACACCACCAATGATTTCATTCTGCAATAGATTGTACTCATCTGAACTCAATGTTGTTGAATCAACATTAATAATTATTTTATTTGAGGATGATTTCATTTCTTAATAAGAATCGAAGAATAACACGCTATTGCTTGATTATTTCCTATCAAACCAACTCCTTGAGAAGTTGATGATTTAATACTGATATATTCCATATTTAAAGAAGTTAAATTAGAAATATTTTTCCGCATCTCTGGAACTATGTCTTGAATGCGAGGTTCTTCAAGTAGTATTGTAATATCAATATTACCTATATAATAACCACTTGTGACAAGTGTTTCACATGCATGTGCTAAAATATGCTTACTGCTAATATCAAGATTCTGATCATTAGAAGGAAAATGTACACCTATATCACCATTTGCAATCGCTCCATATATAGAATCTGATAACGCATGCAAAACTATGTCTCCATCAGAATGTGCACTGATTTCATATTTGCATTTAATTTCAACTCCTGCAAGAGTAATTGAATCTCCTTCAATAAGTTTATGAAAGTCGTAACCATAGCCAATTCTTATATCATTCATAGCAGTTTTTTGTATCATTCATAGCAGTTTTTTGATGTTTTTAATATCGCTTTTATAGGTAATTTTTATATTACATGGATTTGACAACACTATTGAACATCTTAGATTATTAATTATTAAGGCCTCTATATCATCGTCTATGTCATACCCTTTATCAATACAAACATTAATCGATTTATAAAGCTTATCTGTTTTAAATATCTGAGGAGTATAAGTAGACCATAAATTAGACCTTGAAATATTGTAAGTAATAACGGAGTTTTTTGTCTCTTTTACAGCATTAGTAAATGGATATCCTAGTGATGAACCGTCAATATTTTTTTTTATTTCTTTTATGATATTCTTCACATCATTGATATCAAGTACTGGTCGAGCAACATCATGAATAAGAGTATACTTAGTTTGGAAATTATTTTTAAAGATATGATCAAGACAATTCCTTAGTGATTTTAATCTACTACTAGAGCCAAGTACAACATGCTCATTTTTTTTTAAAGATTTAATTTTAATCTTTTTATTAATGACAAAATACTTGTTAGAGATATGAAAGTGATCCCTGAAGAAGTTAATAGAATAATCAATAACGCGCTTATTATGGATAATGTAGTTCTGCTTAGGTATAGAAGATTTAAATCTTTTGCTATCACCTGCACCTAATAATACTACAGAGAGGTCTTTACTCATTTGCTTATGATGTGAACAAATGTCTCATCTCTTTTAACTAAGCCTAAATTATATCGAGCAAAATTTTCAAGTGCATGTGACGAGGAGGAAAGTTGTTGTACTTCAGATGAGAGTTTATTATTTTTTGTGGAAATATCGTTTATTTTCTTCGTTAGAATATTATTTTCATTATTTAAATAGACATAATCAAAAACATTATTATTTTTAAAAAAAAGAGATATGTTTAAATTTATTAAAACAAATAGCCCAGCAATAAAAAGTAATTTCTTCATTAAATAACAAATTTGTCCAGCTTGTTGTTTGGTATGAGTGTCGGTAGCTCCTCTTCGATTCTTAATAATTGATTATACTTAGCTACTCTATCAGACCTAGACATTGATCCAGTTTTGATGAGACCAGACGATGTAGCAACTGATAAATCTGAAATTGTAACATCCTCTGTTTCACCAGATCTATGCGAGATAATATAATTATAATTATTATCTTTTGCCATGCTAATTGCCTCAAGTGTTTCAGTGATTGTTCCTATCTGATTTAGTTTGATTAAAATAGAATTTGCGATTTTCATCTCAATACCTTTTTTAAAAATACTTGGGTTCGTAACAAACAAGTCATCTCCAACTAATTGTGTATTGTCTCCTAGCTCATTTGTCAGATTTAACCATCCGTCCCAATCATCTTCTGCAATACCATCTTCGATAGAAATAATAGGATAAGCAGATCTTAATTCAGAGAGATATTTTATAAATTCTTGTGAATTAAGCTGTAAATTTTCAGAATCAAGCTTGTATAGTTTATTTTTATAAAATTCACTGCTGGCTACATCTAATGCAAGATATATATCTTCACCTGCTTTATATCCAGATTTGGTGATAGCATCAAGAATAATATCCAACGCCTCTCTATTGCCATTTAGATTTGGTGCAAACCCTCCTTCATCACCTACAGAAGTAGACATTTTAAGTCTATCGAGTAAGTTTTTTAGAGTATGAAAAATTTCAGCACCTGCCTTTATCGATGAACTTATGAGATCAAATCCTACTGGAAGAATCATAAATTCTTGAAAATCCAATTTATTATTTGCATGACAGCCACCATTAATAATATTCATCATTGGTATCGGCAGCATGTATGATGAATCATCTGTTAATGATTGATATAGGGGTATTTTATTATTCAATGCACTGGCTTTTGCAAATGCTATGCTTACAGCTAATATTGCATTTGCTCCCAATCGCTCTTTATTTGCAGTCCCGTCTAAGTCAATTAAAAATTGATCAAATGATTGTTGAGTATATTTTGAACTATGGTCAATATTAGATGCGATTTCAAAATTAATATTATGTATTGCCTTTGAAACTGATTTACCATGATAATCCTCAATCTGATTATCTCTTAATTCTAATGCCTCAAGCTTGCCAGTAGAAGCTCCTGATGGGACTGAACCCCTTCCGAGTACTCCATTATCTAATATTACATCTGCTTCACAAGTAGGATTGCCTCTTGAGTCAATAATTTGACGGCCTTTAATTTGTTTAATTTTTATCATTCAATTTCCCTGATCTAAATTCTTAGTCACATTGTTAATTTTAATTACATCACTAATTAAGCATTCTATCTCATTGAGATTTATACAATTATCACCATCACTGATAGCAGTAGAAGGATCTGGATGAGATTCAATAAAAAGTGCATCTATGCCGACTGCTACAGCAGCTTTAGCTAGAGGTGCTATAAATTTACTGTCCCCGCTAGAAGCCCCCTTATTAGCTCCTGGTCTTTGAACTGAATGAGATGCATCATATACAACTGGACAGTTCGTCTCTTTTAAAGTTACAAGAGATCTCATATCAGAAACAAGATTATTATAACCAAACATGTAGCCTCTTTCACATAAATATATGTTTTTGTTTCCAGTTGAATGAGCTTTTTTTACAACAAACTCCATCTCTTCTGGAGACATGAATTGCCCTTTTTTTATATTAATTGGTTTATTAGTACTTGCTACTTTGATTATAAAATCTGTTTGACGACATAAGAAAGCAGGAGTTTGAAGTACATCAACAATATCAGCTACTTCATCAAATGGTGTATATTCATGAACATCAGTAAGAACAGGAATATTAAATTCATTTCTTATTCTGTTAAGAATCTCTAATCCTTGAGCTATACCAACACCTCTTTTTGACTCAATAGACGACCTGTTAGCTTTGTCAAATGATGATTTATAAATGAAGTTTATTTTGAGCTTTTCAGAGATATTTTTGAGAAATTCAGCACTCATCATAGCCATTTTCTCTGATTCAATAGCACATGGTCCAGAGATTATTGTGAGGTATTCTTTGGAAACAAGTTTATAATTATTTTGTATCATAAGCAGTTTTAATAAAGCTATTGAACAACGGATGTCCTTTCATTGGCGAGGATGTAAACTCGGGATGAAACTGACTTGCTAAGTACCATGGATGATTTTTGAGCTCTAATATCTCCATCAATTCTCTATTACCAGAATAGCCAGAAAAAAGTAAATCTGTATCAATGAATTTATTTATATAACTATTATTAACCTCATATCTATGTCTATGTCTCTCAGTAATAATATTTTTTTTGTACAGAGTGTGTGCTAAAGATGCTTTTACAAGCTTACATTTTTGTGCACCTAACCTCATTGTTCCTCCCATTTGTCTAATATTCCCCTTCAATTTACCTTTTATGTGATCTTCCCATTCGGTAACAAGGGATATAACTGGGTGAGGTGTATTTATATCAAACTCAGTACTGTTTGCTCTCTTCAGTCCCAAAACATTTCTTGCAAATTCTATTACAGATATCTGCATCCCCAGACAAATACCCAAATAAGGAATATTATTAACTCTAGCGTACTGTGCAGTAAGTATTTTACCATTTACACCACGATTACCAAAGCCACCCGGGACAACAATACCTTGGAGCTCGTTCAATTTTTTCATGTTTGTTTTTTTAATATCCTCAGAATCAATAAATTTAATTTCAAGAGAAGTGTTGTTGTGTACTGATGCATGTAACAGTGACTCATTCAGTGATTTGTAAGAATCTTCCAACTCAACATACTTTCCAACCATACCAATCTTTACTTTTCTTTTACATTTTTTTAGTTTATTAGTGAAGCTTACCCATGGCTTGATGACTGATTTCCTGTGTGGAAGATTTAATTTTTTTAAAATATAATCGTCAATTTTTTGATTTTTATACTCAATAGGAATTTGATATATTGTAGATGCGTCTTGTGCAGAAAAAACTGCATCTTTATGCACATTTGTAAATAATGATATTTTATTCTTTATATGATCATTAATTCTGTCTTTGGCTCTACATAATAAAACATCAGGTTGTATACCTATAGATCGCAATTCTTTCACAGAATGTTGTGTTGGTTTAGTCTTTATCTCGTTTGTAACTTCTACAAGAGGTAGAAGAGTAAGATGGATGAATAAAGTATGACTCTCTTGCATTTCCATATTTAGTTGCCGAATTGATTCAAGAAATGGTAGAGATTCTATATCGCCAACAGTCCCACCAACTTCAACAAATGAGATATCCGCGCCACTCGATCCCTTCTTAATAAGATTTTTGATTTCATCAGTCACATGAGGTATTACTTGAACTGTACTGCCCAAATATTTTCCTTCACGTTCTTTTTTAATAACATTTGAATAGACTCTCCCTGCAGTTACATTAGAATTTTGGCTCATAGTAATACCCACAAATCGCTCATAATGACCTAAATCCAGGTCAGTTTCAGCTCCATCCTCAGTTACGAAGACCTCTCCATGTTGAAAAGGACTCATTGTTCCAGGATCGAGATTAATATATGGGTCAAGCTTTTGGAGTGATACCTTATAGCCTCTTAGTTTGAACAAAGATGCAAGAGAGGCGGCTGTAATACCTTTTCCAAGGGATGATACAACACCACCTGTAATAAATATATATCTAGCCATTCAGATTCATAAATTATAATCTATTAAAGCAAAAAGATATATATTTATCTTAATTCTGTTGATATAAAGGTATGCTCATCTCCATATGCAATTAACAATTCATCGTTAGAAAAAAGCATTATAAATCTCTCTCTTTCCCATACAGGTATGCTTTTATTTTGGAATATTTTTTTTAAATCTTGATGATTTTTACTATTCAACATTATTTTCTCATTGCCTTTAAAAGGTTTAAGTGTGATTGGTGCTTTTTTATATAATCGATCATAAACTCCTATTTCTTTTAAATTTTTTATAGAGATTTTATTATCTCCAAAAAATGTATCGGATTTTAAATCCCAAACTTTATCAGTAATACTTCGTTTTACATGTTCCTTAATTATGTGTAAATAATTATTATATCTAACTATTGATGTTCTATTTTTAAGTATACACTTAGGATAATCATTGTTATTAGTAAGTAAAAGCGTAAGTAAACTTTGTAGCTCATTTTTATTAAGCTCATAGTTAATACTTTTACTTACATAGTATTTAAGAAAGATAGTATGTAAGTAAGTTGGATAGGATTTAAGAATATTTATGTCGATCTTATTATTACTAACAATGTGATCATAGATTAAACTACAGTAATCAATAGATATTTTTTTATATGTATCTTGTAGAACAATATTATGTTTCATAACTTTATTTAGACCTGGCCATCTATTTTTTATAACAGGTATAATCTTATTGCGGATATAATTCCTATCAAAACTAATATCATTGTTTGTCTCATCGTCTACAAATTTTATTTTAAGTGTCTTACAGCTATCTAAAATTATTTTTTTAGAGATAGATAGAAGTGGTCTACAAATCATCTTTTCACTTCTAATTGAAAATTCTTTTATACATGATAGGCCAATTGGTGATGATCCCCTGAATACACGATAAAAGAATGTTTCAATCTGATCATCAATATGATGGGCTAAAACTAAGGCTTCACCATCATTCATTGATTCAAAAATTTTCTCATAACGTTGATTTCTTAAATAATCTTCCATATTACCCTTTTCTTTGATAGCTATATTCTTTATGACAAGATCAATTTTGTGGAGCTTGCAAGCATTTATACAACACTCTTCCATCTCATGAGAATTGACTGATACGTTATGGTTAATATGAATTGCTCGTATGCTGTATTCAAATTCATCTGATAGATCATGTAATATCCTCAAAAGTAGTAGTGAATCAGAACCGCCACTGATAGCTACAAGAAATTTTTTAAGACCTGTTTTTGCAAGTGATTGATGTACGTTTTGTTTTAGATTATTGAGATTCAAATTGCCCATAGGATGATATCTTGAGTGCTCGAGATTCTAATAATTCTACTATTGAAACACTTCTAGTCTCATTAATCATTTCTACTATATTGGATTTCAAAGACGAATACATAGCATTATAATCTCTGTGTGCAGCACCTGATGGTTCTGGGATTATCCTGTCAATCAATTTATGATTTAACAGTTTCGAGGATGTAATTGAAAGGGCTTCAGCCGCAATATTTGCTTTAGCTGCATCTTTCCATAAAATTGATGCGCATCCTTCTGGACTTATGACTGAGTAGATACTGTATTGCAGCATTGCTAATTTGTCTGCTACACCTATTGCTAATGCACCTCCAGAGCCACCCTCACCTATTACGACAGATATTATTGGACATTTAATTTTAGACATTTCATATAGATTTTCTGCAATAGCAATACTTTGATTACGAGATTCAGCATCTATCCCTGGATAAGCGCCTGGTGTGTCAATAAATGTTAAGATAGGAAGATTAAACTTTTCCGCTAATTTCATAGCACGAAGGGCTTTTCTATATCCCTCAGGTTTAGGCATTCCAAAATTTCGGTAGACTTTATCCTTAGAGTCTCTACCTTTCTGATGTCCAATCAACATCACAGAGACATCCTCTATTTTCGCAAAACCACAAACAATTGCTTTGTCATCTCCATACATCCTATCACCGTGTATTTCAATAAAATCAGAAAATATATTAGAGACATAATCCAATGTATATGGCCTTAGCGGGTGTCTCGCTAATTGAGATATTTGCCAATCGGATAGTGAAGAGAATATTTTAGATATATTTTTTTCTAATTCTTTATTTAGTGTTTCTATTTTATTAATATCGTTTTGTGATGTACTAGCACTTGTCTTTATAGCTTTAATTTTATTGTCTATCTCTAACAACGGTTTCTCGAAATCTAGGTAATTTGGATTATAATCTGACATGGTTGTATTATATTAAATATTAGTAAAAATACTAATGATATTTGATTTGAACATTGTCTTCACCAGTTATAGATCTAATCTCAGATAAGAATTTATCATTTATATTCACAAACAAGTCTTCCTTTGAATCTATAGGTACAATCACATCTCGATTCTTATATGAAAGAATGACTTTTGTTTTTCCAGTACTGTACTTTGTGATAATTTTTTTCAAGTCAAATATATTATCTTTTGAAATATGTTCTGATGATAATATTATTCTAATATATTTAGAAAACTTTTCTCGTGCAGCATTTAGTGTAAAGACATTTTCTGCTCTCATTGACAGTTGCGAATCATAATCATCAATAAAAGTCTCGCCATGAAAGAATAAAATTTGATCCTCAAGTAAAATATTTTTATATATTAAGTACTTTTCTTCAAAAAAAGATATGTTTATATATTGACTTCCATCGTCGACTTTAAAAATATTAATATACTTATTCTTTCCAATTCTTTGTGACCTAGAGTCTAATATTATGCCAGCTATAGTCGTATTAAACTTAGTTAATGTATTGTTGACAATTGTATTGTGAAGGTCCGATATTTTCTTAAGTTTCATGTCAGCTAGTTCTTTTTTATATTCGTTGATTGGGTGACTTGATAAATAATAACCTAATACTTTTCTTTCTCTAATCAGCTCTTCATTTGTTGGTATAACTGTATTAATTATCTTCTTTGCAGTTGTACTGAATGATTTTTCATCAACAGAAAATAATTCGCTTTGTCCTGAGGCTATATCTAATTGTTTCTTTAAGCCTTGAGACATTATTGTGCTTAAACTATCAATATTTGATGTTCTTGACTCTAGACTTATTGTATCAAAGCAACCCGATGAAATTAAGGATTCTATAGTTCCGGAATTAACAGTATTTAGATTTATACGAGAACAAAAATCATCTATATTTTCAAAAGCACCGTCCTGGGATCTAACTTCACTTATATGCCTAGCAGCATTCTCTCCAACGCCTTTGATGGCACATAAGCCATAATTTATTGATTCATTGTTATCTGGCTCAAAATTAAATGAGGAGGAATTAATATTTGGTGGATTTACTTTAATACCTACTTCATTACATGCAGATAATAAATTTATAATTTTAGTAGTGTTATCCATATCTGAAGAAAGTGCAGCTGAGAAAAATTCAGTTGGATAATAAGCTTTTAGATAAGCTGTTTGGTATGCCAAAAGCGCATATGCAACTGAATGGGATTTATTGAATCCATAACCAGCAAACTTCTCCATTTTATCAAAAATTGACTTAGCAATATTTTCATTAATACTATTTTTATTGCACCCCTCTATAAATCTTGATCTATGATTTTCCATCTCTTTTTGTTTTTTCTTTCCCATTGCTCGTCTCAATAAATCAGCATCTCCAAGCGAATAACCGCCTAATGATCTTGCAATTTCCATAACTTGTTCTTGATATAAGATTAGGCCATTTGTCTCAGACAAAATATTCTCCAACCATGGGTGTTCGTATTTTATTTCGGCTCCATGCTTATTAGCTATAAAATCATCAACCATGTTTGTCCCTAGTGGACCAGGTCTATACAATGCGACTAATGCAACAATGTCCTCAAATCTATCAGGTTTGAGTTGAGCCATATATTTTTTCATACCTAGTGATTCGAGCTGAAAAATACCTGTAGTCATCTTATTTTTTAATAAATTAAATACTTTGGAGTCCTCTAAAGAGATAGAATCTAAGTCAATACTCTTAAATCTTTTGGAAATCATCCTTAATGCCTCGTCCATGACAGTCAAGGTAGTAAGACCTAATATGTCGAATTTAACTAAACCTAAAGATTCGATATCATCTTTATCGAATTGTGTGATCAATTCATCTCTATCTTCAAGAGAATAAATTGGCATGAAATCAGTAATATCAGATGGAGAAATTACTATCCCTGCTGCATGCGTTCCAGCACCTCTTGGCAAGCCCTCAATTTTCTTAGCCATATCTATAAGTAATTTGACATCATCTTTTGTTTTGTACTCCTTAGCCAATTCTTTGCTTACTTTCATCGCATCATCAATAGTTATCCCAGTGCCAGGAGAAAAGGGAATCAATTTCGCAATATAATCGACAAATCCATAGTTATAATCTAGTACTCTTCCAACATCTCTTATAACAGCTCTTGCTGAGAGAGTATTGTAAGTGATTATCTGCGAGACCTTATCTTGTCCATATGTATCTATTATGTGATCAATAACTTTCTGTCTTTTATTCATACAAAAATCAATATCAAAATCAGGCATTGATATTCTCTCAGGATTCAAGAATCTTTCGAACAAAAGATTATATTTTAGAGGATCGATATTAGTAATACCTAAAACAAATGCTACCAACGAGCCTGCCCCAGATCCTCTTCCGGGGCCTACAGGAACATCATTATCTTTCGCCCATAGAATAAATTCTTGGACGATCAGAAAATAGCTTGCAAATCCCATTTCTTTAATAACTGATATCTCATTATTAAGTCTTGTTGTATATTTTTCATTGTCTAAGTTATTGGACTTTAAATATTCATTTAAACCTTTGTCGCAAAGATCATCAAAATATTGGTCATTATCTTTATTAGTTGGATTTGAAAACTTTGGAAGATGATATTTAAATTTTGGAAATTTGAAGTTACATCTTTCAATAATATTAGAAATATTTTCTAAAGAGGAAGTATAATCAGAAAATAGTGACAGCATATCTTCTTTAGATTTGAAATATTGATTTGGTGAATATTCATCTTGATTAACTCTATCATCGAGCTTAGTTTTTTGGATTATTGATGTTTTAACCTCATTAGCTTCATAATCTGTATCATTAATGAATAAAACATCATTTGTAGCAACAAGAGGCAATTGATTCTTTTTTGCTAGTGATAATGCGATGCTATTATATTCACTCTCGTTCTTTCTGTCTGTCCTATCTATTTCTATGTAAAGCCTATCAGAAAAAATTTTAGAAACATTTTTTATTGTTTGCTGAGTTGTACTCAAAGGGTTATGAAGTGCATTAAGACCGCAGATTCCATTTCTTCCACCAGATAAACAAATTAGTTCAGAATTGTATTCGTTGATGAGATCTAGGGTGGCACCTAAATGCGATGATCTTGATTTATGAATATTTGATAGTATTTTATTAAGGTTAAAATAACCATCAATATTTTGACAAATCAAAACAATATTATCAATCCTATCACTCTTTTCAACAATCAAAGGTATTTCGCATCCTAGGATGGGTTTAATTTTGGCCTCAATGCATTTATTATAAAATTTGACTGCTCCAAAAATATTAAGATAATCTGTAATAGCTAGAGAGGTAATATTTAGTTTTTTAGCAGTTTTAATAAGATCATTGATTTTAATCGTGCCTGAATTTAATGAGTACGATGTATGCAAGTGAAGGTGTGTAAAGTATTTCATATCTTATTTAATAAAAGATTCTCTATGATAGATTGTTTTTCCAAAGCGTTCTATAGCATCCATATGTTGACGAGTACCATATCCTTTATTCTGTTTAAAATTATACATCTCAAACTTATTATGTAAAAAACCCATCTCAAAATCTCTAGCTACTTTTGCTATTATTGATGCAGCAGAGATTCTAGGAATTTTACCATCTCCTCTAACAACAGATTCGCATTCAACCTTAATTTCTGGGACGAACAAACCATCTATCTGAGCAAAATCGGGCTTTATGCTTAGATTGCATATAGCCCTTTTCATACTTAAAAGCGTAGCATTATGAATATTCATAGAATCTATTTCATCTTTCGTGGCGATGCCAATAGAAACGGACAATGAATCTAGTATTATTTCACTAGCGAGTTTTATTCTTACTTTCTCACTAAGTTTCTTTGAATCTTTTAACTTAGAGCTAAATTTATTATCACTTAAGATTACAGCTGCAGAAAAAACCGAACCTATTAGGCTGCCACGCCCAACCTCGTCAACACCAGCTATTATTTTTCTTGATTTCATCTAAATGGTATATAATGTTCATTCTATCAATCAAGTTAAAGAATTGACATATAATGAGTAATAAAATTAGAGTAGGTGTAGTTGGTTTAGGCTATTTAGGTAAATTTCATCTAGAGAAATATCAATCAAATAATAATGTTAATGTGACATCTGTTGTTGATATAGATAAAAAAAATCTAGACTTTATTAAATCTGGAGAGCTCTTCAAAACAGATTCTTTTAAGAAAATCATTAAAAATGTTGATGCAGTATCAATTGTGACACCTACTGTAACACATTATAAAATAGCAAAGTTTTTTTTAGAAAATAACGTAAGTGTTTTACTTGAAAAGCCAATGACTCAATCAGTATCTGAAGCGAGAACTTTAAATAGTATAGCTAAAAAAAATAAATGTATTTTACAGATAGGTCACCTAGAGCAGTTTAACCCCGCTATTAAGAAGTTAAAGTCTGAGCTTAAAAATCCAGAATTTATTGAAGTGCATAGATTATGTAAATTCAATCCTAGGGCTACAGATGTTGATGTAGTATTAGATCTCATGATTCATGACATTGATATAGTATTATCGTTAGTCCAAAAGGATATAAAAAAGATATCAGTCTCAGGCAAAAAGGTAATAACAAATTTAATTGACATAGCAAATGTAAGACTCGAATTTAATGATAATGTGGTTGCAAACTTAACTGCAAGTAGAATTAGTACAAAAAATGAGCGTAAAATGAGATTATTCTTAAAAAATACTTATTATTCGGTTGATTTTATCAATAATGAATTAAAGAAACTTAAAAAGAATAAGAATAATACTTTCAAAACAACATGTCATAAATATGAAAAAACAGATTCTCTGAACGATGAAATAAAGAATTTTGTCAATACTTGTAAAGGGAAGGATAGATCTATGACAACAGGTGAATGTGGATTAAAAGCCCTTTCGGTAGCAAAAAGAATAATGAGAAACTTAATACAAAAATGAAGATTTTTGACTTACAAAAACAATTCAAATTTTTTGAGGATAAAATTAGTAAAAAAGTTTTCAAGGTACTTTCTTCCGGCTCTTATATTATGGGTGAAAATGTAAAAAGTTTTGAAGAAAATAGTTCTAGATACATTGGTACCAAATATTCTATCAGCTGCAATTCTGGAACTGACGCATTGGTCATGTCTCTTCGTGCAGCAGGTATTACCAATAACGATCATGTAATAACTACTCCATTTACCTATTTTGCAACATCGGAAGCAATATCACTTGTAGGTGCCAAACCTATTTTTGCAGATATCAATCCGCATACATTCAATATAAATAACAAAAAAATTAAAAAATTAATCACAAAGAAAACTAAAGCAATATTATCTGTGAATCTATTTGGACAACCATGTGAACTTGATAAAATATCGAAGATTGCTGAAGAGAATAACTTATATCACATTGAAGATTGCGCGCAATCATTTGGATCATCCTATAAACGGAAGAAGACAGGTTCATATGGTGATATGGGATGTTTTAGTTTTTTTCCTACGAAAAATCTTGGTTGTTTTGGTGATGGTGGTCTTATTACACTAAAAAATAGAAAACTATATGAGCTTCTTCTTAAATTGAGAACTCATGGGGGCGTAAAAAGAAATCAACATGATTTGATTGGCTATAACAGTCGGTTAGATGAAATACAAGCAGCAATCTTGGATATAAAATTAAAATATATCGATAAACTTATCAATAAAAGAATAAAAGTTGCGGATTTATATTACAAACTTATAGTTAATGATAAAATTAGATTACCTTTCAAAGATAAAAATGGTGTACACACATTCAATCAGTTCACAATTAGAGTAAAAAAAAGAAGCAATTTAGAAAAACATCTTAGAAAACACAAAATTCCTTATGGTGTATATTACTCTAAACCAATTTATAAATATAAAGCTTATTTGGCTGAGAAGTATAAGCCTTTACCTATGGTAGAAAAGGTAACGAATGAATGTGTTTCGCTCCCGATTTATCCAGAGATAACTATGGAAGATATAAAGAAAGTAAGTAATGTCTTAAATGAATACGAATAAACAGAAAAGAATATTTATAATTGCTGGTGAGTCATCTGGAGATCAACATGCGGCAGCATACATAAAAGAACATCAACGAATAAACCCGGAAATAGTTTTCGATGCCTTTGGTCAAAAAGATATAAAAGATACTTCAGCTAACCTAGTTTATGATACTGAGAAAATTTCAGTGGTAGGAATTTTAGAGGTTTTGTCAAAATATAGACAAATAGCTTCAGCATTAAATATTGCAAAGGATCATATTAAAAGAACTAAGCCCGATGTTATCATTCTAGTAGATTATGTTGAATTTAATTTGAAGATAGCTAAATTTGCGAAAAGTCTAGGATTACATGTAATATTTTATATAGCGCCACAGCTATGGGCATGGAGAGAAAAGAGAGCTCATTCTCTTGTAGAAAATATTGATCATCTTGCGGTTATATTCCCATTTGAAGAAATATTTTTTAAAAAATATACAAATAAAGTTTCTTATGTAGGTCATCCTTTAGTTAGTAATCAATGTTTATTAAATTCTGTTAAAGATTATGATAATCGATACATCGATCTTGGTATTTTTCCTGGAAGCAGAGAATCTGAAATAAAAAATAATATATATTCTATGCTTGATTGTATTCAAAAAAATAAAAAAGAAAATATTAAAATTTTTTATGCAAACCAAACAGCAAGGGATTGCTTGATTGAATTATTACCTATAGAGTTTCATGCTATGCTTGAATCTGGAAGAGAACTTGATAAAGTGAGTGCTTGTAAAAAAGCTTTGTGTGCATCAGGGACTGTAACGCTTGAGTTAGCAATTTTAGAAGTGCCTATGGTAGTTATGTATAAGTTATCTTATCTAACTTTTTTCATAATGAAATTATTAGTTAAATTAGAACATATAGGTTTGGTAAATTTAGTGTTAGGTGAAGAAATTGGGGCAAAACCGATTGTAAAAGAGTTCATACAGCCTTCATATTCAGATCAGGTGGATATTATGGTCGAGTTGAACAAAATTGATAACGATCACAATTACAGAAATAACCTAATTAGTCAGTTTAAAGAAATAAAAGAGAAATTATCAACTAAACCTGAACATAAGCTAGCGAATATAGCCGAAGATTTACTGAATATTACCGAGTAATACCTCGCTCACTCTTCAAAATGAATTTGACAAATTTGTCAGTATATTCGTTAGATAGATCCCATTCATTATATATTTTTTCTCTATCACTTGTCGTTTTTTTTGACTTAACGAATAATTTAAAAGTTTTTTCTAAATCTAATATAATATTTCCATCAAAACCCTTTCTCTTAAGGCCAACAGAATTAATTTTATAGGCTTTAGCATGATTTCCTGCAACTAATGTATAGGGAGTTACATCTTGTGAAATTACAGTACCCAGTCCAGAAAAAGCATGTTCTCCAATATGACAAAACTGATGTACAAGAGTAAACCCTCCCAAAGATACATTTGAATCTAGGTTGACATGTCCAGCTAAACTAGCGCCATTAGATAAAATACAGTTGTCGCCAATTATGCAATCATGGGCTACATGGGTATAAGCCATAAATAAATTACCAGTTCCTATTCTTGTATCAGATATTCCATCCATTGTTCCTTTATGAATACTACAGTATTCTCTAAATATATTATTATCACCAATAGTACATTTTGTTAGCTCATTGTTGAACTTTAAATCTTGCGGGATCTCACCAATAGTAGCATGCTGAAAAATTGTATTATTTTTGCCAATAGTAGTATTTTCTCTTATGATGGCATGTTCTCTGATAACTGTACCCTCTCCTATACGGGTGCCTTTATCGATAATTGCATATGGGCCAATTTCGACATTATCAGCTACTTCAGCTGAAGGATGGACTATAGCTGTTTCATGTATCATTTTTAGGTCTAATAGCGCCGATCAAATCTGCTTTGCAAACAATCTCATGATCGACTTTACAATCTGCGCTAAATTTATGTACTTCACTTTTACTTTGGACTAGTTTTGCATTAATGATTATAATATCACCAGGTACTACTTGCTTTTTAAATCTAGCATTGTCAATTCCTACAAAATAATACAATTGTTTTGACATATCTCTATTGTTACTTTGAACATCGAGAATGGCGGTTGCTTGTGCCATTGCTTCAAGAAGGAGAACTCCGGGAAAAACTGGATAATCTGGGAAATGTCCTTGAAAAAAAGGCTCATTGTTACTTACATTTTTTTGCGCAGTTATTTCTTTTCCTTTTTTTACATCTACTATTTTATCTATGAGTAGAAAAGGATATCTGTGTGGCAGGTAGTTCTGTATGTTCATTTTTTGTTATCCCTATTTTTATTAGAAAGATTTCTGAATAATACTTGATTTTTCCGCCAATTACGAACTGTATCCGCTGGCATTCCAGAGGCGTACTCACCATGAGTTTTTATTGACTTAGTGATCATACTCATTCCATGGATATGGACATTGTCACAAATAGAGATGTGGCCATTTATGCCTACGCCACCACCAATTGTACAGTTATTACCAACTTTAGTACTACCTGCTATACCAGTGCAAGCTGCAATTGCAGTATTACGTCCAACAGTTACGTTATGAGCAATATGCACTAGATTGTCAATTTTACAATTGTTTTTTAAGAGGGTAGTGTCAATCATACCTCTGTCAATAGTTGTACCACTTCCAATTTCCACATTATCCTCTATAACAACTTTACCTATATGTGGTACTTTTTGCCATAGGCTTTGATCTAAGTATAATCCAAATCCATCAGACCCAACTATGGCATTAGGATGTATTATAACATTATTACCAATCTCCGTATTATGGTTAATGAATACTCCGGGATAAATATGGCAATTTTTTCCAATCTTTACATTTTCCCCTATAATCACATGAGGAAAAATATTAGATGAAGAGTACTCATAATTTATGGAAATCTCTCTTAGAAGTCTTGCAACAGATCTCATTACGTTCGATGTTCTGAAGAGTACAATATTATCAGTTTCCTTACTGGTAAAAGACTCATCTACAATTAATGCGCTAAATTTGCTCAAATCATGTGTAGACTCCTTAGATACAAAGCCTAAAGAACCATCAATGGGACTAGATAAAGTAGAAATAGTATCAAATTTTTGATCGGTGTGTTTTGAACACTTAGCTTCCAGTAAACTTTCTAGTTCACTAGAATTATATACTTTAGCTAGGTTCATTTTAATTAAGTTTTTCTATAATCTCTTGAGTAATGTCAACATAAGTCTTAGCGTATAGCGTAGTACCATCAGCTCTAAGAATCAGATCATAATCATTGTCCTTAGCATAATCATTTATCGCGTCCTCAACAATCTTTCTAATTCTATTAAGTTCAGAATTCTGTTTACTTTGAAGCTCTTTTTGAAGAGACTGTTGTTTTTCTCTAAATTCTTTTTCAATTCTATTAATTTCATCGATTTTATCTTTTCTTTCAGATTTCGACATCACTCTTTCATTTTTCAGATAATCATCATTTAACTCATTCCATGATGTTTCTATCTTTTTGAGTTCATCTGCTTTAGGTTTAAATTCATTTTTCATTTGATTTTGAGACTCTTTATAAATAGGTATTTCTTTAAAAAGAATATCAAGTTTGACAATACCTATTTTTACTTCTGCAAGTACAGTATTTGATGAAAGAAGAAGTATTGTAAATATGTAGATAAAATATTGTTTATTTATCAAAATGCACCTCCAAGTGAGAATATTACAGGTTTTGTATCGTCACCCTCTTTAGATTTAAATGCATCCACAAAACCTAACGATACTGCGCCTACAGGTGTTCTAAAATTAGCTTGAATTCCATAACTACCACGTAATTCACTATAACTAAAATCTCCGATATCTTCAAATACATTACCAAAATCTACAAAAAGAGATGCCCTAAAATTTCTTTGATCCTCACCAAGAAAAGGTGGAGGAGGGAAAATCCAGTTGGATTGAATAACAGCGAGAAAGTCACCACCTATTGCGTCACATGTTTTAGCTGTACACGTGGTATTATTTCTCAAAGGCCCAAGACTGTTAGAGTCAAAACCTCTTACAGTTCTGTCACCTCCAGCAAAAAATTTATCGTGAAATGGTAGTTTTGATATTTCTATAAGACCAACACCAAGGCCAAGCATAGGTTTAGCCTGTAAGACAGTATTCCAGTCAAAAATGTTAAAGAAATTTAAACTAAATGGCTTGTTATACTCGCCAGATAATCGAATAGATGCATATGAATAATCCAAGTCGGGAGGAATATAAAGAGATGATGTTAAGCTCTGTCTTTTTCCTGAAGATGCGTAGACTACACGATCCCTTGTATCTTCAGTGTAACTTGCAGAGAACCTGAATCCAAAATGAGTATCGCCAAACTCATTTAAAAAGCTAGTCACATTAGATGGCGAGCCAATAGTAGTGGTGTAATCAGTTAATAGAACTTCAGCCCCGTAGCCGTATGATTTTGTTTCGGAAATCGGAACGCTATAAGTCACCCCATAAGCAAATGTATCAGATAAATAGGATGCAGTTGAGGTCCCTGATACATCAGTTTCACTAAATATTAGACTCGTAGACTTGGAAATACCATCATTTGTATAATATGGATCAGTGTTACTGTATCTCAGGAGTTTTTTATATGATGATCTCTCAAGTTCGAGAGCAACATTGTTACCCTTTCCCAGAAAATTATCTTGTTGAACCTTGATATTAAAAATAGCTCCAGATGAATCAGAGTATCCTGCTCCCACTTTGAACTCACCAGATTGAGTTTCCTCAATTATAAAATCAACATCGATTATACCCAACGATTCATCAATAATATTTTTCTTTACTTCGACATTATTAACAAATTTCAAACGTTGAAGTCTTATTTTAGATCTATCTATTTTACTTTCAGCATATGTTGAAGACTCAAATTGTCTCAACTCTCTTCTATATACCTCATCATTAGTTTTTGTATTTCCTTGTATGTTAATTCTTCTGACATAGGATTTAGATTTAGGATTTATTCTAAAATTAATATCAGCAAAAAAAGTATCATCATCTAAATCTACATCGTAAATAATATCTGGAAACGCATATCCGTTCTCACCAAGAAAGAATCTGATACTTTGTTCTGTATTTTCAATATTAGCTCTAGAAAATGATGTGTCTGGTTCGAGATATATTTTTAAGACATTTTTAATTATCTGTGAGTCGAAATCCTCAAGGCCATATACAGAAGTTTTGCCGAATTTATACAATCCTCCTTCACTTATGGAGATAGATATGTATATATCTTTTTTATCTGGCGATAGATTTACTTGTTTTGAAATTAATCTTACTTTAGCATAGCCTCTATCTTGATAATATTTGAGTATTGATTCAACATCCTGATCTAGTTGAGAGTTGTTATAAACATCTTTATCAGACCATACCTCAAACCAATATTTTGGGCCAGACTTGATGATAGACTTTAGTTGACGTGTTGATACACTCTTGTTACCAATAATCTTAACTGCTTTAATTGTTGATGCGTCACCTTCATCAATATTAATTGATAGCTCTACCAAATCATCATTAAGATCATTTTCTGTTATTGTGATTGACGAGGAATATCTTCCATTATCATAATACAGCCTTATTAACTCTTGCTGAACTTTATCAATAAGGTTTTTGCTGTAGGGCTTACTTTGAGATATCCCAATGCCTTGAAGAGATGATATTATTTGTTCGGTCTCTACTAACTCATTACCGTTAATATTAATTCTTGATATTATTGGAGTTTCAGTTACTGATATGTATAGGGTATTTTGTTCTAGTTTGACTTTAATATTTATAAAAAGGCTTGTGGCAAAGAGGTTTTTCACAATATCTGAAATATCCTGATTACTGTAGGTCTTCCCTACCTCAAATCTGGAGTACTCTATAATTTCTTCATTTGTTATTCTGTTATTTCCCTCGATGACTATAAAATTTGCTTGTTTATCCTCTGCATGAGCTAAATTCAATAAACACATCAAAATAACTATCGTAGCTAGTATGCGATTCATGAAAATATTCTTACAAAATCATTATAAAAGGCAACTATCATTATCAAACCAAGTAAGGCTACTCCCACAAATTGTGCAGCCATTTGAAACTTCATTGGCAATTCATTACCAAATATCATCTCGTATGTGTAATATACCAAATGGCCTCCATCCAACATCGGTATCGGTAAAAGATTGAGAACACCAAGACTTACGCTTAGGATTGCTAATAAGTAAAGGAAATATGAGAAGCCCATCTCGAGGGATTTCCCCGAAAATTGCGCAATTGAGAGAGGTCCGCTTAAATTTTTCACATTTGCATCTCCTGTGACAAGACGTCCAATCATCTTAAAAGTCAAAAGTGTATAGTCAGTAGTGCTACTAACAGCTTTTTTAAGTGAATCAGACAAACCATAGCTAACAACTACAAAATTAGATTCATCAATTTTTTTTGAAATACCTAAAAAACCGCGCCCATTTTTATCTAATACTTTTCCGTTATACTCGATAATTTTATCATTACGGTCAACTAATACGCTGATGTTCGTATTTGGATTATTCTGGATGAACAGAACTAGGTCTCTCCATGACTCAGTTGTAGTGCCATTAACAGATAATACTCTATCGCCTACTTCAAAATTACTATTGTTGTATTGTCTATCAACGGAACCAATAATGGCAGAGTTATCAGGGTAAATAACATTAAGCCCTATATTTTGTATTATATCTCCCTCTTTATTGAGAATTGATGGATGATATTTAAGTGTGTGTGAATGATTTAAATTGTCATCATTTTTCAGTGATAGATTAATACTTTTATTATTTATGACATTATTCAATATCTCTACTCTCACATCCTGCCATCTTTCAACTTTAGTCTCATTTACAGAAATTATCTGATATGAATCATTTGCTAATTCAATTTTTGGTTTTATACCGCCAATGCCATTAACGTATGTCATTGTAAAAAATATAATAGCAAGAATTAAATTGAAAATTGGTCCAGCTGAAACAATGGCAAATCTTTGATATACACTTTTTTTATCAAAGCAATATTCATATTCACTCTCTTCGATATTATTTGAATCTCCCTCAGCATTTTTAGACTCTAGCATTTGAACATATCCACCCAAAGGTATCATACATAAAGAGTATTCTGTATTTGATTTTTTTGATACAGTTGAGAAAATTGGTTTGCCAAAACCTACGCTGAATTTTAAAACTTTGACGTTGCAGAATCTCGCAACAATAAAATGTCCATATTCATGGAATGTGACCAAAATACCAATTGCAATTATAAATCCAATTAAACTATTAAGCAGTTCCATATTTTTCCTTAATTAAACTATGAGATATACTTCTTACCTCTTTGTCATTTTCTATAATTGATTCGATATTATTATTACTAGCGATTTCTACTTTATTAAAAACCTCTTGGATAATATTTGGTATATCTGTATACATAATTTTATCTTCCAAGAAGTATTCTACACTAATTTCATTTGCTGCATTAAGAATTAATCCAGAATTTTTACCAGTTTTAGCAGCTATTCTCGCAAGCTCGTAGCATGGAAATTTGGTAATAGGAATATCCTCAAATGTAAGACTGTTATATGAAGTTTTTTTCACTGTTGACTGGTAAACTCTATCTGGGAAAGTAAGTGCAAAGGATATCGGAATTTTCATATCTGGTTCTGCCATGTGAGCAATAGTTGTGCCATCAAAAAATTCTACCAAAGCATGCACTCTACTTTGTCTATGAATTATTGCATTAATATTTTCTAGATCTAGATTAAATAGCAACTTTGCTTCTATAATCTCTAATCCTTTATTCATCATAGTCGATGAGTCTACAGATATTTTTTTTCCCATATTCCATGTAGGGTGTTGGATTGCATGCTTAGATTTAATATTTTTGAATTCAGATATTCCAAGATCAAGAAAGGGGCCGCCAGATGCAGTTATAGTAAGGCTATTAAGTTTAGACTTGTAATAATTCTCATCATTTATCCGATACTCTAAACCAGATGACAATATTACTTGAAGCAAAGCATTATGTTCACTGTCAACAGGCAAAAGCCTAGCATTAGACATTTTGAGTGCTGATATTATTAACTCTCCTGCAGAAACTAAAATCTCTTTGTTAGCTACTATAATAGTTTTATTTGTGTCGATGGCGCTGATTACAGGTCTAAGACACTTGAAACCTACAATTGCTGCAACAACAATGTCCACGGTCATGTTTGAGGATATTTCATTTAGACCATCCTCGCCATATATGATATCTGTTTCACCAATGCTGGAGCCATATAGATTTATGAATTCACTGTATTTTTTTTTGTCTGTAATAACCGCGATTGATGGCTTATAGCGTTTAATTTGATCGTGCAATAGAGAGATATTATGATTACAAGATATTCCATATATACTAAACCTCTCAGGCAAAGAACTTATAACCTCTAGTGTGTTCCTCCCAATAGACCCAGTAGATCCCAGAATACTTACTGATCTCAAAACAGAAACCACATATAAAAGACTGGGAGGGATGTGAAATAACTATCTAATCTATCAAGGATACCACCATGGCCGGGCAATAATGATCCAGAATCTTTTACCTCAAAAACTCTTTTGACGAGACTCATCAATAGATCTCCGTAAAATACAGACACAATAAATAACACAAGTATAAAGATGTCTAAATAAGTCCATTCAAAACTTAAAAGGCTAGATGCTAAAATGAAAAATATGAACGTAAATATTAATGACCCAAAATAACCCTCATAAGTCTTGTTTGGGCTTATTGATGAAGTTATTCTATTTTTTCCAATCAATTTACCACATATAAATGCCGACATATCAATAAATGATACCAAAGAAATTAAAATAATGAAGTAATGCTTATTATCAATTAAGTTTGCTTCTGTGTATAGCGTATTATCATACGGGTATAAATTAATTAGAAAAAGAAAAAATGATGTAATCATAAATGCTCCAAAAATCACTGAGTATTGTTTTATTTTGATCCTCAGATAAGATTCATAGAAGAATGTTAGAGATACTATAATCACGAGGAATGTTAGATAGAAAAGAGATAGAAAATATATATCTATCAATTTAAAGTATTCTAATAAAATTAGTAGTATAAAAAAGGGCAGAATAAAATATTTAGACTTGGATGTAACCTCAAGCCATTCATAAAAAGATAAAAGTGTTATCAAATAAATTGTAATCATAAAAGATATATTTGTGCCATATATAAAAAGCATGAGTAATAAACTTACAAGCACGAATATTGTTGATATTCTTTTGAAAATTTCAATCATTAATCAATTTACCGAATTTCCTTTTAATTGATCTATAGCTGCTAAGAATATCAGATACATCATTCGAAGAAAATTCAGGCCACAATGTATCTAAGAAAATTAATTCACTATATGCAGACTGCCATAGCATAAAATTACTAAGCCTTTTATATCCACCAGTTCTTACTATTAAATCTGGAAAATCACTACCAGTAGAAAGATATGTAGATATATTATCGTAGGTGATCTCCACATTATGTTCTAGTAGCTTATGTATAGAATTAACGATATCCCACTTTCCTCCATAGTTATATGCAATATTTAATTTATATTTCTCAAACTTTGACGTGGACTGTTCCGCATACGATATGGTTTCTTTAACTGCACTGGGTAAATGAGAGGTATCTCCAATTACCTTGAACTTAATTTTATTCCCTATCAAATCGGGTAAATGTCGTTTGATAGAATTATCTAAGAGAATCGATATATACTCTGTCTCTTCTTTTGGTCTATTCATATTCTCGCTACTCATTGCAAAAAATGTAGCTGTGTTGATATTTAGATTGATGCAAGATAAGAAAATATCATATACATTTTCACTACCCTTTTCATGACCATACTGACGAGTTTTCCCGTGATTATCTGCCCATCTCCCATTGCCATCCATTATAAAGGCTATGTGTTTCACGATTAAACTTCGGTAATTTCTTCTATTTTCTTGGTGACTATTTCTTCAGATAAAGCAATAAATTCATCAGTCAGATCTTGTATTTCTATTGTATAGTCTCTCTCAAAGTCTTTAGATATTTTTTTTTCTTTCTCTAAGTTAGATATAGACGTGTTTGCAGATCTTCTAATGTTTCTAAGTGTAACTTTGATACTCTCACCTTCTTTCTTTACTATCTTATTTAACTCTTCTCTTCTCTCTTGTGTTAATGGAGGGAATTTAATGTGGATATTAGTCCCATTTACTGATGGATTAACTCCTAAGTTACTCTCATTGAGAGACTTTTCTATTATTGAAACAGCATTTTTATCCCATACACTCAAAGAGATAGTAGAGGCATCTGTAACCGAGATATTAGCAAGCTGTTTGATTGGAGTGTTAGAGCCAAAATAGTCAACAGTGACTTGATCAAGAATGCTGGGGTTTGGTCGTCCAGCCCTAATTTTTGATAGAACTAACTTGAAGTTATCTATGCTTTTATCCATTGATGACTTAGTGTCAGATTTAATTTTATCAAACATTATATGAGTTTAGCTTATTTGATTATAAACTTCTTGTGCAAAATCTTCTGATTTTTTTTCTAACCCTTCTCCTACCTCATATCGCTTATAAGACAATATTTTATTATTTTTAATTATTTTTGATAAAGAAGTAGATGGATCTTTAACAAAAGGCTGATTAAGGAGTGTGTTATCATTTATAAATTTTTTCATTTTTCCTTCAAGAATATTTCTTTTTATATCCTCTTTTTTGTCTAACTTATCAAGCTCTTTTTTATAGATATCTTTTTCTGATTTAAGTAGCGCCTCATCCAAAGTGGTTTCATCAATTGAAAGAGGATTAGAGGCAACTATTTGCATACAGATATCCTTAGCTAGATTCTCATCTGAAGCTTGAAGCTCGACCATAGACACAATTTTATTATTATGTGAATATGCATAAACATGATTGTTTTTTTCTATTTTTGAATATCTTCTTAGTTTTATATTTTCACCTAGTTTTGATATTGCATTATTTATCTTTTCATCAATATTAGTCTTCGCATCAGATTCACTTTTATTCAGCAGGTCAGAGCCAATAGATTCTGCCAGAGAAATAAAATTGTCATCTTTAGCGACAAAGTCAGTTTCCGAATTGAGCTCTAAAATTAATAAACTGCTGTCATTTTCATAGAAATTAACGATTCCCTCAGCTGCAATTCTAGAACCCTTTTTTTCAGCCTTCTTTCCAGACTCAGATCTAAATAACTTGATTGCCTCATCAAGATTATTATTAGCTTGTTCGAGATACTTTTTACAGTCAAGCATTCCAGCACCAGTTATTTCTCTTAACTGTTTAACTAATTGTAGAGATTCACTCACTATTTTCTTCCTTATCAACAGATGATTTAGTTATCACACTTTTTGAATTTGAAGGAACTTTTTTTTGCTCTGATGTTTTAACAACTTTTTTTGCTTTAATGGATTTCTTTTGGTCAGCGTTTGCCTCAGGAGCTTGTGAAGATTTCTTTGGCTTACTTTCCAAAATTATCTCAGAAATAGATTTTAAAAATAGATCAATAGATGACATTGCATCGTCATTGGCTGGGATCATATAGTCAACACCTTCGAACGAGTTGTTAGAGTCAACCAGTGCAATAACTGGTATATTTAATTTATTCGCTTCTTGAATAGCAATTCTCTCATAACGAGTATCTATAACGAAAATAGCATCTGGAAGTTTAGTTAGATTCTGAACTCCTAACAGGTTTTTTTCTAGCCTTTCAATATCTCTCTTCAGATCAATAATTTGTTTTTTCGATAAATTGTATATTTTTTGATTCTTAAGCTTGGTCCTCAGATCCTCGAGCTTAGCTATAGATTTTCTAATAGTATTAAAATTCGTAAGAAGTCCACCAAGCCATCTATTGTTAACATATGGCATCGAAGTAAGGTCAGAATATTTTTTCACTATTTCTGATGCCGCTCGTTTTGTTCCAATGAACATAAGTTTACCGTTATTAGATATAAGATTCTGGATGTACTTAGCTGCTATATTGTAGTGTTCTGAGCTTTTTTCGAGGTTGATAATGTGAAGTTTTTTATGGGTGGTGTAAATGTACGGTTCCATTTTAGGGTTCCAATACTTAGATCTATGTCCGAAATGCACTCCAGCGTCGATCATTTCTTTGATAGACAAACCATTCATATTAAAAATACTCCAATAAAATTCATAAAGTGTTGTATCATATTTG
>MDSZ01046496.1_pt1 | contig 27579 bp, 27 predicted proteins | sample 811201 | NCBI WGS metagenome assembly MDSZ01 (sample SAMN05326647, study PRJNA326480) | marine metagenome | isolation source: seawater | place: Indian Ocean: North | collected 2010 | reverse complement strand
TACTGGTTCCCAGAGAAGCCCCTTACTCGACACCACACCTCAAGGCAATGGCTAATCTTTCTGAATGGGGGGTGGTTATTCTTCCTGCGAGCCCCGGATTCTATCACTTGCCACGGACGATTGATGATTTGGTGGACTTCGTAGTTGCAAGAATTCTTGACCAGCTGGATATTAATCACTCACTTGGTAAGAGATGGACTGGCGAAGAAGTGACCCCTGAAGAATGAAGTCATTAACGCTCTGATCTGGAATGGGTTCAATAGATGTGGAAAACGGTGGGCCTTTGATAGCATGGAAGGATGGTCCTCGAAAACAGTAGAACAGCTCAAGATTGAGTTGCGCTCTAGAGGATTGCCTATTTCAGGAAAAAAATCAGAACTTGTGCGGAGGCTTGAGGAGACTGAAGATTCTAGAGGGATAATTGAGGCTGAAATCATAGAGACAATAGATGGGGGTGGCCTCTCTGGATTTCGTAATAGGCTATTGAAAACGACAGCTCTTACAGAAAGTAGGAGAACAAAGAAGGCCTTATTGCTAGCTGCAATTATTTTCTCTGGGGCTACTGGAGGGGGGCTAATTTTTGGAGGGGGCATTGCAAGCTGGTTTAGTGGGAATGAGGATTATGAGCTAGTTGATTTCAACGCGAGTAAATCCCGAGACTATGCTCAGGGACTTGTTGACTTGGGGGATCCAGTGTGGGGTGGAAGGTTATCAGGAACTGTCGAAGAGGAAAACACTGCTCAGTCAATAAAGACTAATTTTTCCAATAGTGGTATTCCTTCTATTCTTGATGAGTTTGAGGTCCCACTTTACTACATGGGAAGTCAGTTCGACTTAATGATCTGCCAACCCGGAAGTATTGGCGGGATTATTGGAGGTCCGACACCATGCTCCCTGGCTGACATTAATCGAGAGGAGACAGAGTTCTTGCACACCCAAGACTATGTTGTCCAGGGATACAGTGGAAGTGTAAACATCCCTGCTAGCAGCAACACTCTAGTCGTCGATCTGGGGATGGGGAACGAGTCAGAGGACTGGGCGTCGGCAGGGAATGCAATTGGGTTGGTTTGGATGTTAGAAGGACTTGATGGGGGGCCGGGTACAGAGAGTAACACAGTTCTGATGCAGAGGGCTCAATTGAATAGCCTAAGGGGACTGATCATAATCAATTCTAAACAGAACTGCGATGAGTTGATCCAAGGAGACTGCGTGCCGTACTCCAAGTCTCTTGATATTACCCAATTTAGCGAAAAACCATACAACATCGGTTTTGTGATGGTCTCAAAAAGTGTAGGCGAGCTGATTTCTGATCAAGTAGTGAATGGGGGCAGTATGCTACAATTCCAAGTAGATGTCGACAACCAACAGGAGGGGTACATACATGTCCCATGCGGTATTATTGAGGGAAGTTCTGATGCCCTAATTATCGTTGGTGCGCATCACGACACGGTGTACAATGGCCAAGGGGCAGTTGACAACACTGCTGGAACAGCAACTGTGATGGAGATGGCCAGGCAAATGGCGCTAATTGAATCTGAACTAGGTGAACCGGAGGCGACCATATATTTCTGCACTTGGGGTGGAGAAGAGGAGGGGCTATGGGGATCGAGAGAATGGGTGAAGAAATACCAATCAGAACTACAAGAGAACCTAAGACTGTACATTAATCTAGACATGAACCATGTAGATTCAGAGAGGAATTCTGGACTTATTCTACAAGGTAACAGCCAAGAGGATGTCAGGCACTTAGAAGGGATTGTTGAGAAGTTCTCGGAAGAACACTCGAATCTAGCAGAGAAGTACCAGATTACAATTAGACATCTCGATTCTGAAGAGATGCCATACAACTCCGATCATGCACCCTTCGTGTATGATGTTCACCCGGACGAAGGAGACGATAGGCGATTCGGAAAAGCAATGCTTTGCTATGGATCAGGGTCTTCTGAATATCACACATTCCTGGACAATATGGATAGGTTCAATGAGGAGAGTCTTGCAGTTTCAGGAATAATCTACGGATCACTAGTTAGGCATCTAGCATGGGGCTAGGTGGAGCAGAAAGAAACGATCTCTTCGTAGTCTGGCTCAATTCCGGGGTTCTCGGCGACCCAACGATACTGTACGATTCCGTCTTTACCGATTATAATGACTACCCGATTTGCACTAACATAACCGTCTAGGCCACCGAGTCCAACGAATGATGCATCATACATCTCAACTACTTCTCTGTCTAGATCCGAGAGTAAATCAAATTCTAAGTTGTATTTCCTAGTAAACTCTGCATTGGCCCAAGGAGAGTCAACGCTAATGCCAATAACTATCGCATCGGAGTTATTGAGATGGGCCATATTATCTTGAAGTGCACACATCTCTTTGTCGCAAACACCGGTAAATGCACCCGGATAGAAAGCAATAATCACGGTCTTTCCTAGATATTTTGATAGTGATACTTCTTCTTTTGAGGTATTCTTCAATGTAAAATCGGGAGCCTTTTCCCCTACGCCAACCATGGGTCCGCGAGAGGTTGGATATTTTCAAGGTGCCCCGTTTCACATTCTCTCGGGATTGCCAATACCGAGAAGTCCCAGACCTAGTTCTAGCTGCCTGGCTGTTAAGTCACACAGTGCGAGTCTGCTGTTGATGCTTTTCTGATCACCTGAATTTAGAACCTTACAATTTTCATAAAACGAAGCAAAGGAAGATGCTATTGAGTGTAGGTGAGTGCAAAGCTTGTGAGGGGAGAAGGAATTTATCGAATCTTCTAGAATTGATGGAAAATCCACTAACTTCCTGGAAAGATAAATCTCATCAGGGTGATTAAGGATAAACTCTGATTCCAAGATTTCATTCCTTCTCCCGCCCCATTTCCTGAAAATACTGCATATTCTAGCAAATGCATATTGCAAGTAAGGTGCCGTGTTTCCCTCAAAAGAAAGCATTCTTTCCCAGTCAAAAATATAGTCCTTGGTTCTCTCAGTTGAGAGGTCGGCGTACTTTACCGCACCTATTCCAACTTCTCTGGCTACCCCTTCCCTCTCTCTTGCACTCAAATTTGGATTCTTCTCCCTAACTGCTTCATCGGCTCTTTTTATTGATTCTTTCAGAAGATCATGAAGCTTAATGACATCCCCCTCCCTACTCTTTAGCACCTTTCCGTCTGTGCCTAGGACCGATCCGAAATTAACGTGCACGGCATGGTGTGAGTCGGACATAAATCCTGCCTGCCTGGCAACTTGGAATACCATCTCGAAGTGCTGCTTCTGAGGGGTCCCTACTACGTATAGGAAACCATCACAATGAAGCCTCTCCACCCTGTCGATAATGCAAGCAAGGTCGGAAGTGCTGTAGTTGTAACCCCCATCTGCCTTTCTGATTATCATTGGGAGTGGATCCCCTTCACGATTGATCCAACCACCCGGGAAAACCACATCAGCCCCCTCGCTATTTTCCAGAATCCCTTCTTCTGATAGTCTCTCTACTACAATCGGAAGTAGGTCCTGGTAGCTTGATTCACCGCGGATATCTCCATCATTCAATAGAACCCCTAGCATCGAGTATACCTCATTGAAATACCTCATTGACTCGTCCACTAATACACCCCATAGCCTTAGAGTCTCCTTGTCGCCACTCTGAAGCTGGACTACTCGTTTCCTTGATTTATCAGCAAAATCATCGTCGGAAACGAACTTCTCACGGGCCTGCTTGTAGAACGAGTCTAGATCTCCGACTCCAAGTTCGTTGGCCGCTTTGTCTTCCCCTAGGTCGAGCAGATGTTCGATTAACATACCAAAAGGAGTTCCCCAGTCCCCTACGTGGTTCTCACGGATCACCGTGTGTCCTTTGAATTCTAACATCCTAACAATTGTATCACCAATCACGGTCGATCTAAGGTGCCCTACGTGCATCTCTTTGGCCACATTAGGGGCAGAATAATCCACTGCGTAGGTTAAGCCTTTATCGAGCCCAACTCCAATCCTGGGGTCGCCTTGTAGTTTGGAAAGTCTGCTCGAGATCCACGAAGGTTTCGCCTTCAAGTTCACGAAACCGCTAGATGAGGAGATGTGTGCTATTTCCTCCAGTTGGCCTCCAACTAACTTACATATTTCGTCAGCAATTTCTATCGGGGATCTCCTAAGAATAGAAGACAAGGGGTGACAGGGTAGAGCGACATCGCCATGGTCTTCAACGGTTGCTCTTCCAAAGAACCTCAACCAATCTGATTCTTCTACCCCAAGAGAGCTCATAACATCGGAAAAAACGACAACCGAGTCTTCGATTAATTCTCTAATTTTATCACCTCAAGAAATCGGGTACCTCAGTAGTGCAGCGATTCCACCAAATGCAGAGTTCAACGTAGAGCCTTCCTCAGTATCCAAAGAAATTAGCCTTACTAGTGCAGATGTATGGCCTGCTTGGATGGAAAGTTCGTCAATCAAATCAATTGTCCTATCTGAATCCTCTTTAACGTTCTGGGAATCACATTCTGGGCAATTTGGCTCACTGGAGTGTTTTTCCTGAGTAGTCTGCCAATCATTCTTACAGTTCTTACATTCCCAAAATGCTCTTTTCTTTGTCAATGCCTCTGAGAGGAGTAGTGTAGACACTGCACCCTGATCAAGAGCGGAACGAATCATTACCTCGCCGTATGTTGCCTTTGGATTAGCCTTCATTACCTCTCGAAGGAATTCATCAACGATTGTTCTCTCTAAATCTAGCTCGATCTGATCCATTGTGGATCCAGCTCGCTGAATTAGTTCCCTAAGGCCGCTCTCGTTTGAGTAACCAACGTCGAAAAATGGTTCGGCTATGAGCTTCTTAATTTCATGATGAAAATAGTCTTTCTTGACGACGAAATCCTTAGTGGCTCCGGGACCGCCAATAATGATCCCTCTGAGGTCCTGAACCATGGGGAGCCAATAGTTCGATGCCCTCTCGGTAGCTTTCTTGAAGAATTTGTGTGCGGCCTCTTCGATTAGTCTCTCGAACCTCTGTGCTGACTGGCCACCCCTGCCATGCTTGGAAGGTACTAGTGAAGTGATATGCTCCTGGCAGTGAAGGCTTTTTCCGGAGGCTAGGCCATATGCTGCCTCTGACCGGTCGATTACGAATAGTCCGTAAGAAGTTCTATCGATAAGCATCTCTTCGAGTTGGCTTATTTCAAAACTTGAATCGCACCTATACCTGAAAGAAGGAAACGGATCTGGAGGATCATCTACAACTGTGGAAATTAGCCTAGTCTTATTGTTTCCGACTATCACGTGGCCCACAAAGATGGCAATTCCACCCTCCCCAGGGGTCTTGTATCGGTTCAATGTGGAAACAGCAGATTCTATCGCATCGGTGACGTGCTTCTTTGTAGACTTCGACTTGATGTTAGCAGCTTGTCCCGCCTCCTGAATCAGATGGTGCCTTACGTCACTAATCATCCTATCAGGCGGTATTATGACCGTAACCAACTCGGTTCCCATACCCTTCATTTCTGAGAGTTCCTTAATCGCCTTCTTTAGGCGTAGTCTCCTCTGCTGATGTTCCAGATCGTCGGACATGAGTTCCTCCGTGAATTGCCATCATGGACGGCATTTCAACCCTTCAGCGAAAGTAGAGCATACGAATTGAAAGGTGGAGTGCCGACCTAGGGGCATGGCGACCGTGGTTATGGCACTTGGTGGAAGTCTGCTAAGGCCTGAAGTGGAGATGCGTCATAGATGGTTACTAGAGCTTGTTTCAATCATAGGAGATAGGGTTCAGAGCGGGGACAAGTTTGGCCTAGTAGTGGGAGGGGGGGCGCCAGCGAGAGAGGGGATCAGGCTTGCCAGCCCAATAATCGATGATGTTGCTCATCTGGATAGAATCGGTATTGCTGCAACCAGGCTAAACGCCACCATAGTTAGGGAGGCACTCTCCGACGGAGGTATTGATGTGTCACGAATTATTCCTGTGACGATAGACGAGGCTGTTTCAGAATTGAGAAACTATGGTGTTGTGGTGATGGGGGGGACCGAGCCCGGGCACACTACCGATACTGTAGCGATTTGTCTTTCAAATAAAGCCGGGGCGGATAAGTGTGTAATTGCGACAAATGTTCCAAAGGTGTTTGCCGAGGATCCTCGGGAAAATCCAGAGGCTGAATCCTTCGACTCACTTACTCTAAAGCAGTTACAAGAGATTGTTGGCCCTCCTGAGCATGCTCGAGCTGGAGGGTCGCAAGTCGTAGACCCGATAGGGGTTGGTGAGGCATTATCAAGTGGGATGGGATTGGACATCCTTGACGGGAGAGACACGGAAATAATCAGGAAATCACTTCAGGGGGAAGACTTCTTTGGAACCAAGGTGAGAGGCTGATGGTAAGCAGAAAGGATACCATAATGAGGGCTGCAAAGAGGACAGCAAAGCAGGCACAGGAAGCAGCCTCTAGAAAGGTGTCAAAGACTAGGAAGGTGTTGGGAGTGGACTCACACAGGCATTGTGTGGTGTGCTGGAAGCCAATTCCGTTGGATAGTAATCCTGCGGTATGTGATGATGATAATTGCGAAAAGGTCAATGAGAGAAGGGAGAAGTCTAGAAAGAGATGGGCATTCTTGATGTACTCCGGAGTATTAATTTTTGTTGGTATGCTAGCTTTACAGATTATTTTCTAATAATGAGGGAGTCAGAATCATGATGATGAGATTTCTTTCCATACTTCCCGGATTTGTTGGGCTCCTTTGTGCGGTAATTGTGATACTTAGCCTGATTGGGCACCAGCCTGAAGATTCCGGATCAGAAGTCCCAATTGTCCCATGTACGGATAGCGAAGTAGGGTGCAACGTGGGGATGACAGGTTCAGACATGTCCGTTCCACTTGCATTCTCTCTACTAGATATAGATCTTGAAGTGGAGTGGTCGGAACCTGAAAGGGGTTGGATCGGTGTTGTTAATTCTGACGCTGCGGATAGCTGTCCCCCGGATTCCAATGGCCTTACCCAATGCAAAGGCGAGGATATCGAAGAGTACCTAGTCTCAGGTGGTCCGGAATCTGAAGGTTACATGAAATTTCAAGTCGAACCTGGATCATACAGATTTGTTTCTGGTGGATTTGACGGATCAGGGTTAGATTCCCAATTAGTTGAGATGAGTACCAGCATCCACCTGAACAACTACGTAGAGTTGGTTCTAACTGTAGCTTCGGTACTCCTCCTAGTCGGTGCAGGAGAAATGGCATTCCCAATCAGGAACCTTCTCAAGAGGTTTAGGGAATCATAGTGAACCGGTCACAGTATCGTTGAATAACTCTAGCACTTTGGGATACATATGCAGGTAGCTAAGTGCCCCAATTGTGGTTCCGAGATTGATGTATCTGGACTAACTCCATCCTATGGCGGATATGACTTCTACTGTGTAGTGTGTGGAAACACGTGGCATGTTTGAACTAGTTCTGTTCTTAGATTCCTTCTTCCCGAGGCCAGTGTTCGGGAAGTGAAAGAGGGTCCACTATCTCGTCGGCAGCGATTATCTCTATCAGATCCTCTCTGAGATCCTCCAATCCTTCTCCGGTGATTGAGCTGATTTGATGATCTTCTTCAACTGATTTGTTTTTGGAAATGTCTGCCTTTGTTGCTACCAACAATACCTTCCTTCCGGGCATAAATCCTCTAACTTCAGCAAGAAGGCTTTCCTGCTCTTGAATCGGGGTAGTTGATTCTTCTGATCTATCTATTAGGAACAATAGAACATCACCTAAATGCTCCAGAGCTGCTATAGCCTGCAATTCTATCTGATTTCTCTGCTGCATGGGCCTATCCAATAATCCAGGGGTATCGACCATCTGGTATACCCTTCTCCTGTGGGTGAAGTGCCCCAAGTGAATCTGTTTTGTTGTAAACGGGTAGGAGGCGACCTGTGGCTCTCCGCTAGAAAGTGCTCCAATTAGAGCAGATTTCCCGACATTTGGAGATCCTGCTACCACGATACAAGGCTCAAGTGAGTCTATCGAAGGTAGCTTCCTAAGGATGTCCCTAGCCTCACCTAGCCACAGTATCTGGGGAGAAATCTGATCTATTACTGAAGAAAGCCTACCGTAGGCGTGTCTTCTGGCCTTGTGGAATCCATCGATGTCTCTTAGCCTTAGGATTTTTGCTTGGGCCTCGCCCGAAATTCTCTGAGATCTCTCAGCGGCCCACTGCAAAGATCCTAGGTTTCTTTTGTAATCATCACAACCAACTGCAGCATCAACTAGAGCCCTGTCGAACTCTGAAAGGGCATTAAGGCTGGGCCATCGGTCTACATATGAATTCAGAGTCTTGGTTGCAACGTCACAGGCTGACTGAACCATTCTATTCATTTGCTTCCTAACTCGGTGATACTTGTCTGGATCTTCGACCAAATCAGATTGGGAACTTGCTCTTCCGAACGCTTTGTCTAGGATCTCCTGGGGGAATAGAACTGTAGGAATTGACCTCCATTCTACCAACGCCATCACATCACCCACTTCCCGGCGCCTCGGCATTACACTTCAAGAGTTGCAGAGCACCTCCCGATTCTTTGTGGGTAGTTAACCCGCTTGTTTTTCTATGACTACCCGAACGAGAGCCTGTGTCGGACGCTAGCAATGCAGGCCTTCCCGATTGGGCAGCAAGGTTCTATGAGGATTATGGCTCTCCAAATTTGAAGGAGCTGGAAGATGTATTCCATGGGCCCTTGATGGATAGAAAGTACGGCCTTAGGAAGGATGACCTGGTGGAGATTCTTCTTGACAGGAGGATGATTCCCGAAGACAGGTCCCCTCAAATCAGAGGAATGATGGTAGGTGGCAGGAGTACATCGATAGACATTCTAGATGAGAATGGAGATTTCAGGTCGGTATCAAGAGACGTAATTGTTGAAGTTAGACTAGTTTCTCATTTGAGGAGGACTTATATCGAGGATGAGGAGCTACTAAAGTTCGAGAAGGACGACATGAAAAGACGGTCTGAGGTTCACGAGATGGCTGAGAAAAATAGCGATGACCATGGCAGTCATCTATGGGGTTGACTAAATGGGAACGTTATCAGCAAAAGATTGCGTTCCATGCGAAGGAGGTGTTCCTCCACTAAATGAAGAAGAATCTGGTGCCTTTTTATCGCAAATACATGAAGACTGGAGTCTTTTCGAGAATCACCATCTGACTCGATCGTGGTCTTTCCCAGACTTCGCTTCGGCGATGGATTTTACCAACAAATTAGGAGAAATTTGTGAGGAGCAGGGGCATCACGCTGACTTCGAGTTGGGATGGGGGAGGGTTGTAGCTGTTATCTACACCCACAAGATTGATGCCCTAACAGAGTCTGATTTCGTACTAGCAGCTAAATTCGATGAAATTGGGTGAGTTGTGTGTCCGAATCTTTACGAATGCATATCTTCGTATGCACTAATGAAAGGGATCAGGGCCATCCTAGAGGGAGTTGTGGAAAAAGTAATTCCCTTGAGATATTGGCTAGACTTAAGAGGATGGTAAGAGGATCTGGCTTGGAAGATGTGAGGGTAAACAAATCGGGTTGTCTAGACAAGTGCGAAGACGGACCAACGTGCGTAATTTATCCTGAAGGGACCTGGTACTCACTTCCCGAGGATAAAGAGGCTCTGAGTTCAATTATAGAGCATATTGAAGGAGGATTTCCCTCCATAGAACACCAAATCGGTGATTAAATGCGAAAAGTGGTATATCCGAAATCTGGCGGAGTTGACACAATAGAAATTGTGGAAGAGAATGATCCGATTCCGGGTCCAGGAGAGGTATGTGTAAGAGTCCACTATGCAGGGATAAATTTTGCAGAGTTGATGATGAGGCAGGGACTTTATGGCTCTAGTCCTGATTTCCCTTTCACCCCGGGATATGAGGCTTCGGGAGTAATAATTGGCTTGGGCGAAGGAGTAGTTTCCTTCAAAGAGGGGGACAGGGTTCTTGCCATGACTGGATTTGGTGGATGGTCTGAGAAAGTAGTCTTGGAGGAGGGGAGAGTAATACCTCTTCCCGGATCTATCTCCCTCGAGCAGGCTGCTTCGATGCCCGTAACTTATGGTACGGCCTTCCACATGTTGGTTCATTTGGGAAATCTATCCAAAGGAGAATCTGTTCTAATTCATCATGCTGCAGGAGGAGTTGGCACGGCAGTAGCTCAAATTTGTCAGGCCCTTGGTGCATCATTGGTAGTGGGAACGGCATCTTCCCCTAAGAGGGAATTCGTCGAGTCAATGGGAATGAGATTCGTTGATCGGGATGCAGAGGATTTTGTGGCAGTCTGCAAAGAAATGACAGAAGGCAAAGGGGTTCATCATGCAATTGATCCAGTGGGGGGTGAGCACTTGATGAGGTCATACAAAGCCATGAGGAGAGGGGGTAAGTTGTACTACTTTGGAGCTTCAGGGGCAATAAAGGGGCAAAAGAGGTCAAGAATTTCGGAAATTAGGATGTGGTGGGGGATGCCTAGATTTAATCCACTGAAAATGATGGGTTCAAACAAGGCGGTTTTCGGAGTTCACATGGGCCTTCTTGAAGATTCATCTGTATTCAAGGGGCATTTGGAAGCACTCAGTAGAATGCTTATGGAAGGAGAAATTGACCCGGTGATAGATAGCGTTTGGAGATTTGAAAAGGTATCAGAGGCCCAAATGCACATGCATGATAGAAAGAACAAGGGCAAAATTCTCTTGGACTTCTCCTGACTCGTTTCCCATATGTTCCCGGTGGTGTCAAAAGGGTCGCTCTAGTCCAACATGCATGGGCAACAGTGGCTACGAAGATCTGTTGGACAGAGCAAGGGATAGGATTCCAAAGGATATTAGCGAGAGGTCGAGATGGACGATGCCCCAGCCCGACATAATGATTGAAGGTAGCCAGACAATTCTGAGAAACTTTTCAGAGATAGTTGATTCGATGGACAGAGATGCGAATCACGTCTTCCAATATCTACTCAACGAACTGGGTACTTCAGGGAGCAGAGAACAGGTCAGAATAATGCTGAAGGGAAAGGTTCCACCAAAGAGAATCAAGGAAAAAATCGTTTCTTACGTCAAGACTTTCATTCTGTGTGCTGAATGCAAGGCACCAGATACAAGGTTTCTCAGGGAAGACAGGACGACTCTCTTGAAGTGCCAGGCATGTGGTGCGACCCGTCCAGTTAGGCTTTGAGACCATAACCTAATTGGCATTCCACATTTTCGATCGGATGAGGGAAATGTCAGAGGAGCCTAACCCAATCCCAGTGACGGTCAAAGTATGTAGGACCGAAGATGGGGCTAGACTCCCAACAAAGGGCAGCGCGCAGGCAGCTGGTTGGGACCTATACGCATTAGAGGATACGATAGTTAGATTTCGCTCCAGTGTCAAGCTAAGGACGGGAATAAGGGTAGCTATTCCTATGGGTTTTGAGGGTCAAGTGAGAGCTCGTTCATCACTCGGTTCAAAGGGATTGATACTGCCTCACAGCATAGGGACGATAGATTCCGACTACAGGGGGGAGCTATTCGTGCTAATGACATGGATAGGGGAAGGAGAGTCATACACTGTTAAGGCGGGAGAAAGAATAGCCCAATTGGTAATAGCACCTATTCCGGAAGTTTCACTTTCGGAAGTGAGTCTTGATGAGCTTGGAGAGACTGATAGAGGCGATGGTGGATTTGGGAGTACCGGTAGATTCTGATTATGGAAAATTCTGTATGGATCAATAGTCTACCCCCGGTGGATTCATAGCACGGAAACGTTGGGATGGAGTGATGCACCTGAGCGTCGACGAGTTGAGGGCCAAAGTAGAGGAGTTTAGAGAAAGCGGGCTTACCACCCAGCAAATAGCGGATGAGCTATCTCTTTCCCAGACTACCGTACAATGGTTGTCTGCTAGCGACTATGAAGTGGACGAAAAGCCACAGGATGTTAAGGTGGGTTGGAGGTCTATTGCGGTAAAGGGAGACAGGATAGATGCTGTCTCTTACATCATGTGTGACATAATCGAAGAAATGATCGGGGATGATGTTGACACCATCGTAGGAGTTAGTATCAACGGGATAGCATTCGCTCAATCGGTTTCCTCCATGATGAGTCTTGAGTTGTCTATCGTCAGAAGCATCAGTGAAGATGTAAGTGGCCATCTGTCACAAGTATACTCAAATGTAGAGGGAAAAAGAGTGGTCATCATAGATGATGTGTACTCTAGTGGCACCACTATGAAGAAGACTTCTGCAGATCTTTCTTCTGCAGGAGCAGATGTCAAGATGTGCATGGTTTTAGTGAATAAATCATGGGATGACGATGTAGAAGGAGTTCCCCTTAGAGCACTGGTAAGGGCGGCTACTGTCTGAGGGGGTGTGGCATGCACTGGGCGGATTATACCGCACAAAGACTCAAGGAACGCGGCGGAAATCAGGTCTCCGCCTCAGGAATAACACCGTCTGGCGAATTTCACATTGGCCATCTAAGAGAGATTCTATCAGCGGAGATGATTCATAGGGCCTGCTTAGATGCAGGTATGAGTTCGAAGTACATCTTCATCGTGGACTCGATGGACCCTCTAAGAAGGGTCTACGACTTCCTTTCTCCCGAATATGAGAGCTATATCGGCCATCCACTGGCATACATTCCTGCACCTGACTCGGAAGGGAGGCCAAGCGATAATGGGAAAAGCTATGCGGATCATTTCCTAGGCCCTTTCCTTGTTGCTCTAGAGCAAATCGGCGTTAGGCCGGATGTGGTAATGAATCACGAAACATACGAGGAAGGAAAATTCGCAGATTTCATTGACTTGGCCATAGAGAAAAGGGAAGAGATAAGGGGTATCATCCAGGATATTTCAGGAAGAGATCTCCCCGGAGACTGGTTTCCATACAACCCCATTGGAACTGACGGTAGTCTGGATGGAGTCACGGTCACCGGATACGAGAATCCATACGTCCAATGGAGAGATTCACATGGTAACGAGGGTAGTTCAGACATAAGAAAGGCCGAGGGAAAGATGCCATGGAGGATCGACTGGGCAGCCAGATGGGCCATACACGGGATCACATGCGAACCTGCTGGCAAGGATCACGGGGCGTCAGGAGGGAGCTACGACACAGGAATCCCAATTTGCAAGTTGCTTGGGGGAGCTCCTCCCGACAAGATTGTCTATGAGTGGATTCAACTGAAGGGCATGGGACCCATGTCCAGCTCTTCTGGACTAACAATTGGACCCATGGAAGCGCTTTCCCTGGTCCCTCCTGAAATTCTCCGATACGTGATTGCCAGAAGCAAGATCAATCGTCACATAGAGTTCGACACAGGGGAGGCACTATTCAGGACTGCTGACGAGTACGAGAGGTTGGTTTCCAGTCCTGCTTATGATTTGGGGGGGATGAGCAAGAGGCAGTTGGTGTCGGTTGAGACGCAGAGAGGGGCAGTCAGGCTCAGTCAGGTGGAGCATGGGGCAAATCCAATTGTTTCAGTGGGGGGGGTATCATTCAGGCACCTGTCGATGCTAGCACAGATCAAGTCCTCCGATGAAGACGTCTGGTCATCTCTGAATAGATCCGGCCATATCGAGGGAGAGCCCAGTAACTCTCTGAAAGTAAGACTTGAACGAATGAGGAAATGGATTAATGGGCCCCACTTCCCTGAAGATTCGAAACTAGAGATGAGGAGAGAGGTAGGGGGAGAGATCAGAGAGAAGCTGGATAGTGAGTCGATTGTTTTCCTAAAGAATCTCTCGACCAATTTATCAGAGTGCGAATGGAGTGACATCAGCATAGGCAAAGCGATTAGAGATTCGTGTGACTCTGCCGGCATAGCGAGAAAGGATGGTTATGAAGCAATATACTGGGTCGCTATAGGAAAAAATTCTGGCCCCAAAGCATCGTCACTTCTCTTCGAGATGACTAGGGGTGATGTTTTGTCCCTTCTGAAGAGCGCATAGTCAGAAGAAACTCTGAAAATACGAATGCATACCGGGACCCATGGGAGTTTACGAACTACTGAAGAAGGCAATGGAAGAGAGGAATGCAGAGCACTATACGGAGGCTCTTCACGATGATTACGAATTCGTGCGCCACCAATCGGGCACAACCATGGACAAAGGGGAAGTGAGTGTGATGATGTCCAATATGATGGGGAATCCGAAAATAATAATCAACGACCCTAGATGCATCTACGAGAATGATGATATTCTTGTCGAGCATTCGGTGATGGACTTTCCAGATGGTTCAACTGAGGCAGTGATGGCAGTCCATATCAAACTTGATGGTAAGATAATAAGGACTGAGACAGGAGCTACTCTTCTGGGCTCATAGTGATTTTATCTTAAGCAATCTTGGTTCAGGAATGCCATTTTTGGCTTCCTTGATGGCCTCTACCTCCATCCTAGCCCCAGCCAGAGTCGTCACGAATGGAATGTTTAGCTCAACAGCTAGTCTACGCATCATATTTCCATCTAGTACTGCCCCCCCACTGGATCTAGGGGTGTTTATGACAAGTTGGATCTTGCCCTGCCTCATTAGGTCTAGCGCGTCGGGTGATCTCCCTTCTGCAATTCTATAGCATGTGTTCACTTCTAGGCCACCGACTCCACGAAGCACCCTTGAAGTCCCCCTTGTTGCATAAATCTCGAACCCAATGTTCTGTAGTTTCTCCGCCAATGGGATGATGGCGTGTTTGTCCTCATCCTTCACAGTGATGTACACGCCACCCTGGGTTGGGACGGGAAGCTCAGTTGCCAGACGAGCCTTCAAGTAGGCTGCTGAAGCCCTTGCATGAGAACCCATAACCTCTCCTGTAGACTTCATCTCAGGACCGGGAGCTGGGTCTAGTCCTCTTAACTTAATGAAGGGAAAGACTGGTGCCTTGACACATACTGCTTCATCTTGGGGCTTAGGAATATCCAATTCTGAAAGCCTATCCCCGAGTGCAACTCTTGCTGCTATCCTGGCCAGTGGTATTCCTGTTGATTTGGCGACGAAAGGGAACGTCCTAGAACCCCTTGGATTGACTTCTAGGACGTATAGCAACTCGTCATGTATTGCAAATTGGATGTTGTAGCAACCCCTAATTCCCAGCTCCAAACCAATGACTCGGGTCCACTCCTCTACTTGGTCAAGTAGCTCAGAAGTGACGTTTTGCGGGGGGATGAAACAAGTTGAGTCTCCTGAGTGGATCCCTGCTTCTTCTAGATGCTCCATGATTGCACCGATCAATACCTCCTCACCATCACAAACTGCATCAACATCAAGCTCCATTGCGTTTCCAAGATACTTATCTATCAACAGTGGCCTATCATACGATAGGTATGCATCCCTCATGTAAGACTCAAGTTGCTTGTAGTTGGAGAGTATCTCCATCCCCCTTCCCCCTAGGACGTAAGAAGGACGGATTAGGACCGGATATCCGATTTCGTTTGCAGCGTGCCTGACCCCTTCTGGCGATGTGGCTGTTGCTCCCTCTGGCATCCTAAGGCCACATCTTAGAGCGAACTCCTCGAACCTCTCCCTATCGCTAGCTTCGTCAACAGATTCTGGTGATGTCCCTTCCATGGATAAATTTAGACCCATATTTGATAGATGTGGCATCTCATTAGAAAGTGGTAATGCGAGATTGATCGCAGTCTGCCCTCCGAACTGCAGGAGGATTCCATTTGCGTCCTCCCTGAGGAGGACCTCGGAAACTGACTCCAGTGTTAGAGGGTCAAAGTATAGCCTGTCACTAGTGTCGAAGTCTGTGGAAACTGTCTCTGGATTATTGTTGATAATTATGGCCTCATGACCCAAGTCCTGGATGGCTCCTGCTGCATGGACACAGCCGTAGTCGAACTCAATACCCTGTCCGATTCTGATTGGTCCAGATCCCACTACTACGATTCTTTGTTTTACAGAAGAAGCCAATCCGGGTACATAGTCCACCCCCGACTTAGCTGATCCTCCCTCGTAAGTTGAGTAGTAATATGGAGTAATCGCAGCGAATTCTGCAGCACAAGAGTCGACCATCCTGTACCTTGGATGAATTCCTAGGTCGTGCCTCCTAATTCTGATTGCTGTTTCATCGTGCCCCGGGGCAAGAGACTTGAATCCTGTCTCGGGAAATCCCCCGAGTGCGTCTGCAATGTGTAGGTCAGTGAATCCTGAGCCCTTCCAAGATCGGAGTTCCCTCTGAGGAATTCCCTCGGGACTCATGCCTATTTCCCCCGCAGCACGAATTTCCGTCTCAATCGCAGCAATTTTCTCAAATCTACGAAGGAACCATCTTGTCATCCCCCCAGTTAGGTCCCTAACATCTTGTATTGAGTATCCCCTCCTAAATGACTCTATAACAGCTCCAAGTCTCCTATCTGTTGGGATTCGCAGCCAATCCTCCAGAAGTGCCGTGGGTAGTTTCTCCGACGCCCTTTCGTCCATTGTCTCTCCATCAGAAGCATCGGACATTGTTAGTGGCCTGGGGTGTGGCTTGCCATACTCTAGACTGGCCCACGCCTTTAGGCAAGCCTCTTCAAAGGAGCGCCCAATTGCCATTACCTCCCCTGTTGACTTCATCGAAGTCCCAATCTTTCTATCTGCAGTGCGGAACTTGTCAAATGGCCATCTAGGAATCTTTACCACGCAATAGTCCAGAGTTGGTTCGAAGGCAGCGGTTGTTCCTTCCCCGGTGATTGGATTAGGTAGCTCGTCCAAAGTGTAGCCTACTGCAATCAAAGCTGCCATTCGAGCAATTGGATATCCAGTAGCCTTGGAAGCCAGAGCTGAGGAGCGAGATACTCTGGGATTGACCTCTATCACCCTAAAATCACCATTAGACTGATCTACGGCAAACTGGACGTTGCAGCCTCCCTTGATGTTTAGTCTCCTAATCAACTTGAGTGCAGCGTCCCTGAGTACTTGGTGGTCGATATCAGAAAGAGTCTGCTGAGGAGCTACCACTATTGATTCTCCGGTATGAACTCCCATGGGATCGATATTCTCCATGGTGCAAACAATGATTGCGTTGTCGGAGCCATCTCTCATTACTTCATATTCGTGCTCCTGCCATCCAAGTATGCTCTCCTCGATTAATACCTGCCCAATAGCCGAATGGAGAATTCCCTGGCTCGCGATCTCAACTAGCTCACCCATGTTGGATGCGGTTCCACCTCCAAGCCCTCCCAATGTGAAAGCGGGCCTGATTAGTAGAGGGAAGGAGCCCAACTCCTCTGCAGCTGCAATTACCTCCTCGATTGAGTCGCATGCGAGAGCCTTGCAAACTGGCAGGCTTATTTCCTCGCATACCTTCTTGAATAGATCTCTGTCCTCAGCCTCGTCAATTGCAGCAAGGTTGCAACCTATTAGCTCAACGTCCAACTCATCCAGTGTGCCGTCCTTGGCAAGTGCTGAAGCGATATTTAGTGCCGTCTGACCACCCATTCCAGCGAGCAGTGCGTCAGGCTTCTCAGACTGCATGATTTTCTTGACTACCTCAGGGAGAAGTGGCTCTATGTATATCCTGTCCGCCATCTCAGGATCGTTCTGAATGGTAGCAGGATTTGAGTTGACTAGGATAACCTCGTATCCATCCGATCTAAGCGCTCTGCACGCCTGTGAACCGGAAAAATCGAATTCTGCCGCTTGACCGATTCTAATGGGGCCACTTCCGAGAATCATGATCTTCTCGAGATCGTCTCTGCGTGGCATCAGGTACCCCCTCTCGTGGTAAGTTCTGCTCGGGAGGATGCTAAGTGTTCGTAGACCAAATCCCGGAATCTATCGAAAAGAGGAGAAGCGTCATGAGGACCGGGGCAGGCCTCTGGATGAAACTGTATAGTGAATGCAGGCTTGTCAAGGAGATCCAGCCCCTCCACTGTTCCATCATTCGAGTTGACATGTCTGACTTTGAAGTCTGCACCGAGAACATTCTCGGTTTCATTGGAGCAGACTCCGCTGGGATGTGGGGCTAGCATTCCCTTCACTGGATCTTCCACTGCAAATCCGTGATTCTGGCTCGTGATGTGGACCCTTCCGGTTTCCAAATCCATTACGGGTTGATTGGATCCCCTGTGACCATATCTCAGCTTGTAGGTCCTAAGACCTGCTGCTAAGCCCATTAGCTGGTGTCCTAAGCAAATACCCATCACTGGCATCCCCCTTCTAACAGCAGATGCCAATGTCTTTCTTGCATCTGTAGCAGCACCCGGGTGAGCAGGATCTCCCGGCCCGTTAGAAGCAAAAATTGCATCGGGGGACCAGTCTCTGGAAATTTGCTCCAGATCCATGGTAGCTGGACACCATACTACCTCAAATCTGCAACATAATTCCCTAAGGATGTTGTACTTAATACCGCAGTCAATTACTGCTAGTCTTGGTAGAGGAAGCCCCTCGGCATCCTTTGCTCCATGATTGAGAATGACTGGTTCGTCACATGTTACTTGGGCAACCAAATCGTCAGCATCCGGCGGAGTCGACTCAGATAGCATGAGTTCCATCTCCCCTAGCCTTTCTTCCGGGCCGAACACGCAAAGCAACGTCCCATGTTCCCTAACTCTTCTAGTTAGGGCTCTAGTGTCTATTCCTTCGATTCCTGGAACATTATGAGCAACAAGAAGATCGTGGATGCTACCGACGGAGTCTCTATGATCTGGGAAAGCCATGTGTTGCTTGCAAACCACTCCTCGTGGGTGAACTGAAGAAGATTCAGAAATTCCGGGTATTACTCCATAGTTCCCTAACAAGGGATATGTGAAAGTGAGGACCTGCCCTGCAAAGGAAGGGTCTGTTAGACTCTCCTGATAGCCACACATACCTGTGGTGAAAACAAGTTCCCCCTCTGCTATCTCCTCCGCTCCAAAAAGCCTCCCTCGATAGCGAGTACCGTCCGCTAGAAGTAGTATCCCATCAGAACCACTAGGGTGGTCCTTTCCATCGGACTCGGTGAGAACATCGGCCGCATCGGGGAAGGAGGGAGGGGATCGAACTCCTTCTACACCAGCACCGGGACAGAAGCCCCCGACTGATGGAGACATTGACATCAGCAACGCTGCCCAAGTACGCCTCTTAATCATTCAGTGAGATTTCATTATTCAATCGGGTGAAATTCACTCTTCTTGGTCGCTAATTACCAACTTATTTCTTGGGGACGGTTTGACTCTAATCTGAGCACCGGAGAACTTGGAAAATTCCTCCAATGGCCCAACCAATGAGTTCAGAAATACAGCTAGTGCAGCTACTTCAGAATGCGGTTGGTTTCCCACGGAAACATTCAGATCAGAAATTTGGAATACCTCCGGGGGGACCTTTGTCCCACCTACCACTATCACAACAGGACTTTTTGAGGGAATCTTACCTATTGCCCCCTCCCATGGTTCCCCATACATCGTTAGGTGGACAATTGTCGCTTCCTTAGCGTTAGACAATTTCCTAAGCCATGACAGTGGTTTGGGTTCGTACCTGGCATTGAAATCACCCCCGAATCTCTCTGTTACCGATCTCCAAGTTTCCAATGCTGATGAGTCATCATCACCAGAGAGAATTACTTCATCGGCACCAAAAGCCCTTGCTGTAAGTCCTAGGTGCGAGGTAATCCGTTTGTCTCTGTCCCTTCTGTGACCGAGTCTGAGTACTGACAACCTAGGTGGATGTTCGTCCCTCATAGTTTACGAGTAGGGGGGTGCCTCATCATCCTGACCCTCTGAGGTATCGGCCCCCATCGAAGGGAATGCCTCGACACCCATATTGAGCATACTGGCCCTGACCCATTGAAGAAGTAACGCATCGAACATCATATGAGAAGCAAAACCGACCATGACTGCAAGGACCATTACCCTAGCACTAGCGAAAAGAGCATCACCCCCTAGATCCTCAAAGTGCATCAGAACCGGTTCTATGATGTAGAATACTGCTAGAACAGCCAATCCCCCCCCAATCTGCGACATCGTAGCATTACCTCTCTCCCTACCAATTCCCGTAAACAGAGTTGCTGCTACCACCAGCGCAGGGACAATTAGGCTAATTGTCGAAAAGTCGAAAGATCCAAGAATTGAATCAGGAATAGTATCTGAATCCTGAATAGCTTCAGAGCCCTTACTGACAGCGATCCACCACCAAAGAGCGCTAGATATGAACAGAGCTCCGGATGTTCTTGCCCTTTGGGTAATCATGTCTCTAACATGGTGAGCGTCTCGAGGCTTGAGCCTCTGAACTATCGAGTCCAGAATAAACAGTGTCTCTGGGTCGTGTGTCGGTTCTGATTCGCTGGAATTTGTGGCCTCAATGACCTCATGCAACTCATCCTCGGCCTGAATCATCGCTCGATTGCCCCTCCGTCACATCATAAAGCAATCGTCGTTTGCAATGGCTATATGGCCGACTGGCGACCCATGCTAAAACGCCGAGAGGATGGTTTTCCACGCATTATGGGCGTGGTTAACGTTACCCCCGACTCGTTTCACCCACGATCCAGGTCCTCAAACATCGATCATGCAGTCGAAACCGCGGTCAAGATGGCATCGGAAGGTGCGGAATGGATCGATGTGGGGGGAGAGTCCACGAGGCCCGGAGCTAGTCCCGTGACAATAGAGGAAGAGTTGTCCAGAGTCATCCCTGCAATAGAAGCGATTAGCTTGCGGCTTCCCGATGTCTGTATATCCGTAGATACCAGGAGGGCAAAAGTAGCAATCCAAGCTCTCAATTCGGGAGCCCATATGGTGAATGACGTGTCTGCAATGGGCGATCCAGAAATGCTGAGTGTAGTCTCTGAGCACGATTGCCCCGTTTGCATTATGCACATGCAAGGATTGCCCGAGAATATGCAGGACAACCCCAGCTACGAAGACGTAGTCGGCGAGGTTAGAGGCTACTTAGGCAAGGTTGCCGGGTTGCTCATGGATCAAGGGGTCGAACCGAGCCAAATCGTGGCGGACCCGGGAATTGGCTTCGGTAAGACACTGGTGCATAACCTCGCTCTACTGTCTTCTGGAAGGTCAATAGTCCCAGATGATAGGATGCATCTGATGTGGGGGGTTAGCAGGAAGAGCATGTTCCTAGACCTCCTCGGGAGGAAGGAAAGCGAAGATAGGCTCGCTGGGACGCTTGGCGTAGCTGCGATTTCTCCCGAGAAGGGAGTGGACATCATTCGAGTCCATGATGTGACTGAGCACTCGGACTCATTCGCTGCCATGAAGGCGGTACGGTGATTGAATGAGTGTCAACAATATCGTCGAAGTTGATGAAGGTCTGAGAATCTTGGGGACCGCACATGTCAGTAGCGAGTCGGTGGAACTAGTTCGAAATCAAATAAAAGAATGGGGGCCAGACCTGGTTGCAGTAGAGCTTTGTCCTTCAAGGATGGCTGCATTGACCGAGCCCGAGTCACTGGACTCAGAGGACCTTCTTAAGATAATCAAGGAGGGAAGGTCGGCCATGATTCTTCTGCAATCAGCACTCGCTGCTCAACAAAGAAGAATGGGCATTTCCACTGGGGAGAAGCCCGGGGCGGAGCTCCTAGCCGCGGTAAACGCAGCGGAGGAGTCAGATATCCCCGTAGAAATGATCGACAGGGACGTAGTAATCACTCTAAGAAGAGCTTGGAGAAAGATGGGCATGATTGAGAAATGGAGGATACTAAATGCACTCCTGTGGGAGGAAGACGATGAAGAGGTCTCCATCGACGAGGTCCTAGGTGACTCAGATCTCCTGAGCAGCATGATGGAGGAGGCCAGGGGAGTAGCCCCAAGAGCTGGAGAGGTGCTCATCGACGAGAGGGATGCCTTCCTAGCTGGCAGGATTCAGCAGATTCGAGGGAAGGGGAAGGTACTGGCAGTAATTGGGGCTGGACATCTCAGCGGCGTTATCCAAAACCTAGGTGAGCCTGCAATGGAGGCCACCTCGAGATTAGCGGAGCTATCGAAGGAGCCACCCAAGTCTGTTTGGCCGATATTTCTGATGGCTGCTATTCCAGTATTCCTGCTAGGGGCTGTGGGGTGGATGGCCTACAACGGGGAAATGGAAGAAATCAAGCAAACTGCCCAAACTTGGCTCCTCCTTAATGCCCTACTCGCTGGACTCGGGGTACTAATTGCAAGGGGGCACCCACTCTCTATAATGGTCGGCGCTGTAGCCTCGCCCATCACATCTCTCAATCCTACCTTGGCAGCAGGCTGGTTCGCGGGGTACACTCAGCTGAAAGTAGCCTCTCCGACGGGAAAGGACGCGCAGGACTTCCTCAAGCTCGACGAGACCTCTTTATTCTGGAAAAATAGAGTTGGCAGGGTACTCTTAGTGACTGCTCTGGGCAATGTCGGTTCAATGGTTGGAGCATGGCTAGCAGGCGGTGCGATATTGGGGCAACTAATCAGTTGATTGAGGGGCAGGAATATGGTCGATACTCCAGGAATTTCTCTACAGGAAGGAGGTTTGAATCGAGGAGTTTCTCTATGCATTATTTTAGGGATAATTGCATATTTGCTAGACGGTTGGCTGCGATCTAGTGATTTATTCAGTTTGGGTTCGGGGACGCTGGCATTTATCTTTGGAGGAATCTGTGCCCAATTGATTACTGGCATACAGAGTGGTGGCGATTGGGTCATAAAGAAAATACTTCCAATCACAATAATTTGTTTGGGTTTTGGACTCGATCTAACATTACTTTTCGGTGACGGAGCGGGCAGAATAGGCCTGATGATTGGAATTACTTCTGCTTTTTTTTGCCTTATTTCTAGTGTTTTCATTGGTAGGGTTCTTGGTATCGCAACTGAGTCGTCATTGGCCATTGGTTGTGGAGGTGCGATATGTGGTAATAGCGCGGTTGTCGCCGTTTCCTCACCACTAAGAATCAGACAAGACGTTCTTGCCATTATTCTCGCGACAATAAATATTCTAGGAGTGGTAACATTCATCACGATACCGATATTTTCCACCATTCTCGGTTTGGAAGAAGCTAGTGCTGGCATCTGGGCCGGTTCAACAATACATGCGGTCCCACAAGCGATTTCAGCCGGAGAAGCGATTGGGGGAGAAGGAACAATCATGGCAACTACAATTAAGCTCTCAAGAGTAGGATTGCTTGTCGTAATAATTCCGTTATGTGCTATAGTTGGGGGCAGCTCCGAAAAAAGGGATTACTTGCAAAACCCATTATCTAAAATTCCGTACTTCCTGCCCGGATTCATATTGGCCGCGGTTCTTTCAACATGGTTGATGCCGGAGGATTATTCAGATCAATTGGCCATTCTTGCTAAGTTTAGCTTGGCACCAATTATGGCTTCTATTGGATTTTTTCTCTCTATTGAGGGAGTAGGAAATGAAGGTGCCAGAATCTTCGCTATAGGGGCTATCTCATCAGCAACAATGGTTTTTTACAGCCTTCTTTCAATATACTTGTTCCTCTGATGGGGTCACTCCGAGATTTATTGCGAGGAAGCTGTGGCTAATCTCACATTGCTGCTATCTCTTCTGAAACTCCCCACTCGATGGCTTCCCAAGCCCTCTCATGGAAGTAATAGAATCCCATCTTCAACGGGAATTCAATTACGATGAACCAACCTGCCGTTTCAATCTCTCCCGTCAAGAGTCCAGCAACTGCCGCTCCCGTCAATGTTGCAATAATCCTCCAAGCAAATGTCTTTGCAAGGACGCGTTCCCTGGTGTACATTCCCATCGCCATGATTCGCTGCTGGCCAGCCTCATTGCAATTAATATGAGTGGTTCATAAAACCGGATATGCAGTTTTCCCTACACTAAACATTTCGCGGCAGAGGTTTCAATCGTATCCAATTGTCAGTGCATTGGACTTACGTCTGGAGCGTCGGGATCCTCTAGCCCCCAATCGGTCGAGCTCCATGCCCTCTCGTGGAAATAGTAAAGGAACATCTTCGTGAAGACCTCAATAATTCCTATGGACAGGCCCTCGGTCCAGCTCCCGGTGATCATCCTCGAGATTATTATCGTGTCAGTTGTGGCGATTCCCCTCCAGAGGAATGTCTTGGCGACGCTGCGCTTTCTATTCGCATGACCGGCTCCAGGCAGCTGATTCTCTTCATCACCATCGGCTTCCTCCAGACCCCAATCAGACCCGCTCCAAGCCCTCTCGTGGAAATAGTAAAGGAACATTTTCGTGAAGACTTCTATAACACCGATTGCCAGACCTTCGGTCCAGCTCCCGGTGATCATCCTCGAGATTATTATCGTGTCAGTTGTGGCGATTCCCCTCCAGAGGAATGTCTTGGCGACGCTGCGCTTCCTATTCGCATGCCCCCCTCCAGCGACAGTTGACATACCATGGTCAATAGCCTGCTTTTCATAACCTCTCCGCATGAAGGGGCAGCCGACTCAGATAGATTCTATTACGACAGCAATGCCTTGACCGCCACCTATACAAGCCGTGGCAACACCGTACCTAGAGCCTGTTTCTTTGAGTTGTCGAGACAGAGTCAGTACCAGTCTAGTACCAGTTGCAGCGAGAGGATGCCCAAGACCGACAGCTCCGCCATTGATATTGACAATATCGTATGATATCCCGAGATCCTGAATGCAAGCCACTGCTTGCCCTGAGAATGCCTCGTTTATCTCCCAGAGATCGATATCGCCCACGGATAGTCCTGCCTTCTCGATAGCCTTGAGGCTGGATGGGACTGGCCCATATGCCATGATGCTGGGCTCCAGGCCAACCACGCCCCAAGAAACGATTCTGGAAAGAGGCCGGTCCCCGTCAGCCTCCGCCCTAGATGCTGACTTGACCACCACTGCGGCGGCACCGTCCACAACTCCGGATGCATTTCCTGCTGTGACCAAGGATTGCGGGCCGAAGTGAGTCCTGAGACCCGATAGCGTCTCCACGGTAGTTCCAAGAACTACGTGATCCTCATGTGTGTGATCGACAGTTCCATCTGCAGTATCAACCGGTACGACCTCATTTTCCCAGGTTCCTGATGAGATGCTGGACTCTGTCCTCTGATGGCTCATTGCGGCGTACTCGTCGGCTTGCTCACGTTCCACTCCCTTCCTTCTGCACAGCTCATCGCTGGTTTGTGCCATGAACATGCCACTTACCCCGTCCACCAAGTTAGTGAACAGGTAGTCCTCCATATCCTGTGCTAGCTCCTCCCCTGCCGAAGGAGGCCTGCCGAGTTTGTACGTGTCCCTCATGCCCCTCAAGACGTGAGGAGCCTGGCTGAGATTCTCCATCCCACCGGCCACCACTACATCGGCCTCTCCGAGCATTATCATCTGAGTGGCACTAATAATCGACTGGGCTCCGCTCCCGCAAAGTCTGTTCAGGGTGAGCATCGGGACCTCCTCGGGGATCCCTGATCTTAGGCCGGCGTGCCTGGCTCCGAAGATGGCTTGCCCAGAGGTCTGTAGAGCGTGTCCCATTACTACGTGTTCCACACTGGCAGGATCTGTTCCGGTCTTCTCCATGGCTCCCTTGATTGCTACGGTGCCGAGCTGCTCTGCTGTAACAGATGCTAGCCGCCCACCGGGCCCGCCGTCGCCCCTCTTTCCCCCTAACCACTCGCAGAAGGGAGTCCTCGCCCCACCTACGACAACAGCTCCCTCGTTCATCTGACTGCTTCCTTCACTCAGGACTCGTCTGACTCGTCCGTCATCGATCCAAGGTAGTCTGGTAGTTCGACACCCGACATCTTAGCGACGTCGTGTATCGGAGGCAGGCTCTGTACTAGGCTGCTGACGAAGTTGCTAGTGGCTGAGTTGCCGTCTGCGTCGTTTCCGCTGTCCCAAACAGTGATTTTGTCTATTTTCAGGTTTCGGATTGCCTCAGTCTGAGCCTCGACCATCGACTCTATCTTCTCGACCATCAGCAGTGTAGCTGCTGCCTTGGGGTCCCCGGAAGCGCTACCGACTAGGCTCTTGTATCCGGTTGCCTTCGCATCGAGGACCTTCTGGATACCCTCAGCCTCTGCCTCATATCTGGCTAGAATAGCGTCAGCCTCACCTCGGGCGATCCTTCTCTGCCTCTCGGCTTCGGCATCTGCTGCAATCTCTACCTGCTGCTTTGCTACGGTTTCTCTGGCTATCTCGCTTGCCCTGAGCTTGGATTCCTCCTCTTCGTAGACGGCCTTCTGAATCTCGGCTTCGGCTTGTGCGGTGGCAACATCAGCTCTCTGTTTGGCTGAAGCTTCTGCTTCAGCTAGATCTGCGTTTGCTCTAGCAATCTCTGCCTGGGCAGCGTTCTCACCACCTACGGCCATGGCCTCCTGCTGTTCAACATAGACTCTTTGATCGGCCTCTGCTGCTTTGCGCCCTTTCTCGGCCTCTGCCGTGTTCTGTGCTACCTGAATCTCCTTTACTCGGTCTGCCTCGGCCTTCCCGATTGCTCCGTCCCTTTCTGCATTTGCGACGTCTATTCGAGCCTGCTCAACGGCTGTAGCGGCAGCCTTCTTACCGATACTCTCTATGTAGTCTGACTCGTCGGTAATGTCGGCAATGTTTACGTTAATCAGATAAAGTCCAACTTTCCTCATCTCCGCTCCCACGTTCTTTTGTATGAGTTCAAGGAAAGAGTCGCGGTCTTGGTTAATCTGCTCTATGGTCAGGGTCGCAACAGTCAGACGAAGTTGCCCGAAAATTATCTCCTTTGCCATCTCCTCTATGTCAGCTACTTTGAACCCGAGGAGACGCTCTGCAGCGTTGTTCCTAACCGCTTCCTCGGTCGAGACGCCTATCGTGAAGGTGCTGGGGACGTTGATTCTGATGTTCTGAAGTGAAAGAGCCCCCCTTAGGTCGATGTTGATGGTCATGGGCTTGAGTGATATGTAGGCATAGTCCTGAATTAGGGGCCAAACCAAAGCTGCACCACCGTGTAGAACCTTAGATGGTTTAGACTTCCCATCTGCAGTCTTCTGAGTACGACCGTAGATGACCATTATCTGATCTGGAGGGCATCTCTTGTACCTCTGTGCGAAGAACATTACGGCTGCTACCAGAACCAGAATCACTGCAAAAATCATTACTGAGCCAATGAATGCAGCCCCGCTACTATCCTCTTCTTGGGCTAAAACGACTCCAGACCCAAGTGTGGTCACAATTAGGGCAGCCATTGTACTAGCTAATCTCATGCTCTTTCTGTTGTAATCGGACATAGTCTCAACTCATCCACAGCAAGGGCACTTCACGTAAGAATCCTTACCCGGAAGGCTCACCATTGTCCGCCAGAAAAAGAAGGGAGTTGGGTTGCCCTAAACTGTTTTTACGACGAGAACCTCTCCCAGTATTCCCACAACTTCGATGAAAGCATCAGTCGGAATTTCGACATCGCCCTCTGACTTTGCATTGTAAGTCCTGAGCGCACCTGAGACCTCAACCGTAACTTGCCCGACGCCATCACCGGGGATTCTCAGATAGACCTGACCAGTTGAGCCAATAGCATCCTCCATTTCTATTGATCCATCCTGTTGAAGGTCGACGAAAAGCTCGAAGAGCTTTCCAGTGCTATACATCGATATCCCCCCGCAAACAGAACCAGCAAAGACCGCTAGGCTAGTTGCTTCGGAGTCGGTTCTTAGAACATACAGGCCACCTAATCCGAAGAACATCATGAATGCCATAATCCCCTGGAAAGTGAGAGCCTTGAACGAGGCATCTGCACCCATATCAACATCCAAACCGAATAGACCGTCGAAGATGTCGGTC
>MDSZ01188651.1_pt1 | contig 27601 bp, 36 predicted proteins | sample 811201 | NCBI WGS metagenome assembly MDSZ01 (sample SAMN05326647, study PRJNA326480) | marine metagenome | isolation source: seawater | place: Indian Ocean: North | collected 2010 | reverse complement strand
CGGTTGTGGATCAGGTAGAAAAAGGCGAAATGACCTACAAACAAGCTCAGGCTTATTACGGCATACAAGGCAAGAGTACCGTTCTCGTCTGGCTCCGGAAACATGGTACGCTCAACTGGAACCTACCTTCAGAGCGCGATATGAAAAAAGAGACACCGGAACAAAAGATCAAACGCCTGGAGCAAGAGCTTCAGGAAAAAGATGACTATGCCTATCTGCTGGAAGAAACGATCAAGAAGGTCGATGAGATTAAGGGAACCTCATTCCGAAAAAAGTTCTTAGATTCGTTGCCAGAGCATCTCAGGCCAAAGGACGAATAAGTCTGGCCAGAAGCTGTCGCCTGCTGGGTATATCCCGGCAAGCTATTTATCAGAAAGAACAGCGGGATAAGGCGAGAAATCAGGTACTGGAACCGGTGGTTGAACAGGTGAAAACCTGGCGTCGATCATTACCGAAAGTCGGCACACGTAAGCTTCATCACCTGCTTCAGGATGATCTGAAACGCTGGGATATCAAGCTTGGCAGAGATCGGCTCTTCGACCTGCTTCGTCAGCACCACCTGTTGGTCTATCCTCGTCGGCAATACCGGAAAACAACGCACAGTAAGCACTGGATGCGGAAATCGCCGAATATCTATCAACAGCTCGCGATCACGGAACCAGAGCAGGCCTTCGTGAGTGATATCACTTACCTGGAAAGTGCTGAGGGAGTTCATTATCTGTCGTTGGTGACGGATGCAGGATCGAGAAAGATTATGGGGTACCATCTGAGTGACGATATGAAAGCTGAATCGGTTAGTCAGGCTCTGAGAGAGGCTATATCAAACCGACGGACAACGAAGCCGCTAATTCATCACTCAGACAGAGGGTTGCAGTACTGCTCGGCCCATTACCGTGAAATACTGGATAGCAACGGTATTGCCTCCTCAATGACAGATGGTTACGACTGCTATCAAAACGCACTGGCGGAGCGGGTGAACGGAATCCTGAAAAATGAGTTCCTAATCCACAAATACCGGACCAGAAGCGATCTTGAGACGGTACTGAAAGAAAGCATTGAGGCATACAATACGCTCAGGCCGCACCTTAGCCTCGGGATGAAAACCCCGGAAGAGGTACACAAAAAAGCCAGTTGATCACTCAACTGGCTTCAATGAAAACCGTCAACGTATATCAGGACGGGTCAGTCATTTACCTGCAATTATTTAAACTGCGACCAGATCGGTGCGTGGTCCGATGGTTTCTCCATGCCGCGGATGTCGTAGCTGATACCGGCGGCAACGCATTCTTCATACACAGGTGCGGTTGCCAGGATATGGTCGATACGCAGTCCGCGTTTAGGCTCATCATCGAAACCTTTTGAGCGGTAATCAAACCAGCTGAACAGTTCGCTGCTTTGCGGGTAAAGCTTGCGGTAGGTGTCCTGCAGGCCCCAGGCCAGCAGATCCTGATACCATTCACGTTCTTCTGGCAGGAAGGAGCACTTACCGGTTTTAAGCCAGCGTTTGGCGTTGGCCTCGCCAATACCGATATCGGTATCTTCCGGTGAAATATTCAGGTCACCCATGACGATGACACGATCATCAGCGGTGAAAGATTCGTTCAGATAACGCAGCAGATCGGCGTAGAACTTTTCTTTCGCCGGGAATTTGGTTTCGTGATCACGGCTTTCTCCCTGCGGGAAATAACCATTCAGCACGTTCCAGACTTTGCCGTCGATTTCATAGCGCGCATGAATCAGACGTTTCTGCGCCTCTTCGTCATCCCACGGCCAGCCTTTCTGCACAAACGCAGGGGCTGTTTTGCTCAGCAGGGCGACACCGTAATGACTTTTCTGACCAAAATATTCCACGTGATAACCCAGCGCTTCAATGTCCGTCAGTGGGAACTGTTCATCGTGAACCTTGGTTTCCTGCAGACCGATCACATCCGGATCAAGGCTGTCTTTGATGGCCTGTAACTGATGAGGGCGGGCGCGTACGCCATTGATGTTGAAGCTCATGATGGTGGTCATATCGAATCCTGATGGCAATGCAGAATCACACCCTGTGGCGTGACCGGCGGGCTGTTGTGTGATGGATAGTCGGTCGGCGGCTTGTCATGTGGCGAATGTTCACGCGAAGGACTTCAGCGCCGTACTGAACAAAATCTGGGGCGAATGATACCAGCCACAGGCGGCGAGGTCAGTCATGTTAACTACTGGTTAAATTGTGATCTAGTGACAACCGCTATACGCCATGGTGATTTACTGGTTGCAGCACCGCACCTAGACTGCGCGCATTAGATTTCACCCTCAGAATGCACCTGATAAGAGAACGCTGACGCCGTTGCGTCAGCAGTCTCAGATAATAAAGAGAGAATTATGCGCGCCGATATCCATCAGCAAAGACCAAACACTATGGCTTCAGTAAAGGTTGTCACTAAACCACTATTATTGAGCACAGCCGTTGCATCTGTTCTGATCAGCAGTCAGGCGAAAGCCATTGAGCTGGACACTCAGCAGATTACCGGTCAGCTGTTCGATCAGCCGGTAGCAGAGCAGGCTTTTGCTGTTGATGTACTGGAACGCAGTGATATCGATCTGTTGCCGGTCACCAATATCGCCGATGCCCTTGAATGGGTGAGTGGCCTGGATGTGCGTCAACGCGGCAGCAGCGGCACTCAGGTGGATCTCGGTATCCGCGGTGCCAGTTATGAGCAGACACTGATTCTGGTCGATGGCGTGCGCATGAATGACCCGCAAAGCGGGCATCACAATTTCGATCTGCCCATCGTACTGGAAGACATAGAACGCATTGAGATTGTGCGCGGTCCGGGCGCTGGTCAATACGGACCGAACGGTAACGCTGGTGTAATTAACCTGGTGACCCGCAAGTCTGTTGACGGCCGCAGTGCCAAAGCGCAGCTGGAAGCTGGCAGTAAGGACTATGACCGCGCCATGTTGTCAGTGGGTAAAACAAGCGGCAACTGGAGTCACTTTCTGTCTGCAGCGCAGCAGACGTCTGATTCCTACATAAAAGGCGCTGATCTGGATTACACCATCCAGCAGGGCAATTACCGTATGGTGCACAGCAACGATACCCATACCACGGTGCTGGGGCTTGGCTATATCGACAAAGGCTTTGGTGCCCAGGGTTTTTATGCAGGTCCGGATGCCCGCGCTAACGAGAACACTATTCAGCGACATGTGTATGCGACCCATGAGCAGCGTGTAAATGATCTGCTGAAGCTGGACGCAGCCATCAACTGGCGCCAGCACGACGATGAATTTTTCTATATGACCTATGCACCGTCAGTGCATCAGACCAACGCCTGGCAGGCGCGTTTGCGTGCTCATCTGAATAACCAGCTGACTCTCGGCTATGAGTACAATAAAGAAGACATCGACAGCACCTCTGTGCTGAACAACAAACACGAGCGGGAATACAGCAGTGTATTCACCAGTGGCAGTTATGATCTCGATGTTGTGCAGCTGGCGGGTAGTGTGTCGTATCTGGATTATGATGGCGGCGACTCCTATTTCCTGCCGGTTGCCGGCATCACATTGCCAATTGGTAATCAGCAGATTTATGCCAACGCCGGCAAAAGCGCCCGCGTACCGACCATGAATGACCTGTATCTGAATCAGCGAGCAAATCAGGGTAACCCTGACGTTAAAGCTGAAGAAACTGACAGCTATGAAATGGGAGCACGTCTGAATCTGGCAGGCATCCTGACCCGCGCTGCAATATTCAAACGGGAAACAACCAACGCGATTGATTACACCCGTACTGCAGAAGAAGTGGCGGCTGACAGTGCGTTTATTTCGCGCAATATTGAAAGTATTGATACCAAAGGTTTTGATATCGAGGCTGACGCTACCGGCATTCTGGCGCAGTATGGGCTGCGGAAAGCCAGTCTGACGTACACTCGCCTGATTCAGGATTTCAGTACCCAGTATGCTCAGGCACGTTACAGTCAGTCGCAGTTTGAGCATCAGGCGATTCTGTCACTGGCTTACGGTATTACGCAAAATCTGTCTGTGAGTTCCCAGTATAAATTTGAAAACCGTTACGACCAGAACGGCTACCGCATCTGGAATCTGGGTCTTAAACAATCACTGGAAAACTGGCACTGGGCTGTCGCCGCAAACAATGTATTGAATGCAGAGTACATCGACAGCGGTTACATCGACGCTCCGGGGACGGCGTACCGCTTTGAACTCGGGGCTGAGTTCTGAGTCGCCCGGATTCGGGCGAGTGAAAAACGTGAAAAGATAGAAGCGCAGATAAATAAAAAGGGCCAACAGGCCCTTTTTATTTATCTTGATTTTGCGGGTTTGCTTTCAGATTTTATTCGCTCAGCCAATCTTCAATCTAGGTTCGTTCTTCCTTCACATAAGGCAAACCAAGGGCGCCAGGTTGTGAAGAAATTCCTTTTTTATTAACCGCTACAGCAATCATAACCGCCAGTGTTACCACGTACGGTGTCATATAAACAAAGTACTGAGGCAAGCGGATGCCGGACGCTGCAAGCTGTGGGATCAGGGCTTCAATACAGCCAAACAGTACCGCGCCTGCCAGTGCTTTCCACGGTGACCAGCGGGCAAAGATAACCAGTGCGACTGCAATCCAGCCACGCCCACCAACCATATTGGCGATCCACATTTTTGTGCTGAGTACTGAAATAAACGCGCCAGCCAGGCCGATCAGGGCGGAGCCTGCCAGAATCGCCAGCAGGCGGTACATAATAACCGGTACACCAGCGGCTTCAGCGGCCTGTGGATTTTCACCAACAGCACGCAGGCGCAGACCCTGACCAGTGCGGAACATAAAGTAAGTAACCAGTGAAAAAATAACCGGCGTGGCGTAGACCACCAGATTTTGCGAGAACACACCACCAATAACCGGCAGATCAGATAATAACCAGACGCTCAGATCCGGCAATCCGGGAACAGGGTGATTGGTCCAGTCTGCGAGCGTTCCGATCAACGCCGACAGGCCCTGACAGAAAAACACCAGCACCAGTCCGGACACTACCTGATTAATGCGCAAAACCAGAACCATAAAAGCAAACAGCAAAGACACAACCGAGGCGAAAAACATCGCCGCCAATAAGGCTACGCCAGTTTGTTCAGTCATGATGTAGGCGCCGATACCGGACAGGGCACCAATCAGCATCAGGCCTTCAGCGCCCAGCGCCAGCACACCCGAACGCTCCATAATAATCAGGCCTAACGCTGCCAGAGCGAAAGGCACAGCAAACTCCGGGATGTTGCCAATCCAGCTTGCAATAATATCCATCAACTGGCTCCTCCGCTGTTAAGACGTTTTACCCGGTGGCGGATAAAGAAATCCGACGATGCTACACAGATCACCAGAATGGCCTGAATCAGCTGCACCATGGCAAAAGGTATCTGATAGAACACCTGCAGACTTTGACCAGCGATATAAAGCAGAGCAATGAGAAATGCCGTAGCAATGGCTGCCAGCGCGTTATTGCGGGCAAGAAAAGCAATCAGAATGCCGGAGAAACCGTAACCGGCAAAAAAGGAGTGCGTAAGGCGACCTTCCTGTCCGGCAGTTACCATAACACCGGCGAGCCCGGCCAGAGCGCCAGAGAACAGCACGGTAAATAAAATCATTTTTTTAACCGGGATGCCGGCAGCGCCAGCCACGGAAGGACTTTTATCGACAAACTTAAGATAAAGCGATGAACGTGCGATGGATACGAACCACAGCACCAGCAAAGAAATACCCAGCGCGACAAACACCGACAGGCTTATGCCGTTGAATATATCCGGAATACGTTCAAAGTCCTGATAAACAGGCGAGTAGGGGAAGGAGCTGCCGGGATCTTTCCAGCTACCATAAAGCAGATGCAGCAGGAAGTTAACCGCAACATAGTTCAGCATCAGGGTGGAAACGATTTCGTTAACATCCCATTTTAATTTAATGAAGACCGGAAAAATTGCCCACATCAGACCAAACAGCATGGCCGCAATAATCATTGTGACCAGACGCAGTGACTCAGGTCCGATATCAAACATAGTGACTGCGGTTGCTCCGATCGCTCCGAAAATCATCTGACCTTCAAGGCCCAGATTCCAGAAGCGTGCGCGGAACGCGAGGCTGCCGGCGAGGCCGACCATAGCCAGAGGTGCGGCCTGAAACAGTACGGATTTCAGACTGCTGACATCAAACAGGGTAAAAACGATAAATTCGTTTAACAGCTCTGCGCCAGGTACACCTGCGGCCATAAGAATTAAGGCGCAGATAAACATACCAAACAGCAGCGACAGAGTGATGATCAGAGCTTGCCAGTACCACGCCATTTCCTGTCTCAGTTCGACAGAAAACTTCCAGGCAGATAAAGGCGCAGGGTTAAGCGCTTTAAACATGGTTCACCATTGCCTCACCAATCGCATGCCTGTCGGCGGGCTGATCAAACTCGGCGACAATAGCCCCGCCGGACATCACCCCAATACGATCGGAAAGTTTAAGAATTTCGTCCAGATCTTCACTGATCAGAAGGACGGCGGCTCCGGCATCGCGGGCCTCAATCAGTTTTTTGCGTACCGCCTGACTGGCTTTCACATCCAGCCCCCGGGATGGGCTGTGTACCAGCACCAGTGATGGCGCGTGGCTGAATTCCCTGGCGATAACGAGTTTCTGCGCGTTACCGCCGGAAAGCAGGGCCGCCTTCTGGCGCATGGAGCGCACACCCTGAACGTCATATTCTTTCACCGCTGCACTGGCTTCAGCGTCGAGTTTGCTGCGATTAAGAAACCATACGGAACCGTAATCACCATTCAGAATTCTGCCCAGAGCAAAGTTTTCACTGACGCTCATCTGTGCCCCTAATGCTGACTGATAACGGTCAGCGGGAATGCAGGCAATCCCGTAGTCGCGGCGGTCTTTAAAATTCATTGCCAGCAGATCCGCATTGCCAGCAAGGGTAACGTCACCGCTGACGTCACTGCGAACACCCATCAGTACGTCAGCCAGTTCAGTCTGGCCATTGCCACCAACACCGGCAATACCATAAATCTGTCCACTGGCCACACGGAAATTAACGCCGTTTAATTCGGCCGGAGCTGATCCGGGAAGGGAGGAGAGATTGCTGACACTGAGTGCCGTATCGCCGCCGACAGAAAATTCTGTCGATTCTGTGTCTGTGGTGGATTCGCCCACGGTCATACGGATCAGCTCTTCGCTGCTGACCGATGAAGGGACGACGGTTTCAATGGTGCGCCCCTGACGCATCACGGTGACCATGTCAGCGAAGCGGAAAACGTCTTTCATTTTATGAGTAACGAGCACCACCGCACCACCGGCAGCAGCGAAGTCGCGCATGGTGGACAGCAGGCTGTCAGATTCTGCATCTGTGAGCACAGCTGATGGCTCATCCAGAATCAGAATGCGGGCACCACTTACCAGTGCCTTGATGATTTCTACCCGTTGCTGTTCAGCGACGGACAGTTCGTAAATATTGGCGTACGGATTAATGGCAAAGCCAAGCTCTTCGCCCTTGGCGATAATATCTTTGGCTACCTGTTCGAGTCGTTGGCGGTAGCTGCGTGCAACCGGTACATCCGTCAATGACAGCATGACGTTCTCAACAACGGTAAAGGGGCTGACCAGTTTAAAGTGCTGGTGAACCATGCCAATTCCGGCCCGGGACGCATCCCGGGGGCCGGAAAAAGAAACTTCATTGTCGTCGATACTGATTATGCCGGTTTCCGGCCCGTAGAGGCCGGTCACAATATTCATCAGGGTGGATTTACCCGCGCCGTTTTCACCAAGCAGGGCGTGAACTTCGCCCCACTTAACTGTGAATGCAGCTTCCGACAGGGCGTAGAATCCGTCAAAGGATTTACTTACGCCCTCCAGATGAATGGCATTCTGCTTACTCATTTCTGGGTAATCACCCCGTCAATGAACCAGTCCATTTGCCACAGATCACCGTCAGAAAGTACTTCGCCTTCTTTTACGCGCAGATTGCCGTCACGGTCTTTCAGTGGGCCTGCGTAAACCTGGAAGGTACCGTCCATAATGGCTTTGCGTGCAGCCATAATTTTCGCTTCTTCTTCTGCATCTACACCTTTACCACAGCAGGCGATATCAGTACCGCCTTCACCCATAGACAGCAGAGCGCCGTATGGTTTGGTGATCCAGTTGCCGGCTTTGATTTTTTTCAGTTCGTCGATCAGGAAGCGATCCCATACCCAAACAGAAGAACATACGGTTGCTTCCGGAGCGAATTCACGGAAATCACGGTGGTGACCAGTACCTTTAACACCATTTTCCTGAGCCACAATCTGTGGAGTAGGGGTGTCAACGTGCTGGCCAATTGCATCAGCACCCTGGTCGATCAGAGCCTGGGTAGCAGCACGTTCTTTGGTTGGATCATTCCATGCGCCGGTGTAAACCGCCGTCACGGTGGCGTCCGGGTTCATCGCTTTAGCGCCCAGCTCATAAGCATTGATGGTCCAGTTCACAACACCAAATGGGTTGGCAGCAACAAAGCCGAGTTTGCCGGTCTCAGATGCAGCGGCTGCAGCCATGCCGCACAGGTACTGACTTTCATAAGTACGGCCATAGAAAGAAAGCAGGTTAGGCCCGTTGGTGGTGCCTGATGCATTCAGGAAGGCAATTTCCGGATATTCCTCAGACAGTTCTTTGAATGTGTCGGAGTAACCGAATGCAGTACCGATAATAACGTTGGCGCCACGCTGGATCAGACGTTTAACCACAGGACGGATTGCAGAAGCAGCTTCCGCAACGTTTTCCACGTACTGAATTTTAATGCCGAGTTCTTTTTCCATATTCAGGCGGGCTTCATCAAAAGCCTGAGTCCAGCCGCCATCGTTACGCGGGGAGATATACAGCATGGCTGCTTTCATATCACCCCTGATGGTCAGGCCTTCTGCATGACTTGTCGTCTGGAAAAATAACAAAGAACATGCAATCGCAAATGCGCTTATAAATTTTTTCATCTGTTTTTCCTGAGTAGCGTTTTTAGTGGTTTTTACGGGTTATCTATTTTCTTGTTGTCTTCTTGTTGTCTTCTTGTTGGGGTGATCACATCATGTAGTTGATGCGAAAAACGTTGCCTTCCGGATCCAGCAGTACTGCCTGATACCAGTTGTAATAAGTCTCGTAGGGTTCCTTGATGAGCGTGGCTCCCATTTCGAGCGCTTTGGGTACGTAAACGTCAACCTCGTCTTTGGAGTCAACGTCAATATTGAGCAGAAATTTGCAGCCTTTGGTGTCGGCCTGGTCGCTGAGTTTCAGCAGGTCATAGGCATCCGGGGCGTTAAAGCCTATGCAGCTTTTACCGGTATCCAGTCCGCGGAAAATAGGTGATTCAATTTCGGGAATTTCCCTGAAGCCGAACAGGTCACGATAAAAGCCACTGAGGGCGACAATGTCATTTGCGAAGATATTCACGTAAGACAGATGACTCATTACGCAGCTCCCTTAGTACCACCAAAGGTGGTCTGTTTAACGAATTTCGACAACAGGTGATCGCCAGAGGATATCGGAGGGTATTTGGCGGTTTCGCCTTCTTTCAGGCAGCCCGGCAGGCATTCAATAATGGCGTCATAATTAGGCTGGTGAAAGAACACCACGGACTGGCGTGGCTTGCTGGAGTTAACATCTTCTGGCGGATTGATTACGCGGTGCAGTGTTGAAATCCACTCATCGTTGGTCCAGTTCATCATCAGATCGCCGATATTAACGACGAAGGCGTCTTCGACATACGGCACGCTGACCCATTCGCCGTTGAAGTTTTTCACCTGCAGGCCACCGGGGGAATCATCCGGTTTTACAATGGTGAGTGAACCGTAATCGGAATGCGCGCCGGCACGCATCTGGCCATTCTCAATATCTTCAGGTTTAACGACCGGGTAGCTCAGCGTACGCAGCATGCTGATTTCTTTGTCGATTTTGTCGTCGAAAAAGTTTTCATCCAGATTGAGAGAGATTGCAAACAGACGCATCAGTGAGCGGGCGAGGCCGCTCATTTCTGCAAAGTAGTCGGAGTAGGTCTGCTTAAATGACGGGTTGTTTTCCGGCCATACGTTTGGTGCGAAATGCGGACCGGCTTCGGCACAGGTGTGGTAGTCATCGGCCGGAACATCAACCGGGCCGACAGAGAACGATTCTTTTAAATCACCGGGTGCGGCTTCTTCCAGTGAGTAAGACAGGCTTTCTTCTGCGACCGCACTGTAACCGCGGACCATTTCCGGTGCAGGTCTGTCGACTTTGCGTTTTTTTTCCATTGGCAGATTAAAGAAGTCCTGGCTTTCTTTGTAGATCCGGTCCATCAGATCTTTTGGTACCTGATGATTGGTAATAACCAGAAAGCCGATGTCTTTGCAGGCTTTACCAACACTGGCGGCAACCTGGGCTTTACCTTCCGGCGTACCATTGAAATACGGCTGAAGATCGATAACGGGGACCTGTTCCAGTTTCACACTAAGACTCCTCTTGTTGAGTTCGTATCAACCAATGGTGTGGTTGATTAAAAAAACATTAAGGCAGTGTTTATGCCAAGTGGCTGAAAGCCGTGTAAAACATAGGCTCGGCAAATAAAGCGAAATAAAAGTTAGACCGTTTGGTCCAATAACGGGCACCTGACTAAATTGTAAGCACCAGCAAAGCGCAATAATTAATCAGCTGGTCAGGATGCTGTCGACCAATAACAGCTCAAGATTTGCCAACGTAGTGTTAAAGAATTCTTTGTCGGCAAGGGTTTTGCCAGTGACAGCTTCGACCTGAGCACTGAAGTCCGAATAGTGCTGAGTAGTTGCCCAGATAGAAAAAATAAGATGCACTGGGCTTACACTGCGGATTTTGCCACTGTCTATCCAGTGCTGGATAACCGTGCTTTTATCTTTGACCAGATTGCGCAATGAGGTAGACAGGGTTTTATTCAGCAGCGGGGCGCCCTGAACAATTTCCATGCAGAAAAGTCGTGATTCAGCCGGGTGGTCGCGGGCAATTTCCAGCTTGGTGCGAACGTAGTGGCGCAGAGCCTGCGCGGGCTCCTGCTCGATACTGAACAGGGTTAATGGTTCGAGCCAGTCGTCTAACAGGCTCTCCAGTACCGACAAATATAAATGTTCTTTGCTTTTGGAATAATAGAAAAGGTTGGCTTTGGATACATCAGCAACGGCAGCAATCTGATCCATGCTGGCTCCGTGCAGACCGTACACAGAAAATACATCCAGCGCCGCGGACAGAATCCGGTCACGTTTTTTTAATGCGTTACGCTGGCGGGGCTTAACAGGATCATCGAGTGATGACTTGTGATCGGTCTTGCTTGCGCTCTCTTTCATTTTCCAGGCTCCTGATTTCAGACCTGCTGTTTTTCAGCTTCAGTCTGTTGCATCTGGCCTGCAAATATCGGTCCGCAATATAGGTTGGAAATAAGTTCGAAATACAGGTCTGCAAAAACAGGAGGCCGAAACGGATATCCGGCTCCACTGTTTTTACAGTGAGATCAGGATTCCACTAATACACCGATACCGGCAGTAACGGCGCTGGATAAATGATGGGCGTGAATCTTACTCATGGTGCCTTTCTGGCAGTAAAGTAAAACGCGCTGCGCAGGATATTTCTGCGTAATGTCCGCAATGCGCGAATCCAGTTCATAGAAAGGAATGGTTTCGACCGCGTTATTGGTCAGCACTAATGGTGCGTCTTCTGCTTCCGTTGGGTGGCGAATATCGATAACAACGTCGTGCAATGATGGTATGGTCACCAGTTCAACCTGATCCAGTCCGGATTCTTCCCCGTCCAGTACGTTATCAATGCGTTGGTAAACGGTATCGTTAAGTGCTTTTTCAAGAACGGCAAAGTCGAATTTTTCTTCCGCCCCTTCAACTTTCTTGCGATCGCCGACCGTGGTTGGATTGACGGAGATAACGCCGCAATATTCCGGCATAGTCGCAGCGAAGGCCTCGGTACCGATGCGGCGGGCAATGTCGATGATTTCCTGTTTATCCATGGCCGCCAGCGGGCGCAGCACCATATGATCGGACACCTGATCAATGACAGCCAGGTTGGTAATGGTTTGACTGGCTACCTGAGCAACCGCTTCACCGGTCACCAGTGCGGGCAGATTCAGTTCATTGGCGACATGGGAGGCTGCGCGCAGCATCATGCGCTTGAGTACGACACCCATCTGGCTGGTATCGACGTTTTTCAGAATCTCTTCCACCACGCCTTCAAACGGTACGGTAACAAATTTAACCCGATGGCTTTCGCTGTATGTGTTCCACAGGTAGTGAGAAACCTGCTTAACGCCAATTTCGTGCGCGCTGCCGCCAAGGTTAAAGAAGCAGAAGTGCGTTTTGAGACCACGACGGGTCATCAGGTAACTGGCCACGGTAGAGTCAAAGCCACCTGAAATCAGTGACAGCACTTCGCCCTGGCTGCCCAGCGGGTAGCCGCCGAGACCTTTGATGGTGTTCTCAACAATCTGCAGTTTGTCATTACGGATTTCAGCCCGTACTGTCACTTCCGGCGCGTGCAGCGAAACAGCTTTGGCATCGGTTTCTTTGAGAATACCGCCGCCCATATAGATCTCCGCCTGATGCGAGGTAAAGTCATGCTGTCCGGCGCGCTTGATGCGTACACAGAAAGTCTTGCCGGCCACACGCTCACGGTAGGCATCACGCACCAGCTGATAAGCGTCGTCCAGCGTTGAGAACGGGTGTTCGATGATTTCCAGAACAGCGGCGATGCCCGGCGTATGCGACAGAATCTGAATGCTCTGGCGGCGGGTTGCTTCGTCATCGGCATTCACCACGACCACCAGACTGTCCCAGCGATTCTGCACATCCGCAGAAATACTGTGGCGGCGGAAGAGGTTCTGCAGGTTCTGACGCAGTACCTTGGTCATCTGCTTGCGCACACTGGTGGATTTGATGGTGATTTCGGGGAACAGCTTGATTACGAACTTCATGGAAACGAGTGCCGGACGGTTGGCGGAAAAAGGGCGCAGATTATATAGCAAAGCAGCGAATCTGGCACCCACAGGTCAAGCCAGTCAGGAAATGATCCGAATGGCCAGACTGCTGAATAGGTAAATAGTCTGATCTGCAGGAATCGAATCGTGCAAACGTCACATAACTCTACTTTCTTGGTAGGTGCCTGGCTTGATAGGCGCCTGGCTTGATAGATGCCTGGCCGGTGCAGTCAGACGGCTGCTCGCGGAATCAGTTTACTGAATACCTGACAAGGAGAAGGGAATGTCAAAACGTATTGCACTTGTAACCGGTGGTACCGGTGGTATCGGCACAGCAATCTGCAAACAACTGACGGACGACGGCTATCAGGTCGTGGCCGGCTACTACCATGGGGGTAGTCATGAAAAGGCGCAGGCCTGGCAGGCGGAGATGAAGGAGGCTGGGTATGACATCGCTCTGGCGTTCGGCAATATCCGTGACTGGGATGGATCGGAAGCCTGTGTCGCTGGTATCCGCAAGGATTTCGGCAGTATCGATGTGCTGGTCAATAATGGTGGTATAACCCGCGACACCACACTCAAGCGCATGAGCAAAGAACACTGGCATGACGTGATCGAAACCAACCTGACCTCGGTCTTCCATATGACCCGGCATGTTATTAACGACATGCTGGAAAAGAAATGGGGCCGGATCATCAATATCTCATCCATTAATGGTGAGAAAGGTCAGTTTGGTCAGGCCAACTATTCAGCCGCCAAGGCGGGCATGTATGGTTTTACCAAGGCAGTTGCTCAGGAAGTGGCCAGTAAAGGCATTACCGTGAATACCGTTTCCCCGGGCTATATCGCGACCAGCATGATCATGGATGTGCCGGAAGATATCCGTGAGCAGATTAAACAGGGCATCCCGGTTGGCCGCTTTGGTACCCCTGAGGATATTGCCCGGGTGGTGAGCTTCCTGGCGGCAGACGCAGCAGGTTTTATTACCGGCGCCAATATCTCAGCCAATGGCGGCCAGTACATGCATTAATCCGATCTCTCCTCATCAGTAGCTTTGCCGGGATTCCCCGGCTTTTTTGTGTCCGAAGGTTTTGTGTTCACTGGCCAAAGGGGGCTGACTTACAGCTCTGGCTTGAGCTTTTTATAGCGCGCACTGGCGTGACGTTCGCGCAACTCGGTATCAATGTAGCGGTCAGTGGTTGCCATGCTGGCGTGGCCGGCATCTTCTTTAACGTGCTCTTTCGGGCGAAATTTAACATCCTCAGAAATGCCGGTATGGCGCAGCCAGTGCACAGTGGCGACTTTCAGCTCCTGCGCTTCATCTTCCAGACCTTTGCTGCGCATGCTGGCAAAGGCAGCATCAAAACAGCGCTGCACCAGATAACGGATCTGGCGGGTGCTGGTCACCGGCCCCCGTCCTTTGATTTTGGGTACCAGTGGCGTTTGCTCGCCAACATACGGGTAGCGTGACAATTGCAGAAACTCGCGGTAGCGACGCAAAGCAGCCAGCATGTCATCAGATACGGTGACCAGTCTCGCTTTATTGCCCTTACCAACCACTCTCAGCCACCAGTTACCGTCTGCATCGGTATGAAAATCACCCATTACCGGAGTAGAGCGCTCATCGGCGACCAGTTCCGATATCCGCAGGTACATACCAAACAGCAGGCGCATCACAAACAGTGAGCGTTCGTGCTCTGTGGGGTTGTCAGCCGCCATCTGCTCGACAGTTTCAAGGATAAAGTCCCACTGCAGATTAGACAGGCGGCGCACCGGCTCCTGATAGGCGTGTTTCTGCAGGAATTTACTCTTCTGGCGGATCAGTGCCACCGGATTAATGCGCAGGTAATCTTCCTGCAACAGGTAATTGAAGTAGGTCGACAGTACCGCAAACAGGGCCTGCAGACTTTTTTGCGACAGGGCAAATCCGGTTCCTGTATGGGAGTCCGGTTTTTTAACGAAAGGGCGCCAATCGGGGTTAACCTCACGTTCGCCTTGCTTGTTCTTAAAGCGGGCTACCTGCTTAGTACCGATCCAGGCAGCAGGAGGGGACTGGCAGAAGTGAACGTATTCCTCCAGATCCTGACGGCGCAGCTCACCCAGGCCAACGCCGCGCACAAGCCAGCACCATTGCAGCAGACGCTCAACTTCCCGGCGGTAGCTGTTAAACGTCGCGCCGCTGCCGTTGTAGCTGACCAGAAAGCTGAAACTGTGAATCAGATCTTCAAATGCGCCGGCGATAAGATTGATGTCCGGATTGCATTTGATAACCGAGCGCGCAGCAGTCAGCGGATTACCCAGATGTTCGAGCTGATCAATAAGTGGCCGGGGGGCTGACTTCAGATGTGGATTCATTAAATGGATGTCTTTGCCGTTACGCGGTGCATTTTCACAGAACTCTCAAATTATCGGAAATATATGCCAAATAGTGTGACACTGTTAACCCTTTCGTGCATTTCTTTACAAACAAAAATGCCGTCAGATGAGGCGAATTACGCCATATGTATCACCATAAAATACCAAGAAGTAGCTTTATCTATATATTATAAGATATTGAATTATATAGATTAAATAAAAAATATAGTGATTTTCAGATTGGACATTTCTGAGATCTTTCAGAACGGACGTTTTACAGCCACAGAGCTGGATTCAGACAATAAGTGCAACAAAACCCCCGGGCACTTTTACGTAGAATTATCAGTCAGTTATCTCAGACATTACAAAAAAAAGCCTGATAAGCAGGCCGATAAATGCATTCGTGAAACTGAGGATGAGCACTATGAGTACACATTTGAAAGCACATTTAAGAACACCGAAAACACTCCTGGCCACGCTGCTGGCGTCACCACTGATTCTTGCCGGCTGCGGCAGTAGCAGCAGTTCATCCGGCGATACCGGCACCGTCAGCGTTGCCGTTACCGATGCACCGGTAGACAGCGCAACCAGCGTGGTTGTCACCTTTACCGGTGTCGCTCTGAAACCTTCTGGCGGCAGCGAAATCGAGATTCTGTTTGATGAGCCAAAGCAGATTGACCTGTTAGCCCTGCAAGGCAGCCGATCAGAAGGCATTCTGGATGACTATGAAGTGCCGGCGGGCGACTACAACTGGGTTCGCCTGATGGTCAGCGCGGAGCAGGATGGTGTGATGGATTCCTATCTGACGGATGATAATGGCGCTCAGACCGAGATCTATGTGCCAAGTGGCTCCCAGCGCGGGCTGCAGCTGGTCAGCGGATTTACAGTTATGGCAGGCACCACAACCGATTTCACCATTGATTTTGATCTGCGCAAATCCCTGACCAACCCGAATGGTCAGGATGGCATAAAACTGAACCCAGCGCTGCGTCTGATTGATAATGCACAATACGGCACGATCACCGGCACCATTGATGGCAACCTGATCACCGAAACCTGCGCTGATGCCAGTATCAATGATGGTGCGGTTTACGCTTTTACAGGTACGGATGCGACCCTGGCGGATACCTCAGGTGCAGAAACAGATCCACTGACGACAGCTCTGGTGAGCTACGACACTGGGGCGGCAGCATACACATATGAACTGGGCTTTATGCCTGTCGGAGACTATACGCTGGCGTATACCTGTCAGAATGCTGAAGATGACCCCGAAGCAGTTGACGAGATCATGTTTAATGGCTCAGCCAATGTGACTGTGGTCAGTGGAGAAACCGAAACTCAGGATTTCGTGGCTCAGCCTGACTGAGGTTTTGCCAAAGCTTTTAATCGGGGACGTGATGCTAGGGAAATCCCGGGCATCATATCCTGATGCAGGACGTTGAGTTCTGATAATGGATTCAGAGCCTGGCAGCACAAACAGGAAAGCGGGCCACAGCGCCCGTTTTTTCTTATATTCTACTTGTTCCGATAATATCAATTATCGGAATTATCAAAGCTGGATACTTCCGCCGCCAGCCGGCGCTTTTGCCCCATTCCCGGGTTCAGCACTAGACTGGCGGTCAATCTGTTTTTTATAACATTTTGTTCTGAGGAGTTTTTTCTATCGGATTTCAGTTATCAATTAGAAAAGCTGAAATTGCTGATATTTTGTACAGAATTGCCGGTTCCCTGGTCATCATAGGTTGCGACCGACTGCAGGTAAACCCGGTTGTTGTTGCCCTCGATATCCATCGCGGCAACGTCTCCCCAGATCACAAACAGGTTACCGTCACCCGTGATTATGACCTGATCCGCGTCGCCGTTCACATACGCTGCGTTATCGGTTCCCGTGGTGCCAACGCCTGCCAGATCATCAGTTATACAGACGCGGCTGCCGCTGTCCTGGATTTCAACGGTTGCGCCGCTGTCTGTCGGTTCCAGCACATAACGCTGATCATCATCATAGACAAAGGCACCCTCAGCGACTGGCAAAGGCTGACCATTGCCGCAGAGCGAAAGCGCCTGGGTAAACTGGTCTGTTTCTGAATTGGAAGAGCTGGAAGAGGAACCGCCACCGCATGCGGTTAAAGAAACGGCCAGGACGGCCATCAGGAAAGGTGCTTTCATTATCGTTCCCTTTTAATGAGTTGAGGAACAATAGTACCGGTTAGTTTTTGCCTTGCATAATCTCCAGAGCAAACAGGCGACGATCCAGGCGCCAAAGCCCGGCCACCGCCACCCATATTCCCACATCACCACCGGCCTGCAGGTATTGTAAAAGCCCGTCCATCAGCCCTGGATCAACTGCGTGCCAGTGTCGACGATAGCGCCCACCTGTTCAGGTGACAGAGTGATGCCCAGCAAACTGGTACCAACTACAGCAGCCATACCCAGAGCGAAGCGGGTACGCGGGTGTTTTTTGTTCTTCATAAGCTGGCGCATTTTCAGCGCTGCCAGGATAAGTTTCATTTTCACTGTACTTTTACCTTTTGGCTGTCGGTCAGTGCCTTGGTGACATAGTGCGAGACAATCGCAGCAATGACAGCCGCCGCTACCTGAGAAATGAATTTATTGTTCATTGTGCTACCTGGTTAAAAATTGGAATATCCGGCCCTGGTCTAGGCCCGCCCTGGCGCAGCCGCGCCCCCTGCTCTGCGTTCGTTCCCTTGATCCCGTTAATTCCGGTTTCACTACCGAAAAACTCTGCAATGCTGTCTATCGTATCGAATACACCTTCGGCGGCATTGTATAACCGGTCTTCGCCAACAATGTTTTCCGCAGCCTGGTTTATCAGGTTTTCACGGCTCATAGGGTTAAGTTTCGTCTGCGCTACTTCTGCAGCTTCTTTGCCCAGTGACGTAACTTTGCTGTATACCCACCAGGCAGCCAGCCCCAAAGCTGCGTACTTAATCAGGGTTATCTGCGCTGGTGTGATGTTCTTAAGCATAAGCAAACCCCGATACCGCCATATCGATTCCTGTATTAATCAGGTCATCACTGTACGGCTGCTGCCCGTTTTCGTGTTTGATAATGGCCTTAACCAGCTCCGGGAGTTTAGCGACTACCGAGAAACTGGTGTCTGGATCAACACCCAGAGCACTGGCCACACTCGATACATAAGCGCCAGTGTTGTTTTCAGTGCTTGGCGCATATCGGGAAATAATTCCGGCTACGGTGTTCAAACCATAAAGGCTTTCGTAGTTCATCAGCAGGCGTGCTAAAGCACGAATACCAAATTCCGGAGAAATGAAAATTGCAAAATCTCCATCATTCCCGTTCTGGCCTTCCCAAGTGTTTTGCCCTTTGTCGCGGATATTGCCGGGGTTCTTATTCCGGATTCCGCGAACGGTTGAACTGAGTGTTTTCTTTGCACCAGCAATCAATAAAACCAAAATGGCAGCCCCTATTAAATAGTTACGATTCACGCGAACCCGGCCAGGCTTAGCCCGGGCCTACCTCTGTAATACTGCCGCCAATGAAGTACAGCGGGTGATTCATGTCACGGGCTACTGACAGAGCTTCGTGATTATCATCGCTTACCTTTTCGCAGATGTAATTCGACGTGCCGACCTGCCCTGAAAATAAAAAACAATTATCAGATGGGAAAACCTGAAAGCTGGTGATTCTTTTACTTTTTTCTTCGTACTGAATAAACATTATCCGACTCGCCATATATCACGAATAGAAACTGCATTTGCGGTGGTTGCGTCAGGGCTTCCACCCCTGCCGCGCAGCATTACTCTTTTGGTGTCAAATGCATAGCTGATAGATACTTCCAAAAAAGCATCACCATGGATCGTGATTACATCGTCCCAATCTTCTGTTGGATTTATGTAAAGCGTCACGACATTGTGTGCTCCTGAGCTATCCCACGTATGAAAACGGTAAAACCCATTTTTTAAGTTAACTATATTTATTGCCCCAGCATCACCCGTCCATATCAGCTCTGCTCGCTCCGGGTCAAACTTTCGCGGCGCATAACCGGCCATCAGTTCAAGTACTCCATCACAGTTACGTTTTGATCCGATGCTGATTCAACCCATAATTCTGCTGTGCACTCATGTTCAAGCACGCCGTCTACCGTAAACCCTGCTGTTGCTACGCCGTCGACATAAACAGAAGCCGTTGTTTCTGTTGTGACTAAGGCCGTCCGCCGGCGGGCATCTGGCGCCATGATTTGCACGCGCGTTCCTGCTGTCAGTGGGTATTCATTAATGGCAATTTCAGAAGCACCGCGGGAAATAGACTCAATTACCAGGTTGCCATTCACGCCCAACCGGTTGTCATAGATCGCGAGTTCTGAATAAGCCAAGGTAATGGTCTGGTCAGATTCGCTAGTAATCATCGCAGACTCAAACAGCGGAAATTCTGCGCCGACATTGGCCAAAAGGTCGCCGTTTTTATTGTCCTTCTGTTCCAGTGTCTGAGTTTCGATTGCAACCGGAAAAGCGGCTTCCAGCAGGCGCACAAAACGACCGCGGCCGATCTGTAACGGTATGCCCGCCTTTAATGGAATATTGAGAAGCAGCTTCATTATTTACCCCGGCTTAAAATAAAACCCAGCACGGCAACAACTCCCAGCACGGTCATTGCTTTGACCATTAACTCAGCCGTGTTTGTGCTTTCGCTTGTGCTCATGTTTTTGGCAAAGCCCAGCGCCTCAGATGTGGCGCTGGCTCCATTGATCAATACCTGGTCAGTAAAGTTGACCAGGCTATCGATCACAGACGAATTACTGTCCAGCGCCTTGCTGCCAAAATTAAACGCATCCTTTGACATTGCCCCGGACGCATCCAGGGCCGCCCGCACCGCGTCGTTATTGGCCAACAAAGCGTTATTTGCAACAGATGTTCCCGCCGCCACCGCTCCGGCGTCTGTCGTCACATAGTTGACGTTCCCGCCGTATGAAATCGCGCCAGAGTTGTTTTCTGCAGCGCTGTCTGTGCCGATGTTGTAATTTTCGGTGTTTGATTTGCTGTTGCCGCCGCCGAATAAACCCACGTTAGCGCCCCCGCTTCATCATAAAACCGATACCCAGCACAGCGACAACCGCCAAAGCGACATAGGGTAAATATTTATCCCGGCCACTTTCCGCCTGTTGCTCGCCTTTAATCGCGTCATAAAAACCGGCATTGGTTGACTGCAGATAGCTGGCTAAATCCAGCCCGGCCGCTCCCTGTGTACCGATATTAATAAACTGCTTGGATACTCGATCCGCGCTGCTCGTTTCGGTATTGCCGCTGTTTCCGGACGTGGCAGAAGCACTGGAACTGCTCTGAATGCCACCGCCGCCGGTGCTGATACCTGGAACCATTTAGCCCCCTATCGCTTGCTGGCCATGGCAATTCCGACCAGCGCAATAAGCACCAGGGCACCGCCGCCGATATACAGCATTTTTTTGTCGATCACCGCCGAATCTTTCGGCGTTTCTCCGACAAGTTCACGCTGTTGGGTGGCAGGCTTCACAGAAATCGGATCGCCCTGGTTCTGATATTCCACCTCAGAAACATGGCGGGCCGCGACCTGTTCAGCCTGGGCATTTTTAAAGCTGGATGCCTTGGCCACTTCTGCGGCTGTATACGCTTCCAGAATCTGATCAGCGGCACCGCCAACAGACTGATACGCTTTTTCCCACCAACTCATAAGGCCCCCTTACAGACCGGCGTAGGTGTCGAAATATTCAACAACCAGCGGAAAGGTAGCGGCGTTATCCAGGTCAATGGTTAAACGGAAATCTTGCACGCCTTCGGTAATGAGCGCGTCATACTGAGAGCCACGACCAATGAATGACATGTGAGCAAAACCGGTTTGTGCTTCCACCCACTCCGCATAAGCGTCGTGCAGTTCTTCGGTTGTACCTTCAACCACTTTCAGACTGTCCAGCTCCAGGCGCATGGCGGCAACGTCTGCAGTCTGCAGGTGCAGGCCAGCAATTGCCGCATCACGCGTCGGAATGTCTGCAATATCCTGTTCACCGCCCTGGGCAAACGTCTGCGGGTATTGCTTAATTTTGGTGATAACACCCAGTGGACGGCGTGCAGTTGTACGCGCCTTGATTTCGATGTCACCGGCTTGTGGTGCTGCAGCGTCGATATCCATCACAATGGCCAGGGTGTCCACGTCACCGGTGCCCAGAGCAAAGTTTTTGCGCTCTTCGATCTTTTGCATTTCCGGACGGTAGAACCAGAAAGCCAGAACGTCCGCACGGTCTGACAGTGGGCGACCATAGTGCGCATTCAGCGCCTGCAGTTGTTCGCCATCTTTGAGCGACCAGATAGGCTTACCGCGCACTTCAACTTTAATGTTTTTCAGGTGCGCCAGTGTCAGGCCGTTTTTCAGGTATAAGAAAAACACCTCATAGGTCGGGCCGATTGCCGGACGCAAGGCAAACTGAGTGCCTGGTACTGGGGTGTTCTTCTTTGGAACTTTGATATGCAGCATCGGCTGTTATCCCTTCGTTAGTTACTCAGAAAAACAGCGCTTAGCCGTTTACCAGTTGCTTGGTCTGCGGCAGCTTGTTTAGTGCTACAACGATCAGAACGGCAACGCCCACGGTTGCCCAGTTAATGTTTTTCATTGCTTACCTTCCCGTCTGGGTAATTGTTAATTTGCCCTTTCAGAAAAGAAAAAAGCGCCGGAATAATCCAGCGCTTTTTAGTGTGGGAACCTATAGGTTCAATTTTTATATGTCAGCTGGTGTTTTTCAGCTTGCTGGCCGCTTGTTTCGTCCACATAAAAGAACTGTAACGGCCGTAATTGCCGGACTTCATCCGGTGGAACGTCCAGCAGTTCGGCAAATTTTTTAATATTTGGCCCTTTCTGGCCGCCAATCCAAAAACGCCCGCACTGGTCATATACCGTTTTGGGTATCTCTTGTGGTCGTTGTGTCACTGCATGAATGCGCGCCCCGTACTTTCTCCCCTGGTTGAATAACTTCCGCAGATTCGGTGCCGCACGCCCCACGGTTTCAACCGCCTGGGCCAGCTCTTCGATAACCACATAGGTTGGCTTTTTGCCATCCAGTACGGCCCACACAACCGCCGCCCACCACTCGAATGATTCCGGGCTGCTGTCGCCATCCCAGCCAATACGAAAGCCCCGGCCAGAATTTACACCACGCTTTACAGCGTTAATGAATTTGTTTTTGTCGTCGTAGTATGTTGTTCCTTTGTCGTGGTCGTGGCTTTCATCCCACAACAGGCAGCGAACACCGCGACCAGGGGCCGCGCTGTTCTGTTTCAGTGCCTGGCTTTTACCTGTGCCGGACTTGCCGACATACAACGTGTGTTCATTAGGCAGCTTTGGGTTCGGGTTCTTTGCCATCTACCGCCCCCTCTGCTGCCTCTTTCACTTCCTTGGCTTTCATCGCCTTAATCTGTTGCCAAACGGCAAACCCGGCAAGGCCAACAGCACCGGCAAGTTCCAGCTCTTCTTTGTAGGCTGCCATCCAGGGTGGCATTCCACCCGCGTTATATTTCATCAGCACAGGTGCCAACTTTTGGATAATGGCCTGTTTCTGTACAGGGGCAATTTGTACGCCCGGGTACATCATGGACAACGCCGCCTCAATCACTGACACGGTGACCATGGCAGATGCTGCAGCCTGTTGCTGTGCTGCGTCTGCTGCTGCCGCTAACTGTTGCTGTGCTGCGTCGTCTGCGCCTGGATCATAATCACCCGGTTCCGGTTGCTCTTCCGGTTCCTTCAGGTTGTCCAGTTCGGTTAAATCGTCTTGCTGTTCTGGTTGTTTTTTATCAGTCATGGTTCACCCCTTTTGGTTAATGATTCAGGCCATCGGCCCGCCACCGCCCTTGGTTAAAATGAAAAGGCCAACGGCCAGCAGGCCCGCAAAAACAGGCATGAACGAACCAGCGGCCGCGGCTTTTTTCGGTTGTGTCTGCGGTTGTTCCGGTTCTGGTTTCGGTTGTTGTTCCGGTTCTGGTTCGGTTGTCTCTTCCGGTTCTGAATCCAGCACCGGCGCGGGTTCGTTCGGTTGTTCCGGTTCTTCGCTCAGGTGTTCACAGCCTGGCCGCGGTGTCATTGCCTGGCGCCATTGCTTCTGGATCGCGGCACCGGTGCGCTGATCACATCCACATTCACAGCGCTTGTACAGTAGCCCCCGGCCCTTGCCGCGTTTGGTTTCGTGCAGGCTGGCCACAGTGTCGCAGTCAGTGCACGGCATTGTTCCCACCACTGGGTTATTTGTTCGTGTCATCGTTTGTTAGCCCTCCCAGACCAATTCGCCGTTTTGATCGGCAACCAACACACTGCAACCAAGCGCCTGCAGTGCGTTTAATGCCTGAGTCAGGCTCATTTCACATTGCCCGTTTTCGTGCCTGGACCAGCACCCGTTAGACACGCCAACAGCCGCCGCCAAGTCACCCTGTTGCATTTTTAACGCTCGCCTCTGCCGGCCGATTGCCTCCCGCAGTTTTTCTCTTGCCATCAGATCACCCCCATTCTGAAATCATCCGCTGTTTTGTCATCGTCATGGTCTGCCCATTCCGGAATTGTCCCCGCCCGTAGCGCTGCCCAGTATTGTTCGCACATGCCCTTGAACTTATCGGCGCGGGCCCGCCATAGGCTGCGCCGCATTTCCTGTAAATATGGCCCTTCTGGTTTCTCTGCTTCTGACCACGCGGTTCCCCGGTCTTTTGCAGGTAGCCAGTTGCTTACAACTTTGCCGGTTGTGTCTTTTGCCCATGTGAAGAACTCCGCGACCTTATGCACGCCCGTTATCACTAATTGATATTTGCTTGGCCGGTGTGGGATATCCGGGTTTTTGTTCAGATCATTGCGCATTTTTTCCAGTGCCCGCCCAATGTTCTGGCGCTTCCTGGTTTCCTCTTTTGGTGTTTCTTCCAGCAGTTCTTTCAGCCGGTTGCGCTGCTGTACCTTATTGCCATGTGAAAACAGGAAATGGTCATAAACGTCTCTGATAAGCGTCCCCATCAGTCCGTTTTCATATATTCCGACTAAATCCCAGTCCGGTGCCCGGGCCTCTGCGCTGATCCCGTAACGGTTGCCGCGCACAATGCCTTGAGTGCTTACGCCGTCTTCATCCTCAGCGCCCTTTGTCATGTATCCGGCTGCTTTCGCCATGTATGCTCCGGCACATTCCGGTTCTTTTATTTTTTCCAGGTGTGCAAAGCCCTGGCCCCACATTTTTTCCAGACGTTTAGCCCAGGCCTGAAAATCACGGAACGGCACGCGCCAGCGCATCAGAATGTGAATGTGCGGGTTATCCTGGCCTTTTTCGTTTTTCGGGTTTTCTACCACCCAGCAATATTGCAGTTTCTCCCGTACCGGCTGACCTTTTGGCGGCATGCCATCGGTTGCCACCATATCGCCTTTCCAGCCTATTATTTTTGACGGTGCGCCGCTGTGAATCAGGCCCTCATGTTCCTGCAGCCATCCGCGCTGATACATTTTCTGCGCGGCATCCCAGAACCGTGACAGCTCTTTTTGCACGGTCTGAAATGTCTGATCGTAAGCACCCCGGCCTGATTCATTGGCCATAAGTGCTGGCAATACTTTCCAGGGCATAGGAATGTAAATTTCCCGATTTCCTACCAGGCGGGTGACCGCCGGGCTGTACCGTCTGGTTTTATCGTTAAATGCCAGCTCTGTGCATGGCCCATGGTTTTCTCTGATTTCCACGCGGCAACGGGCTGCCGTATCCAGTGTGAGCGTTAAGAACGTAGAAAAGCCGCCCTTTTTCAGCGCCATGAACCTGCAGCTATCGCTGATCTTTCTCGCACCTTCCAACGACAGTCTTTTGGTATACCGCGGCCCGGCTTGCTCCGGCGGCAGGCAGTTAATAGCCTGGTAAACCTTGGTTCTGATCCTGTATTCATCTGCCCAGGTGCGTTTTTCAACAACAGCACATGATCCGGACTCATACCGGCGAACCCGGATAATTTCGCCGGTTGTTAAATCTACTTTGTGGGTTTGCTCTGATCCGTCACCAATAAAGGTCGGGTCATAGGTAGGCAGCGGGTTTTGGTCGTACCCTTCCTGCTTCCCGTTGCGCTCGTCAAACATCCACAGCATTCCGCCGGGCTTTTCTCGCTTGTATTCCTGGCCTGGTGGCGCTGGGTAATCGATATCCGCCAATCGCTGCCATTCAGACAGCCCGCGCTCGTCACCAATGGCCGCAATTTTTTCCCTTGCATCCTGGCGGGCCAAAAACCCATCTGTGTATTTAATACCGGCGTGTTCTTTCAGGATTTCGGTGGAATTTTGCTCTGTCGGAGATTTGGCCGCCTTGACTAGCCTATGCGCCTCCGCCCGCTTCGCGGCTGCGGCGCTCGTCGCGTTCCGCTCTTTCTGCGCTCTGATCTGGCGCATGGTTATCCCGTCAGGAAATACGAAATCTGGGTCAACAAAAAAACCCGCTTTTGGCGGGTTGTTCAGAACTTTTTTTGCCTGCTCTATGAGGTTCAAAAACACCTCCCGCAATGCTGGAAATGATGACCATCTAATGCCTTTGAAATCTTTGAATAAAGATCGATATAGCCTTCAAATGAATATTTTTTTCCTTCTTTTTTCTCATTAAACATTGGACCAAAAGCCTCCGCCTCGATCATTGCATGTCGCAAGTATTCCAATTCCTCTATAGTCAGTTCTACGGTCACAGTTTTCATAGACCACCCCCGCAGTGTGGGCAGCTAGTGCCACGCTTTCTGATTTGGTATGCCATCCATTCAGGTGCATAGCGCCGCCGTTCATCTCCTGATCCGCCGCGCTCGATTTGCAAAAAGTCCCGCCCCATTGCCCGCGCAAATTCTGGGGCACTCTGAAGCTGTCGAATTATTTTGTCCTGCTGCTTGGCAGACCACCGCCCGGGCCGCTTTCTTAGCATTAACATAGCCTCCGATGGAGAGAACCCGGCTCGCTGCATGTAGAAAACCCGCAACGATTTCTTTGTCTTCCTCCAGGCGGCCGCAAGGCCTGCTGATTCCAATATTCTTTTGCAGTTACTGCAGGTGCAGTCATCAGAATTTTGAACGGTAATTTTGTTTTCAGGATTAAGACCGCATGCTGTCATATCCCATCCCGTCATCATGCAATGGGTAACCATGGAACCACCCCCGCAGACTGCAGACCAAAGACAAACCCACCCAGCCATAAGCCGTTTAAACAGGCCATGGCGTGACGCTGAAACACTACTGAGTTAATCATTTATAAGGCCCTCGATATTCTTAAAAAGAATCCCGGCCGCTTTGCGAATTGCAACTCTGTGAGATGGCAAAAGCTTTTGCCATGCTGTAAGGGACACTGACTCAGGGCAGTTTGCAGCCCGCGCTATCATTTGCCGTTCTGTAACGGTCATTCTTACCCAGGCCTGACTTTCCTCCAGGCTTGGTGCTTCCAGTGTCGCCAGTATTTCAGTGATGGGGCTTATTACGCCTGTAATGGTACTTTGGTGCATTTCCTGACCTCTCCTTTCCTTATTTTTAGTCCCGGCTGTAAAACAGTGCGGATGCCGTCGCAGAGCCGCACGTCAGTCAGGAACATGTATAGGATGTGGTCTACCGTGTACCACATGCAATGGTATACGCTTGTGCCTTTAAGCTGTTAAAACAACCGTTATTCCAAGGGGTTTTTAAAATGCGACTTCTCACCACCCGCCGCATAGTCGCCGCTCTTATGGATCGGTACGACATAGAGACAAAATATGGTCTGGCAAAGCTGCTCAGCGTCAGCCATAAAACGGCGCGGAATTGGGTGGATGAAGGACGGACAATGGACGATAACCAGGCCAAAAAAGCGGCGGAGTTATTAGACCTCGACTATGAATATGTCCTGATCTGTTTGCAGTTGGAACGATCTAAGAAAAACCCAGCAGCTATGCGGGCTTGGAAGAAAATAGCTGACTTGTGGGACGGTTCAAAAGTGGCGCTTGTCGCGTTAATTACTGCTCCTGCCATCGCTTCTTTTGTGGGTTCCCCTGCCCCATTCTCCTGATCTTTCGATAATTACCAAGTCTATCAATTATCGGAAATATGATAAGTCTATCCATTCACTTACAGCTCTCCGGATCCCCACGCGTCTGTTATTCTGGTGCCAGTTCTGTTGGTTTTAGCAGCGTGTTTTTGGCAGCTGGTTTCCGGGGCTTACCACTACTTCACTTGTGCTTAGGCTCTGACGCCTGGGTTCTGAATTCCGTCGGCGCTACCTGCTGGCCAATTCTGCTGAAGAGCACTTTGATACTGCCGATTTTGCCTGGCCTGTTTCTGGAATAT
>MDSZ01009460.1_pt1 | contig 27606 bp, 9 predicted proteins | sample 811201 | NCBI WGS metagenome assembly MDSZ01 (sample SAMN05326647, study PRJNA326480) | marine metagenome | isolation source: seawater | place: Indian Ocean: North | collected 2010 | reverse complement strand
TGGTGGTGTTCGAGAACTATCCCTTCAGCGACGAGACCCATGAGGCTTCGCCGGATGGCCTGCGGATCAGCGGTGTCGAGGTGCATGACCAGACCCATTATCCTTTGAGCCTGATGGTTGTTCCGGGCAAACGGCTGCTGCTGCGGCTGGATTGCCGGGAAGAGAGGATCGGCGCAGACCTTGGCCGCAGTCTCCTGGGGCAGCTGTGCAATGTACTGGCGCAGATGGCCTCCCGTCCGGAAGCGCCGCTCGGATCTCTCGAGATGCTGCCGGCTTCTGAAAGAAGGGCTGTGCAGGACCGGTGGAACGCAACACGGCACGCCTTGCCGGAAGGGGATTTGACGGAGCTTGTCTCTGCAACGGCTTCCCGGTTTGGAACGCGGGAAGCGGTTATCGGCAGCACGGAGCGGCTGACCTATGCCGAGCTTGAGGCGCGGGCCAACCGGCTGGCGCATCTTCTGATCCGGCGCGGCATTGGTGCTGAGGACCGGGTCGCGATTGCCTTGCCGAGACGTCCGGACATGATCGTGGCGCTGCTGGCGGTGCTGAAAACGGGCGCCGCCTATCTGCCGCTGGATCCGGACTATCCGGCAGCCCGCATTGCGATGATGCTGGACGATGCCGCGCCGCGTCTTGTGATCTCCGAGACGGCAACGGCAGCCGCCTTGACGGACGGTGCGCCGACATCGGCGCTTCTGCTGCTGGATGCCGAGGCGACCGGGTCCGAGCTGGCTGCGATGACCGCTTCGGCCCCGACCGATGCCGACCGGAAAAAGCCGATTGACCCCGCGCACCCGGCCTACGTCATCTACACGTCCGGCTCGACCGGTAAGCCGAAAGGTGTCGTCGTTACACGCGAGGGGCTCAAGAACCTTCTGTGTTGCCTGAGTACCGAGCTTCGCCTTCTGCCGCAGGACAAGGTGCTCAGCGCGACCACGATCGGGTTCGACATTGCCGGGCTTGAGCTCTACGGCCCGCTGCTGGTTGGTGCAGGAGTAGTGCTGTTTGAAGGCAATCAGCGCGAAGCGGACCGCCTCCATGACTGGATCGGCCAGGAAAAACCAACGGTCATGCAGGCAACGCCATCGCTCTGGCGGTCGCTTCTGGAGGTTGGGCCACTGCCGCGTTTGCAGGTTCTTGTGGGCGGTGAGGCTCTGGACGGCGGACTAGCGTCGCAGCTGCAAATCGCAGGGCCGGTGACGAATGTCTATGGCCCGACCGAGACAACGATCTGGTCTGTGAGCGCATCTGTTCGCCCTGAAAGTTCGGGCATTCCGTCTATCGGGCAACCTTTGTGGAACTCGCAGGTCTACGTACTTGATGAGACCCTTCAGCCTGTCGCCGAAGGTATTTCCGGCGAACTCTACATCGGCGGGCTTGGGCTCGCACGTGGCTATCACGGGCGTTCGGACCTGACGAGCGAACGCTTTGTTGCCGATCCGTTTGCAGGCCATGGAGCGCGCATGTACCGGACCGGGGACACGGTCTATCGCAGACGCAACGGTGAGCTTGTGTTCCTGGGACGCAGCGACAGCCAGGTCAAGATTCGAGGCCATCGTATCGAGCTTGGCGAGATCGAGGCGACTATCGCATCGATGACAAACATTGCGCAGGCGGTGGTCTTGGACCGGCCGGATGGAGCGCGAGGTTCTTCGCTCGTTGCCTATGTTGTTCCGGAAGAAGGGGCTGAACTCAAAACTGAAGAGCTTCGTTCCGTGCTCCAGCGAAACCTGCCTGACTACATGGTGCCCGGCGCTTTTATCGTACTCCCGGAAATGCCGTTGACACCAAATGGAAAGCTGAACCGTCTGGCGCTGCCGGATCCTGTCTGGAAACAGGGAGAAACAAGTCCGGCAACTCTCCTGGAAACGTTGTTGTGCAATCTCTTCGCTGAACTGCTGCCCGGCGTAGTGCCGGGACCGGAAGACAGTTTCTTTGATATGGGGGGGCATTCGCTGCTCGCCGCACGCCTGAAGGCACTGATGAAGGAACGCATGGGCCTGGACGTCAGCCTTCGAGATATTTTCGAAACACCAACGGTGCGCGGTCTGCTGTCGCTCCGGCAAGGTCGCAAGACCGGTTTGCTGGAGCCGGTGCTGCAGATCCGGCGGGCAGGATGTCAGGCGCCACTATTCTGCGTTCATCCGGGCTTCGGTCTTGGTTGGACGTATGCCGGTCTTGCTTCCGTCCTGCCAGCCGATGTCCCGATCATCGCCCTTCAGGCGCGCGGCTACATCGGCGAGGCCGTTTTGCCTTCAACGCTGAACCAAATGGCGGCCGATTACGTCGCAAGTGTCAACAAGGTGGCCAGCACGGGCCCGGTTCGGTTGCTTGGCTGGTCGTTCGGAGGGCTGGCTGCCTTCGAAATGGCACGTCTTTTGGAAGAAAGCGGCAGAGACGTCGAGTTCCTGATGCTTCTGGACAGTTATCCGATGCACGAAGGAGACCCGTTGCCGGATCTTTCAGATAGTGGAGCGCGCGGTGCGTTCCTTGAAATGATCGGCTTCGATCCGGATGGACGCGTACCCGAAGACATTACCTTTGAGGATGTCCGGAGATTTTTGGAAGACAGTGCCCATCCTCTGGCAGACCTCAGCCCAGTCGACTTCAACAACATGCTGCGGATCGCCCGAAACAACGCGCTGCTCGCACATGGCTATCGGCCCAAGACGTTAAACTGTCCCCTGGTGCATTACGCTTCGAACGATACGAAGCGTATGCTGGGTGTTGAGGCCGATCCCTGGGAAAACCGGACAAGCGGACAATTCGAAGCTCACGCACTCGACTGTACACACCATGAAATGACATCGCAGCTGGCCCTTTGTGAAATCGGTGAGGGGCTTAATGCTTTGATGAACCTTGGCGATCAGCCGTTCAGGCAGGCCGTTGCGGAAGGGAGACTAAAGAATGTCGGTTGATATCCTCAATCCCGTGGAACCTGAACACGCTGTACAGCGCGCGATACCCATGACCGGCGCGGAGTTCATCGACAGTCTCCAGGACCAGCGCTGTGTCTATTTCAATGGGGAGCGGGTGACCGACCTGACGGGTCATCCTGCCTTTCGCAACTCGGTACGTTCCCTGGCACGGCTTTACGATGCCCTGCACCAGGACCACGATAGCGGCACCAACGTCCTGACCGCACCTGCCGATGCCGATCCAACCGGCTACACACACCGATATTTCAAGGTGGCCAGATCGGCAGAGGACCTGCTCGGTCAACAGAAGGCGATCGCGGAATGGGCGAAGCTGAGCTACGGCTGGATGGGACGCTCACCGGACTACAAGGCAGCGATCGTCAACACGTTGGACGCCAACGCGGCCTATTATGGGCCTTTCGCAGACAACGCGCGTTGCTGGTATCATCTGGCTCAGCAGCGCACCTATTTCATGAACCATGCTGTGGCCAATCCGCCGATTGACCGGGCGAAGCCTTTCAGCGATGCAAAAGACATCCTGGTTCATGTTGTCAAGGAAACAGACGCGGGGCTTTATCTTTCAGGTGCAAAGGTCGTCGCGACTTCGGCAGCACTGACCCACTACAACTTTCTCAGCCACCACGCGGTCTCGGAAACCAACGAACCGCCTACGGCTTTCATGTTCTTTCTCGACATGTCGACGCCGGGCATCAAGCTGATCTGCCGGAATTCCTACGAATATGCGGCGAGCCAATCCTCGACGCCGTTCGACAGCCCGCTGTCTTCCCGCTTCGACGAAAACGACGCCATTCTCGTTCTCGACAACGTTTTCGTGCCCTGGGAGAACGTGCTGGTCTATGGGCCTGCACACAAGCCGATCGACTTCCTGATGGACACGGGCTACCTGCAAGGCACCTGTTTCCACGGATGCACCCGGTTTGCGGTGAAGCTGGACTTTCTCGCCGGTCTGCTAACCAGGGCTTTGCACATCACCAGCGGTGACGAGTTTCGCGGAAATCAGGTTCTGCAAGGGGAGGTGATCGCCCTGCGTCACCTGTTCTGGTCGTTGTCGGATGCAATGGCCCGGACACCAGAAACCTTTGCAGACGGCGCTTTCCTGCCGGGACTATCGGCCGCGCAGGCCTATCGCGCGCTTGCGCCCGATGCCTACGGTCGTGTGAAGGAGATTGTCCAGAAGATCGTCGCGTCCGCGCTGATCTATCTGCCGTCTTCCGCAAAGGATTTCCAGAACCCTGAAATCGACGGTTATCTGGAACGGTACGTGCGCGGCTCCAACGGCGTCGGCTACAAGGACCGTATCAAGCTGATGAAGCTGCTGTGGGACGCCACGGGCTCGGAATTTGCAGGGCGTCACGAGCTTTACGAGCGCAATTATGCCGGCAATCATGAAGAGGTGAAACTGCAGCTTCCTGCAATCGCACGGCGCGACGGTTCAATGGACCAGATGCTGTCGCTTGTTGACCAGTGCCTTGATGATTATGATGAATTCGGCTGGTGCAACACGGCGTGGAAAGACTGACGCGCAAGGTTGGGAGAGACGGCGATGACAAATCCATTCGACGATCCGGACGGCATTTTCCATGTGCTGGTGAATGACGAGGAACAGCATTCTCTCTGGCCCGAATTCGTGCCGATTCCCGATGGCTGGCGGTCGGTCTTCGGCCCCGGCAAGCGGCAGGACTGCGTGGACTATGTCAACGCCAACTGGACCGACATCCGCCCGAAAAGCCTTCGGGATGCTGCCCTGAACTGACATATTTCTCAAACGGTGATGATCCACCTGGAGCGCCTGGTCTTCGATGAATTTCTTTCGTCTCTTGTATCGTGAAGCGGGCGACAGCAAACGCACCTTCCTGCTGCTTTCCCTGGTGCCCGGGCTGGTCATGGGGTTGATCATTGCCGTCATCAACGCGGTGACGAACTATCAGCAGAATACCGGTCTGCAGTGGCAGTATCTCGGTCTCTTCGTGCTTGGCTGCGCGACGGTTCTTTTCACGATGAATCGCGCCCTCAACATGGCAACCGCAATCATCGCCGATTATCTGTGTCGCTTGCGGATCCGGGTGACCGCGCAAGTCCGCAGTCTGAACCTCGCAACCGTAGAAGAAATCGGCCTGACCCGTATCCGGGCAGCAGTTGGTCGTGACCATCAGACAATCGAGGAAACGGCGCCAGCGCTTGTCGGTCTGATCTATTTCGTCATGCAGCTGGTCATGTCGGCGCTCTATATCTGCTATCTTTCGCCGCTTGCCTTTATCGTCACCCTGGCGTTTCTGGCCGGCGCCATCTTCTTCTATCGCAAGAGCTACCGCGATGCGGAGGAACTGATGCGCCAGGCAAGCCTGAGCGAACAGGCCTTTCACAACAGCTTCGAGAACATTCTCAGCGGCTTCAAGGAAGTGAAACTGAACGCGCAGCGCAGCGACGATCTCTTCCACAACTACATCATTCCGCGATCAGAGCAGGTCGAGGATCTACGGGTGGAATCCGGCCGCTCCTTCAACTATGGCCAGTCTGTCAGTGATGTCTTCTTCTATACGCTCATGGGAACGCTGGTCTTTGCGATACCGTTTTATGTGTCGGACCTCTCGATCCCGGGCAAGATTGTCACGGTGATCGTCTTTGCCAGCGGCGCAATCACTTCGATCATCCGCATGTTGCCGGTGGTTTCGCGTGCCAATCTGGCGGTGTCCAATATCGAGGAATTGAGAGAGCTTCTGGAAAAACACAGCGAAGCCATGGATGAGCGCAGCGAAGTGCGGCAGGCAAGGCTTTCCAAAGGTATATCCCTGAAGAAGATTGCCTACACCTATCATAGCGAAGATGGCGACCGCCCATTTTCGATCGGGCCTTGTGACCTGGAAATTGCATCGGGCGAAATGGTCTTCATCGTTGGTGGCAACGGCAGCGGCAAGTCGACTCTCGCGAAGATCCTGACCGGTCTCTATGAGCCGGATGGCGGTCATCTGTCTTGGGACGACAAGGTCGTCAAACCTGAAAACATCGACCGGTATCGCAGCCTGTTTTCGGTCATCTTTTCCGATTTCCACCTCTTCGACCGGCTTTATGGTGTGGATCTGACGGACGAGCACAAGCTTTACGACCTGCTGGAAGACATGAAACTGGACGAGAAGGTTCACTACCGGAACAACAGGTTCAGCACGACGAACCTGTCCACCGGCCAGAGAAAGCGGCTCGCCATGGTCGTTGCCTTGCTGGAAGACAGGGATGTCTACCTCTTTGACGAATGGGCCGCCGATCAGGATCCGGAGTATCGGCGCTGGTTCTATACCGATTTCCTAATGAAACTGAAGAAAGAGGGCCGCACAGTCATCGCGATCACGCATGACGACCGGTATTTCGATGTTGCAGACAAGATCGTCTGGATGGAAGAAGGCAGGATCAGCAAGGTGTCCAGTCCGGCTGATGCCACGGTCTGATGCCGCCGGCTGAGGTCTTGACGGTCGGGCCTGGCCAGTGTCCAGGTCACTTCTCAACAGGGTGAAACACTCTGCCCTCCGATTACCATCTCCAGAGTTCCGGGAGTTAACTTGCCAGGCACCAAGGCGATCATTCTGGAGACGACCGGCTGCAGCTCCGAGGATCTCGAATCTGCGCTGGAAATTCTCTCGGAGGATGAACTACAGCGGTTTCATGCGTTTCATTTCGATCAAGACCGGAAGGACTACGCGCTTGCACATGCGTTGCTGCGGAAAACCCTGAGTGATCTGGAACCCGGTACGGCACCGCTCGACTGGCAGTTCGCGCCAATGGCTACGGGAAAGCCGGCGGTCGCCGGACGGTCAGACCTCGACTTCAGCCTGACGCATACACGTGGCCTGGTTGCGTGCGCTGTGACAAGGGAAGGCGTGATCGGCATTGATGCGGAAACGGATCAGCGCACGGTCGAAGTAGACATGTTGATGCGCGACGTTTGTTCACCCGGAGAAAGACAAGAGCTGGCGAAGGTTGAAGGAGCTCACAAGACCTCCAGATTTCTGGATTTCTGGACGCTGAAAGAGGCGTATCTGAAAGCTGTTGGCCTGGGCATTACAGCCGATCTGACCACCGTCAGCTTTACCTTGGCTGACGATCGGGACATCGCAATTTCTGCGCCGCCCGACCTCCGCCGTCCGGCCAGTTCCTTCCAGATCAGCCGGCGTTCAGGGCACTGGCGTGTCGCGCTGGCGGTCTTTGGGGGAATAGACGCAAGGGACGTTGAAATTACCCTTTGTGAAAAGCGGAGCTTTTGAAAAGCCGCGAAATTTGTTATTTCGCGTCTACTAAAGTCGATCGACATGAGAACAAGCTTGGACGACGCGACACGCGGCCTGTCCATCCTGGACGGTGGACGTCCGGAGCCAGTTCCTTGCAGTTGAAGAAAAATGCAACAGTATCAAGAGCATAAGTTTTCCATCGCCCCCATGATGGATTGGACGGATATCTCGAAAAGCGTCTATAAATCAACAACTAAAGAGTTTTTGCATTTTAAAGTTGTACTTTTGTAGTACTCGGCTACGCTTTTGGCGTAATGGCGGTTATTAGAATGTCTGGCGGGCATGGGTATAAGTCGTCCGCCGGTTGGCCGCACTCCAGTCTCCGCGCTGAAGTGGAAGAAGATTGGGTCTCAGGTCAATCTGGCATTCTTCCTCCTTGGTGAGTGCAAAATTCGAGATGGAAACGGATGGATTGACTATTTCGGCGGCAACACCTGTTTTGCAGGGCGAACCAGGTCGCTGATATCTACCTTGGCAGAGAACCTTGGTCCGCTTGGCATGAACGGATCGTTTGTCTCCAACTCTTCGGGTGATACCGGTTCCACCTCGTATGTCGCGGGCCGGCGCATTTCTATTTCCTCCAGATACAGGAAAACGCTCTGCTCAGCGGTCGTTTCCGGTATCTGGATGTCAAACGACCATACTGCATGTGCTTCAACCTGCTCGGGTGCCACGAGAAGTGCCCCAGCTTTTTGATCCTTATCCACCACGGCTGTGTAGCGCTGAGGACCGCCCGTGGCTGACTCTGTTTCCAGCACCATCATGGCTCTGACCATTGGTCGGTCAAATGCACTGGCGTTCTTCGAATTGCCGTATCCGATTTCCTTCGTGCCGCTCGATGCTTGCCCTGATACTTCAACCCTAAGATATCCGGGTTTGGCCCCCTTCTTCACTTCAATATGGCGGGGAGGCAGTATCTGCACCCACTGCGGCACTGGGTTCGACACCTTCAATTCGGCTAGGGTATAGGGTTGATGTCGGACCAGACCCAGACGCAAGAAGGGATCGGTGGCATTCTTGGCTGACACATCCAGATCCGCGTACCAGACCTCCTCATCAAGATCGAACTTTGGACGTAGGCTCAGGAGGCCAACTAACATAGCGTCGCCATCATAGCCTACCGGGCATGCCATATCCTTGGTCTCGTTCAGGGGCATACTGAGTTGTCCCTCATAGAGAAATGGAGCATCCGGAAGCCGGCTATCTGCGATATCAGATACTTGCGGGAAATGTCCAAGCGAAAGAAAGTGGCCGTAGTCCCTAGAACCCTCGCGGATGGGGTCTGCACCTATTCGCGTCACGAACTTGCCGCCAGGACCGAGATCATCGTCGGTGAAATCCGGCAGCCTCGTACGGCGTGTTCCTTTTTTGGGCTTATCTTCACATGCTTTCTGCGGGTCTTTGCATGGATCGCCAACAGGAATATCCACATAGTTATTCGACAGATCAACTGCGTCTTCATCGCACATGTTTGGCGGCCAGAGCACCACGCCCAAGCGTTCTGTATCCCCGGTCGAAAACCAGCCACGTCCAAGACGAATACGCACATGACTTCTACGATCATGCTTTAACGTCGTTATGCCGTGCTTTGTGATTTTCACTGTTTGGTGCAGGAACACTGGGTGCGGTGTCAGTGCATCGCACTTGGCCGGCCGGATCGTAGAGGGCACAATCAGTTTTTGTGCCTTTTCTTCGGTGCGCTGTAATTCCGGCTTGAGGGGACTTGCCTGAATAAGATCACCGTTCTTCTCGATCACGTTTATTGTGTCGAACATGCCTGCTGTACGGCTGATTGAACGCGTTCTGATTTGCATGACCCGACATTTAGGGTCGTCCAGCACAAATTGCGTTGTGGTCCGGCCACTGACGGAAACATCGAAGGTATTTCCGTTGGATAAGATCCATGTGCCTATGACAGTAGTCGGTTCGCCTTTGGCAACTATTCCTCCAGATTTTAGTTCATTTTCTGCTTTTCTGGCGTTGCTTTTCTCTAGGAAGAATTCCGCCACGTTGAAGCGGACTTTGCCCGGACCGATTACAGGTTTGTTGGCCTCGCCCTTGTAAGTAACTGAAAGGTCATCGATCCGAAGCAACAAGTGCTCCGTCGGCTCGAAAGTGACATGGTTTGAATTCAGGTCGACACCGAAGCCAAAAATGTCCTGAACGGAACGATACAGTTCATCGCCTTTCTGATTGAAATAACGCGGCCATTCTCCGCTGCGCCGCTTCAACAAGCTTCGCCGGCGCTTGCTGTCATCGAAGATGCCTGCAGGCGGCATCGCCAGGGATCCAACGATTTCCAGCACATCCGCATCGGAAACATCCATCTCGACTTCTCCGTGCAGCAGGAAACCAGTCGCGCCGGGGTCAATGTGTTTCTTTCGCGGATCAACTTTCGTTTTTGGACCAGCCTCCTCCACCTCTTTGTGCCAGTTGTCTGCAGACATGTCGGAAAAACGCAGAACCATCATAGGTAGCAAGTCGTTGCCTTGACGCTCCGGCGTGGAAAAGCTGTCGCTGGGGACTGCGAAACTCGGCGCTGAAGCGGGACGGTTTACGGCGTGCACCAGCTCCACGGTTAATAGTGCTGAAATCTCCGGTAGTGGACGGCGCATCATCAGTTCATGAAGTGAGTTACCGATAGCGCTCAATATTTTAGGATGGGGAGTGATGATACCTTCCGAACCAACAAATCCGCACGATTCGTCGGGCAATTTCTCAAATTCTTCATCCAGTTTTACATAAATGTCCTCTGGCAGGAGCGATTTCATTCCAGTGAGAATTTCCGCTTTCTTGCAGGCGGCATTCTGCGCGTCACGGGCGAAGGACGTTGCCAGGCTTTCGGTAATCGCGAATTTTCTGGCGAGTGTCTCAGCGCTTGGCACGAGCCAGAAGTCCAGCTCGAACTCTTCGCCTGGCGCGAGCGTAAGTTCGAGATCCCACGCATCCTTGGTGTTTGATGAACTCCGAAGGTCTCCGGATGCATCTGGGTTCAGACGGGTTGCTTTGATCGATGAGATCAAATCGTTGATCGAAGTAATACTTTTCTCGCGTGGAATTGTTCCGGCAAGTGACGTAAGGATTACGGGTAGGGTATCCGGATACGAAAGTTGCTTTTTACCGGGGAAGCCTTTTAGGCTTAACGTTGCTGCGTTTCCGATCTGCTTCTTGCTGCCGTGCTTGCGAAGGGCTACAGCCAAGTAAGCTGCTGCCGGGTCCGGGAAATAAGTGCTCTCATCACCGTTGCTGCGTTTTTCAACCACAGCATCGCCCAGTATCTGCCCATCGTCGTTTTTTCCATTTGGAGCAACTATTTCTCGTTCACCAATGTAGCGGATCTTGTTAAAGCCAGAAGTAGTATTGGTGCGAGCGACAGGGAACGCAGACGGCCGTCCGTATAGATTTAGTGCTTTGAATGTTCCTTTTGGAGTGGGATCGTTCTTCAGTTCGGAATGGCGGGCTATTTCATCCTGCGCCATGCTTGGAATGACAATTACTCGTTGGGATTTTGTCTGTTTGGCCCTGTTCTCAAGCTCTTCATTCAAGATCATGTTTTTCTTGTTCAAGGCACTATTGTCACTGGTCTCCGGAAGCTTTCGCGTGGAGCGTACGACGAGTCGGCGCCCGGCTTCGTAGCCCATCTGTCCGTGCCTGTTCTTGGCCTGCGTGCTGCCCATGAGGACGGTTGGCGCATCTATGCGATTCTGGCGCAGGAAGCGCTGGAATGGCAGGTATCCGCCGCTATCCCCGGTCGGCGGGTAGATCAACTTCATGCCTTCGATGACATCAACTTTCAGTTCCTGTGGGCCAGGGTGCGTCACGTTCCCAAGATAGACATTGCGCATTGCAAATCTATACGGCCAGCCGTAGCGTAGGAATGGAGGGCGTGATGCTTTGGCAGTTGTTTCTCCTGGGACTTCAAGGCTGCGCCCGAAGGGGAGGAGATCGGTGGGCGTCTTGTTGTTTTCCTTGGGGCCGCAATAAACGCCCATGGGACCACCGTCCCACAATGCTACCGCTTCCTCGACAACTGCTTCGGAAGCGCTATTTGTCTCGGCTCCATACACATTTTCCAGTTTAGGCTGCTTGCCGCGCGGCAACAGCCGTGATGCTTGTGTGAGCGGCGGACTTTCAAGTGTAATGCGTTGCTGACTTGCTGGCTCGCCGACCAGAAATTTCAAGTAGTTTTCGGCCTTATCATATGTCGTGATACGGCTGAGCAGGGGGCGCCATTCGGTAAAGATCTGATCCGATTCCCTCTTGCTGTAAGGAACACCTACGTCAAGCAACTGGCCGATTGTGATGTCCGATGCTTCGAGCAGAACGTGACAATTCCCATTGGCATCGGATTCAATGCAGCTGCCCGGGGTAGTGCCTTCCGACTTCAGTACTCGTGATGCCAATTGGCGCACGGTTTTGTGCAGGGCGCGCCTGTCAATTAGCCCTAAACCTCTAGTCTGAAGTGTATGGGACCGAACCAGATGCTCTGTAGTGATGAGGCTGTTATTAGTGCGAACAGCCTCTAGACGAATCTGGCGGCGCTGGCTTTCCATCTCAGTTGCCCCGCGAACGTCGATGCTGGACAATTCGAAACGTGGTGCATGAGTGAGTGGACCATTGGGGTTCCATCCAGCACCCATGACGACGTATCCATGCCTTGAAAGGTAGTTGTCGCTGGCTAAGTCTTCACGCTCCGCCAAGTCCGCCGGCCAAAAATACGTAGCTTTCGTTTCGCTATCTTGTTCGAGCTTGGCTAGAGTCCATGGCCGTGCCCGCGAGGATTTTATGCTTTGGTCATTTTGCAGGATCTCGTCGCGTATCAGAGATGAAACGACCAGGAAGCCTTGACTATTGGTGTTAAGCCATTTCCCCAAGGATAGCCCGTCTTCTAATTCGACATTCAGATCCAGTTCAAGATCAACGGCCAATCCAAAAAGTCTTGCAATTGAGGGATTTGACTGGACCGCGAAAAAAGCTCGAGCACTTTGGTTCAGCGGTTTCGTGTCGCGTTGAAGTGTTTCGTGGTCATAAGTTTTGCTGTTTTCTGCAAACTGTTCCCAGCTGGTGTAGGCATATACTTCGCTGAATACATCGAATGATCCGAAAGTCAACGTATTCCGGTTCTTAAATGTTTTTCGCGCTTCTTTTTCACTAAATGTTTTATCGCTAAATACGGATTTTCGACTCTTCAGTGATGCAAATATGTTGTTGTACAAGTCCCGCGTCGCGTCTCGTTGAGGCTTCAAGTTTTCAAACATTGTCCAGTGATCTAGTATTTTCTGATCGTATCGTAGCTGTGCAGCGAGGACGCGGTGCTTCCAATTGTCCGTAACAATTTCTCCTACTGGGAAATTCATGTATGAAAATTTCCCTCCATCAGACAAGGCGTCTGAATATGAAGCTTTAGTTGTCGTGTTATTTTTATCGGAGTAAAATTCGTTTTCTATATCTATAATACTTTTGTCATTGTTAAATATTTTATCTATGACGTCCGTATTTTTATTTTCAAAAATACGGAGGAGTTGTGTGTTTCGAATAATACGCTGCTGAATTGCTTGATATCCACCTTCTACTAACTCCGAATAAAAGTTTAAACTTTGAGGTATGGCAATATGGTTTCGAGCAATTGCTAGGGTTTGTTCAGCAGCTTTGATAAATTCCATTTCTGCCTTCAACTTGGCGTCTGGCGCGCCGTTCGCTTCCCTCATTGACCGTTTGACTTCTTCAATTCGCTGGCGGTCAATGGAGGCGGCAAGCAGGGAGTGAGGAACGGTCAAGATTGTATCGATGGTGTGTGCTGCCTTGGCATCGACGGCATTAAAGTCTGGCTCTAGTTGTCCTCTCGGCCCGAACTCCGGGGCGTCATATTCATAGTCGGCGGTGTTCCTAATTGCACCGGGTTTCAGTCGTGTTCCGTCGAGAGAGGCAACCAGTAACCCCGCCAGTGGATTCCAAACCTGACCGGCAGGCGCTTTCTGTTCAATGGTTGTGGTCCAGTGACCTAGCGCAAATTCCGCAAAACCATTCTTACCGCCATTTGATGTCTTTTTCAGCTTGGCGGCGGATGCCTTTGCGGTTTTAGATATTGTCAGGTCGGCGATTTGTTTCAGGTCACTTGCGCTGGGAACTACGCGCAACTCGATTGGAACTTGAAAATTGTTATCACGCAGAAAGCCAACAATGTCTCTGGACCATGATTGCAGAGAAAAACCTGTGCTTTTGTCAGAGACCACGGGTTCAGGCGTGAATACTGCGGTCAAGATCAATTTGCCGCCATCTGAAATGCCGCCGGGTACGAGCCTGGCATAAGGCAGAACACGAATCGGAGCGTTCTCCTCTTCAAGCGCGGGGTTAATTGAATAGGTCATCCAGCATGCCTTCTGGTGATAATTTTGAGTCGAAATATCCTGAGTAGGTCTTCCAATTCTCGCTTTGGCAGACGGTCTTTGTTTTGATCTCAGGGCGGCTCGTTGAGGCAATAGCAGAGCCGGCAAACTGGGTTTCGCGTTGCTCGTGAAGCGATGCTTGTTGACCCTGAAATCCTTTCTCCTCCTCTTTCTGCCACTCGATTGTGAAGTCAAAATCTTTGATTGGTGTGCTGAACCCGTATGTGAAGGCGGCGAGTCCGGTCATGTTGCCATCGACATGGGTAAGTCGAACAGACAACGCGGTGCACAAGCTGAAGATCCAGATGTTTGCCGATCCGCCAACAAAGAACGTCGCGCCAAGCTCGGTTAGCGTCTTGTCTCCTGCGCGGGTCTGGCGGATGTAGAATCCAGCCATCAGGCGTCCCTGCCCATTCAGCAAGCCGATGGTGAAGGCTGCGGCGCCTCCGAACTCAAACGATGCCTCGAATGCAACTATGCCATCTGCATCCGCATCGATGGCAAAGAAGCCACTACCGCCATAGGGAGCGTAGCTGATGGTGAATGGGGCGTCCCGTCGCGACAGGCTGGCGCGGAATCTGGTAGGGTTATCATCGAACGGCAGAATGGCGGATACGTTCAGCGAAATGTTGAAGAACGCAAGATTGCCGATCGCAAACGTACCCACGTTGAGCCCGTAGCCAGCCTCGATCCCCGGGAAACCGCGCGTGGGCGTGACATATGGCCCGGAGCCTCCTGGCGAGAGGAATGAGGCCAGCTGCTGAACAAATTCCAGATCACGGCCAATTATAAATTCCCGATAGTCAACATCAAAGCGTTTCTGCTTGCCCGAGCCGGATTCAAACCGGGCGCCAACGAAATGCAGTGTGATTGCATCAATCAGATTACCGACAAGCTTAATGTCGAAGGCGCCCATTGTACCTAAGGAGCCGTAAGTGATTTCTGGTTGAGCGCCGCTAAGACCTTCAGGGAACAAGTCGACCTCGAACTTCATTGCGATATCCAGCCGGGAACCATCGCCTGGCCGGAAAATGCCAAGAGTCGCGCTTTCCACTTCGGGAGGAAGTTCGGTCCCATAGGTGAAGCTGCGAGTAATCTTGCTCGGCACCATCTCCAGAATACGGTCCTCGATGCGCTCCCGGATTTCCTGGATAGGCAGAAGGCTCAGTACATCACCGCGCAGTACGTCTTTGAACAGATCCAAAACCTGTTGGGAGATCAGTAGTGGCGTGGCGTCGCCATTTCCCCATTCGGATACAAAAAGTTTCAGGAACTTGCGATTCGTTTCAAGACTGATGGGTTTGCTGCCCGATTTGGCCAGTAACTCCAGCCATTTCGTGTCGCCTGTGAACTGATCATTTTTCTGGGTGAGGGGCTGTCCCGGTGCAGGAAAGGTGACACCTGGCGGCTCGGGTCTACCGAGGGCCGGTCGGATCAGTAGCTTCTCCGCGATATTCGGTGCGTCTTTGGTGGCATCATAGAGTTCGTCTCGTTTTGTTTTGGCGCGAGCGTAGATTGAGTGGAGCGACTCATCCTGCAGCATTTTGGCGGACAGCAGGCCTCTGGCCGGTTCGTCCAACTTCTTAAGCGCCAGGTCCCGCGCGGCGCGGTAAGTACGCGCCATCTCACGATGAAATACTCTCGGGATATCCTCAATTTGAGCTTGAAGCTTGCGCAAATTCGCCATGGTATTCTTGTTAACGGACACCTTCGGCGCCACGAAGTCGAGCAGCGGCACAGGAGTGCCCTGAATGTCGGATGACAGTGTTTTCAGCGCGTCGAGTGGAATCTTCTGGCTGCTGGAAGCCGCTTGCAGCAGAGCATCTATCTTTCCGAGGATGGCTTCCAGATAGAGGTTGGTTTGTGTGAGCGGAACCAGGCTGAACTCGACCTCGATGTGAACAAGACTTGCATAGCCATTGATTTCGGCAATCTTAGTTGTTGCGAAGTCCAGTAATTTATTATTAAACGAATTTAATGCAGAAAATATTTCTTGGAGTTCTTTAAGTAAATTATAGAGAAAGTCTTCGATATTGTCGCGGTAAGAATTTGCGGTATCATTGGCATCTTTGACATATTGAGATGCTTTGTTCTGTAAATCCTGATAATATTGTGCGCCATAGAGGCGATCTTTCAGCAACGAGGCCAAACCGCCGGCACCGAGAACAATCGCTACGCGATCATCATCGATCAGTTTATGCAGTTCGTCGCCCACGGTCGCGATGCGGGCAACGAGAGTGTCCAGCATCCGCTGTCGGCTGCGGATCAGCAGTTCGAACCGTCCGGGGAGGGTTCCCGCCAGTTTCAGGGCGTCTTTAACGTCGGTCAGATTTTCAAGATCTGTTCTCGCCTTTTTCCAATCACGCTCAAGCGAACCGGCAATGCGCGAATCGTTGACAAAGTCGCAGAGCGTTTCAGCGGTAGCGCGAGAAAGTGCTTCCCGCCTTTCTTCCAGAGAGGTGAATATGACCTCAATTGACTGCCGGATTCGATCTCGAGCGTTTTTGTCAGGAGGAATCGTCTCAAGATCGGCCTTATCCAACAGTTCGGTGACCTTCTTATTGGCGGTCTCCAGTTTGGTTTTGGTATCCGTGAGCGCAGAATACGCTTGAAAAATCTCACGGCAGGGTGAGATAAATATCTTCGGATCGTTGCCGTAATCCGGAGACATGGGCGGTTTTTTGTTCCAATCGACCGTACAAATCTCCAGCGCTATTTTGTTGGTCGGGCTTGCGAAACACGCCTGCATTGTTGCTGAGGACACCGCGTCTGTTATGTATCCCAGAGCAGTCTTCCATGGGGGCAGGACCGTTCCAAAGATGTCGATATCTAGTGGGCCGGTGAATAGTTCGACAAAAGCAACAGCAGCCGTGGCAGCTGGGCGCAAGTTGCCGTTGGAAAGTGCTGACTTGGCGATTTTGAGCTGTTCGCGAGCGCGCAGATAAAGTTCGAACTCTTCCCTGAATGTCTCAATCAGAACGTTTGCGGTGCCTGCAATCAGATTGCTTGGATCGACGTCATACAGGCGCTTCAGCAGATCCAGTTCCATCTGAAGCTGACGTACTACTTCGATTGTCTCGGGTAGCGAACCGGCAAATTTCCATGCTTCTTCGATGCGCGTTTTCTGCAAATCGAAGAGGTCCTTTGCGGTCGTCTCAAGAACGGTTTTTAAATCATCGCCTGCAAGAAGCTTTTTGATTGCGGAGACGGCAAGGATATGCATGTCCGTTTGCCGCAGTTTGACCTTTGCCTCCAATTGTTTGGCATGGGCGGCATCAACACCTGCGACGTCGAATACCGGCGCAATGGCGAAGGGATAGGCGGCACTGCCACCGGATGGACCGACGATGATATCTGCAATCGCCTTCGCAATGGCGGTCCGCATCTTGCTCGGGTCTGGTGCGCTGCTGCCGAGGATCAAATGTTCGGCGATTTCGCGTGCTTCCGCTTTGGTAATTGATTTGGAAAGCAGCTCGTAAAGGAAGTTGGCGAGCAACTCGACAACCAATGTCTGCAAGCCGTTCTCGATCGCCTTCAACAATCCGGTGATGAAGCTGACGACGCCCTGGATTTTGTCCGAGATCGTGGCTTCCACGATTTCATCGATGTTCGCGAGGATACGTGCCGCGATATCAATGAGGCGCCTGCCAGCCTCATAGACATCGCCCAGAGACAATGAGAACAGGAACTGATCGCTCTCCGTCAGGGCTGCGTCCAATGCGGCATCGAGTTCCTGGAGTGCCACATGGAGCCCGGGCAAGATCTGATCCAGTCCGATCGGACTGGCATCCAGGCCGCCTGACAAGTCGAGTTGGGCTTTCTTGATCTTCTGGTCAATCTCATCCCAAAGCGTCAGGATTTCCTTCATTTCGGCGGATAGCGGATCTGCAATCTTTGAGCGGACGAATTCTATGGCGTCTTCGGCCCCGAGGTCCTTTGTCAGACTGCCCGCGCCGAACTCGATAAGTTCCCCCAGCTTGGGCATACCGGTCCGCGGATCGAATTCCTCGATATTGCCTCGTCGGATATGGATGATCAGTTGGATCAGCTTGCGGAAAGAAATCAGACCGAGAAGCTTTGCGTCATCGCTGAAATATCGCTTGTAGAGCTCCTTTACCTCATCGATTGCTGAACTCTCAAATGCCTCGAAATCTGTATTTGCCGGAGCGATCGCCACAGCTGACTTCTTGATCTTGACGCCTTCTATCGTGGCATCGAACAATTTTGCGCTGTTGTAGTAGTTGCCTGGAAGCAGCGCTTCCGTCGGCACACTTGAATGACCACCAACGCCCATTGGCCCGTTTTGCCGCGAGACGGCCACCAGCCATGTGGATGGGCGGAACACACCACCGGATTGGTCGCCGCGCCCGCCCACATTTTGCAGGGTTCGATCGACAAGTGTCAGAAACACCTCGCTGAGATTGCCTTCAATCGGCATCGCGGCGACTGTCTGGTCCGAGGTGGTTTTGACAGGCAAGCCATCGATTACATAACGGGCGTCATAGAGTGCGCGAACCGGTTTTTTTGATGTGACGCCGGTCAGTTGATCGTTTCGCCGCAAATAGACTCGTGCACTGCGCATGGCGGGATAGACTGGTAAACGATCGGCCCCCTGCAGGATCGGATCGAACTCAAAATTTACCGCTGGTATCGTGAATTTATCCAGTTCTATCGTTGTGCCGTTATTTGAACCGGCATTAAAGGAGTAGCTTTCATTCCGGGTCATTAGGGACACGGTCCAGCTATCGGTCTCCATTGTGGCGCTGCCGGGTTTCTCCTCGTCCGCCATTCGGATTTTGGCGCCATTGAACACCAGCGTGGACATGTGCTTTGCCGGTTCTATTGCCGCGAGATCTGACTGATCCGGCGAGATCATGCCGTTGTAGTAGCTCGTTACAGCAGCAAGCGCTGTTGGATCGTTGGCAGCCGTGTTATCGATGAACAGCAAGGGCAGTGTGCTGAAATGCTCATCCAGCTGAAGATCGAAGCGGACATTCGCGGCTTCTGTTTTCGCCGTGCGGGGCCAGAACGCCATGCCGACGTCGAGACCAATCAGGTGCAGGCGCCCGGTGGGACTTGGGCCGCCAGTCCCCGTGAAGGTCTGATCGTCATAGGGATCGACGATATCCGGTGTTCGCTCGGTCAGTATGGAAACTTGTTTGGCAGGGCAGGCACGACCGTCGAACGGTTGCCCTAGTGCCGGGAAGCGCTCGTCCTTGCTGCCTCTCTGGATATACATCCGTTGAATAAGATAGGCGACGACATGGCCCTGTTGATCACTCTCGTATCGCCGCTCGGTGACCTGGACCAGAGATGCGCGGTGTCCGAAGGGCAACAGAAAGCCCTTGAACACCACCTCGACATAGATGTCGCGACCCAGAACCGTCCATTGCTGGTAGCGCTCTATCGACAGGGCCGGGAACATTGGTGTGCCGTCCAGTCGTAATGCTCCTGCGGGTGGCTCGAAGCTGGTGCTGCTGCGTATAGAGCCTCCGAGCGAAGTCAGCTCCAGTTCCGATACATTTAGAGGCTTGGGCCGGTAGATGGCCGCACCTGGCTTCAGATCCGTCAGCCGGTGCCGTTCGGGAGGTTCGAACTGACTATCGCCGATGACATTTCCCTGGGGGTTTCGTCGGCCCATGGCATACATGCCGAAACCCGAGGTTGCGAGAACCAGTTCGTGACGGATACCAGCATCGAGCGGCGCGCGAAAGCGCATCGGATTGCCCAGTGCATCCCGGCGCATTCTTTGTCTGCATAGAAGATCGACCAGCCAGGGTATGTTGATTCGCGGTTTTTTCGCGGTCTCATTCTGTTGGATCGCCTCACAAAGCCTTGCCGTTTTTTCCGCAGGATCTGCGCCTTTTACCGAGTCCGGCAGGACGTCAGGGTAATCCTTGGCAATATCTTGGTAAGGATCGGGTAGTTCTGCGTTTGAACTGAGCCGGTCCAGAAACCAGGGTGCCAATGGTCCGCGCGGTGGCGGTACCGCGCCGGGAACGGGTTTTCCACCTGTCGTATAGTTGCGGTGGTGCATGTAGTTGAATACGCCGGGGCGCAAGTCGGGCGAATGAACGGCGCGAATACCTGGTGCGCGGCTTTGTCGCGAAAGATGAACGGCCCACAGTTTTTCCGGATGAGGCGCGTCATCGTTGGGGCGGAATTCATCGGGAAGCGGTTGAGGGGCCAGGAAAACGGCTGATTGGTTGGGCGACAGGATAAGACGTGCGGGAATTTCCAGCGCCGTCTCATCGTAGCGTGGCGGCGACGCCAGTGTTGATTGCAGATGCGCATTCCAGTCCGAGCTGTTTATTGCTCCTTTCGAAGGGAAGTTCAGCCGGTCAAGGAACTGTGCGTCGTCACTCTCGATCAGTCGGCGCGAGCCGAAGTCCAGTCGGCCGGCCACATCAGGTTTATAGTTTAGTTGTGCTCGACGCGAGACTGACAGCTCGAACGAAGACCATTGTGTCAGTCCGGCGAAGGTGAAATCCAAATAACGGACACCATTTCGAGCGGCCTCCTCGTCAGGATTGTCCAATGCAGTCACGGATTTGCGCTGACGGGTTAGCGGGTCTTCGCAATCTATCCGGAATGCCAGTCGCGATGGCTGTGACAACCGGCCCTCGACCAATGAGGGAAGGGCATCGCGACCTGTCAACTCGATCTTGAATGCGCGCAGAACGAAGTCGTGCCGGGCTTGGCGTATTGCAGGAGGATCGCCGCCTATGAGGCTTCCGTTTGCAAGAGTGAATTCCAGGGTTCCGCTTGCCAGGTTTTGTGGCAGCGCAGTATTCGCCAGAGCGCGATCATCCCAAGCTTGTTTTAGCGAACCCGTCAGCGACTTCCCGCTGCCATCGAGGAAAAGGTCGACCATCGCCTCGCGGAAATAGGTGCGGAATTGCTGGTAAGCGGGCAGGGCGCTTTCAATCAGAATTTCCAGAAGTATCGCGCTGTCGTGGGTTTTCTTGTAGCCAGTTTCGGGATCGAGCAGGCGTAGGTCAGTTGCGCTTGCATTCCCATCTCTCACCCGCTTGATTGCCGCGTTGATTTGACGATCAGCTTCTCCCTGTGCCTGGGCCAGAATCTGTGTGGCAAGAGCATCCGTGGCATAATCGCGTATCTCGACCCAGGTTTTCCGCATAATTGCCCGTGTATCCGGGTCCAACGCGATGGGGCCAACATAGATTTTTTGATCTTTTGGAACGTTTAGGTTTTTGACTTTGGCGTCGTAAGCCTTGGCAAGTTTGAGGAACAGCGTTTTGCCGGGAGCGGCTTGTTTTTCATAGGCCGCGCGGATTCTTAGACGCAGGAGGTGCCGTTCTTTGATTGTCGATAAGCTATTCAATTCATTGACGATATCTCGTGTATCGTCGAGTTTGATGCCTAGTTCCTTTCCAATGGTCTTTAGAGTGGCTTGGTCAATGGAGGGGGGATCTGGCGGATCCGGCCGGAACAGAGCCTCTTCCAATATGTGCTGTGGCGGGAACTCGACGATAAGTGTTGCGCGCGTGTCGGTAGCGAGTGGTTTCGTGTTGGCCAGCGGTACCCGCTTGTATTCAGTGTCAGCGTTCTTCAGCGCCTCGTTGATTCCATCGGCTCCATGTATCTTCACATCATCGGCGCTTGGAGAAATCTCCGTGACGCGGCATGAGTTTGCCAATGACGCAAGGCGAGCGGTGCCCTCTGTGTTGACTTCGAATGCAATTTGGCGGAATCGGAAAGTCAGGCTCACCATGTCGCCGGCACGGCCTGCCAGCAATTTGGCGCGATCCATATCGATCCGCGCGCGGGCTCCGTCAAATTCATCCTTGCTGCGAAGATTTACGAAGCCAGAATATCCCGATGGCTCGCTGCGTTCGGCTGGGTAGACCAGCGCCAGCGAAGTCGGGGCAAACAGCAGGCGTGAGTAGTCGGTACCATCGAGTTTCCTGAAACACTCGCGCAGCAGAACTTGAGCCTCGAACCAACGCAAAGCCACGTTCTTCTCACCGATATCATTACGGGTTATCGCAAAACTGACAGCTGTGCCGGCGCGATTTTCAAACGCCTGCGCAGGGCCGACTGCAAAGTTTTCACCTTTGACTTTGTCATCCACCGGCCCCTCGACATTGAGGTGGCCAATGGGTGTTTCGATAAGAAACGCTCGAGAGCGGCTGAAATCCGCATGGAATGTGTTTTCAATCAGACCATTTTCCGGTGCAGGGTTTCCCTTCTCACTCAGCTTCGCACTAACGCGCTGACGGATTGCACCGAACAAGGTGTCGAGGTCACCGCACATGATCTCGCCGTCGTTTCGCAGGTTCAGGCCCCAGAAACCCAACCAGGAAGCTTCGCATTCAACAAGCTCCCGAATATCCTTCTTATGGCCCGCTTCCGGTGGGTGTCCGGTACGGATCCAGATCGTGTCGTTTCCTGGAAAGGTCGAGTCTTCTGAGTTGCCGGAGGATTTGCCGGATTTGGCTTCTTTCAGCGAATGAAGACTCGCCACGTGCGGCGGTGCCGCAATGTCGATTGTCCTCTCGACCCCGTCATAAACTCCGGCGCCGAGGAGTACAGCCGATGCAAGTTCTCCAGTGTTACTGCTTCTGTGTTGGCTGGTATTGTCGAGTAAACGTGTTCCGTCCTGTAGATTGCTGCACCAGCCGAAGCGAAATTTTTCCATCTTGGCGCTGCCCGAAAAGGCCGACATGACCACGTCCTGACCCAGCCTCCTTTCGGTCAGGTCGACGCACCACGTGCCATCGCAGGAAAAGTACAGTCCGACGCCAAACTGATCGCACTTTTCGTTTATGGTGTACCCGGTGCAATTTTGATTTTGATCTTCGGCTCTAAGGGCCACCAAGCCATTGAAGATGAGCTTAAATGTCGAGGTAATCCGTCCGTTCGCGACCCATTGATAGAGCCGATATTCGGGTGCGCCAGTCAGAAAATCACTGAACAGCAGGCCGTCGAGATGTCCTTCCACTTTGTAGGGAATCGTGGCGGGCTTTGCCCCGAGCACGAATGCCGTCGTTTGGTCAGGGTTGCGGCTGCTGCTCCAGATTTCGGTTTCTGCTGAGACCGTGTATGGTCCCCGGTTTTTTGAGGTGAACGTGAATTTGAACAAACGGTCGCGATTGCGGCCATACTCAATTTGGGTGATCCAAAGTTGGTCAGTGCGTTCGCCGAATTTGTTTTCTTTCTTCCGCCGTAAATTGAAATCCGCTTTCGGGCCGAATGCAGCCCGAGGCAGTGCCCACTCGCAAACGAGTTTCCATGTCCCCGTTCGGACTGTTTCCTCCTTTCCATTATCGCTCGTTTTACGTTCTTGGTCGCGAAACTCCTGACGGATCAACAATACGGTTCTGTCCGAATTCCATATGAATTCTAACCGATATTCTATGGCTGTACTGGATTTCGCTAATGCAGGAAATGCGGTAGCAGAAGCGCTAGCAGCGAGGAACTGCCGGCGTGACAGAGGGAACCAGCCGAATTTCACCGAAGGTTTGATCATGGCAAATTCCAATACGAAACATGCTGCAACCAATAATTTGTAAAGTGAACATAAAAAAAGTAATTTGAAAAGAATTTAAATTAAGATATAGAAGTATCCACAACCATTCGACGAATATGTTAGACTGAGGACGAATGTCATCCTCGGAATTGAGTTGATGTGCTGTAAATGTTTTAGGTGCGGGTAGTTAAATTCGCAATTCGATCGATATCCCAAGCCTGCTATTTCACTCGTGATTTCTAACGCTGAGGCAGATGTCCGAGACGTTGAATAGTAGATACACTCTGACAGAAATGGTCAGACATGGGGCTCAAGTTGCGTTAACGCGGGCATTTGAGAGCTGCATCGGAAAGATAGTCGCGGTGAACCAATTGCACATTGGATCAGATGATGGTCGTGCGTAACCGGTATTTCAACGAGAGGCTAATATACGTGAGGACACGGGACCGAGTTGCTGCAGTTGCACATTGACGTTTCCCTCGGAACCATTGCGGCAGGACGACGCTACACTCTCACTCAGTCGCTCGGTGTAGATTTTCGTCCGGTGCCCATATTTCCTCATCTCAACGAATGGAAGGTAAAGTCAATTGACCGATTAATGCTCTGTTCAGATGGACACAGCGAAATGATCTCGGGGGGGAAATCTACATTTGTTGAATGAAGAGCGTCCTCCGTCTGTGCGTGCTCAGTTGAAAACTGCCCTAGCAGCAAGAGATCGCGGCAATGCGACCGCGATTGTTGTAGGTCCTGAATTGGGACGAGGCGTATATAAATATCGACGCAGATTTCAGTTGATTGCAAGGCAAATTGGAGTTGGCGGAAAACTCGGAACTGAAAAAGAGGGCAAGAGATGACCACAGAAAAAGAAGATGACGATGTCGATCCGCATTTCCTAGAAGACGATTTCGGTAAAGCTTTACTGCTTCAAAGAAAGAGCGCTTCGGATTTGAACCTGGAAGAGTACGCCAAATCTGCCGCAACCAAGCTCGAGGCCGATTTCCCAAACGTCGTTTTCACCAGTGGGAGGCGCTCAGTCGACGATCAGGCGAGTGCAATGGCGGGGAACATTGTGAAAAATCGCAAATGGATCGAGCAGACCTATAAGGCTAGTCCAGAGCGCAAGAGCCTCCAAGACTGGGTGGATAACAATCCCAGCGCCAAGACCAAGGCCGAGATTCAATCGGGATTAGCCGGAATCATGAACGGTTGGTCTGACACCCAGAAAAAGGGTTTCTCAAGACATATGGCTGGATTGGCCTTTGACGTTTTACCGAGCGAGGACAAAAAGCTCAAAAAAGCGATCGCGGAGCTACCAAATCTTCGAAAATTCTTGGATGAAGAAGGAGGGATCACAATCTGGCACGCAGATTTCGAGCAGAAATAAATGTTATGTTGACGTTTTCGGGAAAGTTCTTCTTTAACGTACTTCGAGTGTGTATTGAACGTCTTCGGGCGCAGTTCATTACCTAGAGCCAAGTTTATAGGCTGATAGTATGGTTTTTTGAAAAACAGGCCACAAGCTGAGCCAAGTGCGCTGGACAGGCGGATACAATTGCGATCGAGTGAGCACCCTGAGTCCGGACAATTTGAAGCGCGTGTAAAAATCCCGATGAAGTTGAATTGCGATTTCATCTAAGGAGGATTTGGATGAACTCCTTCTGGAGACTGATAGTTCTTGCGGCGACGTTTGCTGCCATGCCCATTGTGGCGTTCGCAGACACGCTGTCGGTTGTGGACGGCGACACAATCGATCTGAACGGCCGGCGTTACCGTCTCTACGGAATTGATGCTCCAGAAGCTGGACAGTCCTGCTCCAGGAAAGGAGGAGGGGCCTGGCCTTGCGGAAAGCGAGCAATAGAGGAGTTGGAACGCCTTACGGCATCCGGAAAGATCACTTGCACGGATCTCGGGGAAGACAGCTATGGCCGAACTCTCGGCGTTTGCCACGTATCTTCGATAGATATCAACGAGATGATGGTCCGCGAAGGCTTCGCCTGGTCATTCAGGCGATATGCCGACGACTACAATGCTGTCGAGGATGAAGCGCGAGCCAGACGCGTGGGCGTTTGGCAGGCTGACACGCAGACACCTTGGGACTATCGAGCGGAGAAATGGGCTGTTGCGGAACAACAGGCGCCGGATGGCTGTCCGATCAAAGGTAACATTTCGAAGAACGGCCAGATCTACCATGCCCCATGGTCGCCTTGGTATTCTCGGACAAAGATCAACACGAAAAAGGGTGAGCGCTGGTTTTGCTCCGAGGGCGAAGCACTGCGCGCCGGTTGGCGCGCGCCTTACTGGGGGCGTCGTCATTGATGCGATGGCAGAGCAGTGTTCCGGAGGCAGAAAGAAATACCCTTTGGGGCTGCGGTAATCAGAAGCATCATTTGACCCGCTTCTACCAATGTTCGTATTTGTGAGTAAGCTCTGATCACGGATGTGGAGAAACTTGACAGTTTCTGCATCTGCAGACCTGACACGCAGGGCGCGACTTTTGTGTCAGGCGTTAACTTCCCGACTCGTTCAAAGAAGGCTTTATGTCCGAAGCCTTTTCTAGTCCTTCGGAGATCTTTTCCTTGGTTTCGTCCTCTGAAAAATCGCTCTTGCTCGAAATCAGCGGCCAGACCTTGTCGAAAACGGCTATGCCTGCCGCAGCGTAGCTGATTGCGGGACCGCTGTGTGTGTAAACGTAGTTCCAGCATTCGCGGGCAATTTCCATCAGGGCGAGTGCGGTGTCGGGTGAAACGCCATCGGCAGGCGCATAGCCGCTCTCCGCGGGATCGAAACCCTCATTGTCTGCGAGAAAAGCATCCATCATACGGGCGGTTCCCGGGCCGTCGTTCTTCGCAAGGAGCCTTGCGATGGCAACAATAGCTGCCTTGTCATCCATGGAAGTTACCTCGAATTCGATTCGCCCTGTCAAATCTACGAGCGATATATTCCACAAGTTTGGCAATGAAGTAAACCATTGCGAGTACCAGGGCCGCGATACATGCGGCCGCAATCGTTTCCGGTGAGGCGTTGGCCAGAAGCGGCGTGATGTCCGGTGGACCATCCTCCGCCTTGACCGAAGGCGGGGCTGATCCGACGATTGTCATCATGAACGCCAGGGCCGCAAGAAACAGCGCGACGAGAAGGACTTCGGTTATGAAAAGCCAGAGTCTCAGAAACAGTATGTTGCGATAGACGAGACAGGAGAGGGCGAGGAAAACCGCCGCGACCGCGAGATTGAGACCCAGGAGCATCATGTTCGAAGGCAAGCGCAGGTAAATGACGTCCTCAAGCACGCTGTTCAGGGACATCGTTCCCATCGTTAGAAGGATGACCAGCATCATGGCGCTGAAAAAACGGCCGGGAGTTGCCGCAACGGCAGACGGCGGGTGCCAGCGCCTGGAACGGCTGAAAACACGGTTCTCCTGAGGTTTCTCCGCGCTGACTTTGAAAATCCGTGCCCACCCGAACCTCACGCTATACCAACCGCAGATCACCGTGGCGAAGAGGATGGGCCAGGCAAGCAGGATGCCGGTGTTTTCAGCGATGATCGGAGCCTGATGGAAATAAACGAGCATTCCCAGCAAACCAGGGATTGAAAAGAAGAGTGCGAGCAGGGCCCAGAACGCGATGAGCCAGGGCAGGAGAGGACGTGCTGCCGGGTTCTGTACGCTCGGGGGCAGGTTACGGGCCAGCATGATGATCGCGGCGAGAAAGATCCCGTCAAAGGCCAGAACCGACCATTCCGCTCCGGCGGGCGTTACCACGATGAACAGGGAACGCAGCGACACGAAAAGCACGAGCAGCGCGGGCAGCATGTTGCGGGCATTCAGGCTTGTGCTTTGACGGTGAAGGTCGCGCTCGAGTTTCGACACGCTCCTGTCCCATGCGCTCGTCGGGCCGGCCTTTTTGAAACGATAAGGATCTGTCTCGGCCGGAAGTTGAGCGTAAGCCGCAACGTCGGCGAAGTATTCCCGAGCCTTGAAATAACTCAAGATGACGTTCCCCATGGATGCGACCAGGCAAAAGAGGACACCAAAAATGATCGCGGTACAGACCGGTAGAAAGAAAAGCAGACTGCCGGCCAAGGGAACGGCAACCATCACGGTCGGGACGACGAGGAGAAGCAGGAGGACAGATGTCAGTGACGCGGTGAACCAGAATACGAGCCGGAAGAGGGAATGAGCAGCATTGTCGTAGGTCAGGACGTGAGCATATTCGTGGCCCATGAAAAATCGGAGATTGACTTCCTCTTCCACGGAGGGGGGCTTGTCGTTGGTCAGGTTCTTAACAAGGCCTGAGGGAAAGAAGATCCTGCGGCGAGCCGCCATGACATCTCCGCCGCTGTCGTCAGCAACGATATCGTTGAAGTAGCCGAATTCATCGAGAATTCGGCGCGCTCTTTCAGGTGTATGTTCCAGCCAGTCATTGGCGATCAATGAATATCCGGTGCGCCTGGAAAAACCCGAAATACCGACGATGAACAAAAGTACGGTAACGGCGGCAAGGCTTGTCCATTG
>MDSZ01247006.1_pt1 | contig 27633 bp, 31 predicted proteins | sample 811201 | NCBI WGS metagenome assembly MDSZ01 (sample SAMN05326647, study PRJNA326480) | marine metagenome | isolation source: seawater | place: Indian Ocean: North | collected 2010 | reverse complement strand
GTACTAAACAAAGCTAAAGAGCGCAACAGCGCTGAGCGCGTTAAGTATGCGCAGGCGGCTTTACGTATTGCGCGAGACATACCGAAGCTTAAAGATCCAGAAGTGATAGATAAAAGCATTAACGCCATGCGAGATTTAGCGCGCTATGCGCGGGATATGGCTGGGCCTCAGAGTGAGAAGCCTGGCGAGAGGAAGGTTGAGGAAATCGTCTCTGTAATGCGGGATTATGTTTCTTCTTTAGGGAAGGGACGCATGCAAGAGAGTGATCGGGATGTAGGCGGTGATACGACGTAAGCGTTCATGGCTGTGATCGTGAAAATAATAGCCATGAGCGCTTACGCTTTGAGATGCGGTTTATAATACACAACCTGCAGAGTTCTTTAAGGCAACTAAGCAAGAAGAGTCTTTGGCAATAGAGCCGTCTTGTATGGTTTCTGTGCTGGTTTCATTATCGATTTTTTGTGTTTTAATGTCTTCTTGAGAGTTCTGCAATTGTATTTGCGTAATAGCTTGTCGATTAGCACGACTAATATTGTCGCGAATATTTTGTGTAATAATGTTGGTTGGCAGCGGAGCCTTATCGGCAAAAATAAATCTATCTTTCCTGTCAACGAAAACACTTGGCGGGGTGTCTTCAAAGTTCGCGTTATAAACTTTTGTGGCACTTAAACCATTAGCTATTAGGGAGCTTTCATCGGGACTGTAAATAATAAACCTTCCGGTTCCCAAATCAATACTATTGGCGCCGACATTGTTTGTGAAGACACCACCTACATTAAAAACAACATCTCCGCCTTGGTTATGGTTAGACGCAAGCCCGTTAAGATTTAAATTAGACGCGCTATGTATGTTGATATTTCCTGCCCCGACAACCAGGCCGTCAAGCGTCACTTCATTTGCATTTATGTTAATGTTCGTGCTGTTTCCGGAAAAATCGGCATTATGAATTGAAAAATTATTGGCATCAGGCTGAGTGCCAATAATAATATTCGCAAAGCCACCGTTCAGATAGCCTAATTCTAAATTCGTTAAATTGAGAGCAGAGGAATCGGCCGAGCCAAGCTCAATGTTACGTGCCCCTGTTTCAGCCCTGATTTGCAGGTCACCTGTGCCGGTCACAGCTCCGGAGAAATTAATTTCTGACGCTCTTAACTCTACATTATTTGCATGTAAATTTGCGCCATTATTACCAACCGATATTGTTCCGGAATCCGCTGAAATTATAGCATCAGAAAGCACTGAGGTCGCCTGCACACTATCCGAAATTGTTATGTCCCCGCCAGATGTTAACAAGTTGCCGTTCAACAGAAGGCTACTAGAATTTTCAAATGTAATTCCACTTGCGCTATTGCCCGGTGATAAATCTATATCACCATTAACGGTCAGAATGGCATTAGTGGAGAGGTTTAGACCTGCGTTATTTCCGCTACTCGCTGTAATATCAGTATGAATTGAAAGTGGGTGACCGGTCGTGCTGATACTTGTATTATCGTTTAATATCCATGGCGATGCCGTATTTATGTCTATAGGACGGGCATGTAAATATCTGATTTCGGAAAAGCCATCTTGAATCATAGATAACTCAGAGTCATTGAGATATGCCCCAGTAACATTATCGCCAATACCGTTTGTGAACAGATTGAAGGTAAGCCTTCCTGAGCCTGAAATTGTATCATTTATGCTGATATTGTTATGATTATTTGTAGTCGTACTAAAAGAGACAGATGCAGAACCGAAATCTTGTGCACCATTTATATTTAAAGAACTTAAAGAACCGGTAGGGTTAATTTGCACAGCAGAACTGGCCCAGTTACTATACTGACCAAGATTAATGGTAGCATCTGTAGTTTTTAAAGTAAATTTCGGGGCATTATTTAAATAATCAAGCTCCTGGTTTGACAGATTAATGGCCCCAGCCTGTCCATCTCCTAATCCAACGCTCATATTTGCATTTGGGCTTAATGAAATGCCTGAAAATTCATTGCCGGATGTTACATTACCACCAAAGTAATAGTCGTCTGCGATGAAATCATATCTTCTGAATTGGGAGTCAAAGCCACCTGCGCCAATACTAATTGTCCCTGTTCCGGCATTAAAAGTATACGTACCTATACCGCTTCCCCCAATCGCTGAAGCAACACTATCTCGGGTGGTTATATCCCCACCTGCCGTGGTTAAATCCCCGCGCAGATAAAGTGTGTCGATATCTTGAAATAAAATGCTACCGCCCGTACTACTTTGAGATAAATCAATAGCCGAGTTAATGTAAACGTTAGAGGCAGTACCACTGGACCCTTCAACAATTAATGACGCATCACTGCCCGCTGCAAAGTCTATGTTATTTATCGAAATATCATCATTACCCTGAATACTTAGCGGGTCTGAAAATTCATAACCATTGGTATCCACATTTACATTATATCTATAAGAAACAAAATTAAGACTTCTCCATCCGCTCCCCAAATTAGATAGCTCAGTATCCGTCAGTAAAGGTGTGGATGTATTATCCCCAATATCTATGTCATCTGTACTTGTTATCATGAAACTTGCGTTGGCATTAGAATTTGTGATCGGGCCATCCAAGTTAAGGTTCGGCGTATCTATCCTAAAATTAGAATCCGTAGTAACATTACCAGCTACCGTGACACTGCCTGATCCATAGCTTGTAAAACGCGTGTTAGCATTCCAGTTTGTTGTACCTATAGTGATTGCACCGCTATAACGACTAGCAAAATTAAGGTAGGAAAACCCGTCTCTGATATGCGCGAGTTCAGCGTTACTTAGGTGTGCTGTGCCCGTCGCATCATCGCCTAAGCCAAAGCTCACATAATTATTTGCCGCAAAGTCTAACGTTCCGGATCCGGTTAAATCCCCTGTTATTATAAAATCAGTTGCCGCGAGCGTTAATTTATTAGCGCCTGCAGCCAAACCACCGTTTCCAATCGTGATTGTTCCTGTATCGGCATCCAACTCAGAAACATTTGTTAAAACCGTTGTACCGACACTATTTGCAATTGTGATATCTCCGCCTGCTGTCGTGATATCAGCACCTATATTGAGGCTGTTCATATCTTCAACAGTAAAACCACCTGTGCCATTGCCTGCAGATAAATCGATAGCCGCATTCACATTTACGCTATCTCCGTCATATGCCCTAAAGCTGAAATCGCTTCCTGCAGCTGCGATAAGATCATCATTTATATTTAAGGTACCATCAGTTGATCCGACGCTCAGAAATATATTAACGGGATCAGAAAACTCATAGCCATCTGTATCAAAAGTGAGGTTTGTACTTTGCAAGTTAATAAATGCCCAGCCATCTTGAATATGAGAAAGCTCTGTATCACTCAGGCCGTTTACGCCTGCATCACTTCCGACATTAGAAATTCCTATCAATAGTCTTCCTGATCCGATCAGGTCTGCGTTTACTTCCAGGCTATCATCGGCAAAGAACGTTAAATTGTTAGCACCAGTATTCTGAATACCATTGACATAGAGAGGCCGGTTGCCAGTTGAAAAACGTGCGCTATCACGCCAGGTACGCGCTCCCACGTGGATAGAACTCCCTCCCCAAGTAGCAGAAAAATTGATTTGATCAAAGCCATCCTGTAAAAGATCAAGCTCTGAATTAGATAAATCTGCTTGTGTTGTTCCAATTTCACTATCACCAACACCCAAGCTCCATGAGGCTCTTGGTGTGATGAAGCTAATTTCTCCAGACCCGCTGACAACATCATTTAAAGCAAAGTCACCTGCTCTTAAGCGTAGGTGATGGGAGGCCGCATTGACAGCGCCCAGATGGACACTACCAAAACCAGCATCTAGTTCTATATTGTTACTTAAAACAGCTGCTGCTGCGCTTATGTCGATACCTTCGGCAGTTACATCTGCATCAAAGTCGATCGTACCGCCTGGTGTTGACGCGCTAAACGCGCCTGCAATATTAATTTCTTGGTTGACGTTTATTATGCCACCAGCCGTTGTTTCCAGTGTTAAATCTCCTGAACCTGATGCTGTAATTGCGGCATCAACATCGATCGAATTATTAGCTTGTAAGACAACATTTGCATTGGCATCGAGGCGCGATGTAATTGTATCCGCACCAATAACCGACGTACTCCCACTATTTTCAGAAAAAGAAATTAAATCATCAGAAAATTCTGCGGGATTAGTGTTACCTGCTACGATATCAATATCATCAGGATCAAGAAGCAATGTGCCGAGTCCATTTCCGCCATCCAGATCAACACTACCATTAAAATCTAGATATGATTTCCCTGAAACTTCTATAAAACCGCCTGCCCCGTCAGTCGTGCCTTTGGCTTCTGCATGACCATAAAAACCAGTCTTTCCATCGGCCCAGATAATGACTGTTCCGCCATCACCGGCATCAGTCGCATTTGCATATATGTTTGCACTCTTTGTAATTAATGTGTTTTCTGCAGTGATTGTTTCGCCTTTACCTTGGTAATCACCACCAATAAGAATGGTTCCGCCACTGCTATGACCATTCGCAGACAAGTCTCCTGAAACCTGGATGTTTCCACCTTCAAGAACAATTTTACCTCCGACCACTCGCGCGGATGATGCACTAGTTACCCCATCCATATTAATTAAGTTATCGATACTGCTTTTTGCTTTGGCTGTCGAAATTTGAATATACCCGCCATCCGCGCTAATTTCGCCCTTCTGTTGAATTAGTGCGTTGGACATTGTATCGTCAAGCGCAATTTCAATTAAGCCGTCACCGTATAAATCCAGTGTGACTTTATCGCTCGAAGCAAGAGCGACACGCCCCATTTTTGCAGTAATCTTGCCTTCATTAATAATGGTGGGGGCAACAAAGGAGGCAATCCCAGCCTCTGCAACAGTGATCGAACCTTGGTTTATTATTGAGCTATTGTTATCGATATCTGTTATTTCAAGAGAATTCGTACCATTCATAAAGGATTTTGTATCAATACGACCTGTTGATGCAATTATACCGCCAACATCTAGGACTGCATCTTGTCCAAAAATAACACCGTTATTATCTAAAACAATTACGGTACCGTTAGATTTTAACGTTCCTAGAATATGTGTAGGGTCAATTTGGGGGCCAACAACGCGATTAATCGCGATTGCTTGGGTTCCATTTTGATGGAACTGCGTTAGTGCGTCTTTGCCGATATCAAAACTTTCCCAGTCTAAAACAGCTCGATTACTTTGTTGATGTATATGTAGTTCGTTTTGTATGGTGTAGTCTAGTTTGGCAACCCCGGCCTTGACCTCAGCGCCATGCGGCAGCGCCAAGTGATTATCGGCGAAGGTTGTTTTCGGGTATGAAAACATTATGGCGACAAGCGCAGATGAATATAGAAAAAAACGTTTACATCTCATAACATTAAAAATATAAAAAAAACACTCACTTAGTTTATCATAAATGTGAATAAATTACCAGTTTAGTAGCTTTTTTAAATCCTGATATTGTTGGTTATGTTTTTCAGGATTATTGGTTTTTAGTTTTTGTAAGTTTCGAAGTTTCCATTGGATGGCTGGGAAGCGCTCAAAATCATAAATACTCCAATTCGGGCTTACGTTTTTTACGCTGAGTAAGAAGGTTTTATCTTGTTCTGTGAGACGTGAATTTACAGCTTTGATGAGTCTTTCTCTGATCGTCTCATATTCATGGTATGAAAAATCTTCTGTAGTCATGCCTATGAACTGATTTTCCATGGCCTTGCGATGATCTTGACGGTTTGGCGAAAGGATTTAGTTAATCGGTCGGTCACCGCTTAGCAAGCAAAAGATAAACCCTTGTTTGTTTTTATCCGTTTTAACAAACTAATAGTTTGCTTTCTGGGTTTAAAACAAACCTAAAGATGGGGGATTATCTTCGAGACATAAGAAAGCCTTCAAGTTTTCACTTCCAATGGACGGCCTAGCTAGTGGCAAAAGAAATGAAAATTAGTTGATTAACTGTTTGATTCTGTTTGTGATATAGTAGCAAAAATAGTGGCAGCATTGGTCCATAGAGTATAATTATTAGTATTCGAGTGCTTCTACCATACGCGTTTGAATATCCCCATTACCCGCTTCATGATCCCCTAAAGCCGCAATATCAAATACAGGCGGCGCTGTGACTTGCATGGCGAGCTTCGGTATGTCTATAGGTGAAAGTGAGGATTTGTCGCAGCCACCCTTCAAAGAGACTCTTTGTGCCGTTAAAAAGATATAAGAGGATAAAAAATGGCGCGAGCGCTAACAGGACAGCTGTCGCAAGCTTGCCCAGCACAATATATCCCGCAGCAACCATTACGACGCTGACGGTCAATAATGTTACCAGTAATGAATATATATGCAGTACCACATTGTGGCCGGCCTTTTTAGAGATATTTTGTGCCGCCTCTATGCCTTGATCGTAAATCAGCGTCATATTCGCGTTGATACTGCCTGTATTTTCGCCAGAGGAGTTGTAGAGCATGCTCACTAATGAAGCTGGGATCTCTATAAAAGTGCCATAAACAAACATAGTTAATAAACCAATATTTGTGATGAGGACGTAAATGACGGCCATCTTGAATAGGCGTGGCATCAGATCTGCAAAGGTGACAGTGATGCGCCCTAGCCAGATAAGATATCCCATGGTCACGACATAAAGCGCGAGCATGATATTAATCCATGGATTAGCAAGCGCGTTAAATGTGTTCCATGTGCCGAATACATAAACGGAAATCATATTATCTGTTGATGTGAGTAAGAAGTCATACATCTTCTTTAGCCTTATGAGTTCTTACTAGTTTCAATATTTATCGCGGCAAGACGGTTAATCGGCTTTGATAATGTACATGGTATATATGCGCCAGGGGCAGCTGCCAGTTTTGCATCATGGCATGGGCTTTTCAGTTCCTGATGTGCGCAGTTTGCTAGAAAAAGTGTTAGGAAAAGCGCTTTAGTCCTTAATATATTTGACATTTTCATAGAGTCCTTATCGTCTCGTTTATGGGGTGGTTGGGTTGAGTTGGATATGATAGTCATCTCTCGTAAACTCGTAGAGGTCGCTTTCATATTTTATGGTTTGATTGGCTTGTGCGGCGTTGAGCTGGATCTGTGTAGCTTGCAGGTGAATAAGTTCTGCCGCTGTGAAGCCGTTTTCTATGGCGATGCGGTTCGCTAGATCTGCAGCCGCTTTAGCATCTAGGGCGTTATCGATCTCACTAAGCAGCTGCTCGTAATTGGCAATGCGTCCATTGTTATGGTTAAAAGATGTTTCTGAGAGCGCCATTGACCCTAATGCTGCGCTGCGCGCATTATCGTAAGTTTTAATATTTGTTCTGTATGCGGGGGCGGCGCTCACATCGCTTCCTTCAATGTGCTGAAACATGTTGTGTTTCTGCGTGTAACTGCCTTGAAGCTCGGAGAGTGATCCAGGGTTACTACCAGAGTTTAAAATCTCGAGCGTGTCTTGCCAGTTTTGTGGCGCGTAGCGTCTAATATTTTGTTGTGATAAATCGTTTAATGGCATGCCCATCCCGCGCGGTCCGGTGAGCGCTTCTGTTGGCGCAAAAAGTGCCGTAAAAACAATAAGTAATGATGCGGATTTAATGTTGAAAATCATGCTGCACGCTTCCTCTCTTTATGAAACGTGGGGAGCCATTTTTCTGGCTGCTCTCCGGTGGTTTTTCTGATTTTTTCAACGAGACGCACCGTATCTGTAGTGCCAGAAAGAACAGCAATGGCGCGCTCCATAGATGATAGGTCTAATTTAGCGACGACAGAATGCTGGCCGTGTTTTATTAAAAAGGCATGGCTTGCTTTATCTGTGGTCTTGATGATCTCAAATTCTTTTTGTGAGATTCCAAATTTTGCATAGTCATCTTCTTTTGCTTTGTTATTGGGCATGAAGATTTGCGTGGCGCATTGTTCAATAAGGCTGTCTGCAATGCGTGAATTTGCGGCGTCACTCACTGACTGCGAACCGAAGCCAATAGTGACGACCAGAGAAAGAGATCATGGAAAGCTCCTATTGTAAGACAGGAGCATTATACCTTAAAATCTAATTTGATTTGAGAGTGTTAAGCTTTGCGACACTACCTCTGCTGATCCGGCTTTTAAAGATCAAATGGATCAGGGGCGTAAATTCTTCATCAATATTCACAAGCATGATTTGAAAGATGTGCAACACTGGATGGATAAGCAAGTTTATCTAAATATTGGAGCATTCTTGCTCGGTGTTTCGGCGCTAGGAATTGACGCGACACCGATGGAAGGTATTGATGTTAAGTCTATTGATGCTGAATTTGGCTTGCGTGAAAAGGGTTACACAAGTTTGGTTGCAGTTACGCTAGGCTATCATGATAAAGAAAATGATTATAACGCCAAATTGCCTAAATCTCGACTGCCGTTTGATTATATTTTAACCGAAATTTAAAGCGTATGATGCGAAAATATGTGCCCTATATATGCTTATGGAAGGAATACTTATGGATAAGCCAGACAGTTACCATCGACATGAAGCGCTACATATGAGCGCATTCCTAGCGGAGTGCGTGGAAAGCCAAATTGTCGATAATCTATTCATCCAATCTGATCAAGCGTGTTTAGAGCTGGCTACGCAAGCAAACCAGATCCTTGCGGAGCTGTATCAACTCATAGGCAAGACAGAATTGAACGTGTGAGCGTCTATTGGGCAAAATGTGGCTAGGTACTAATATGCTTCACAGTGGAAGTTAATTTTATGTCCTTCTGGGTCTCTAAAATAGGCGCAATAATATCCCCCCGCCCGAATGCCGGGGGCGCCTTCATTTGAGGCGCCTAACTCTAGAGCTTTTGCATGAAGCTTGTTCACATGTTCTGGTGAATCTGCCTTAAGGGCAATCATAACACCATTCCCTGCCGTTGCAGCGTGGCCATTATATGGCGTGATTATTGAGAATATTGGCGTCCCTTCTTTGGTTTGCCAGGCTTTGGCTGACGCTGTGTCATAAGACTTCCGGGTCCCAAGACTCGCAAATATAGCGTCATAAAACGCGCCGGTATTTTCTATATCGTTTGCGCCAAGTGTAATGTATCCAATCATTTATATTCTCCAGATCTTATTGGTTGAGCCAGTTTTCACGGCTATCAAAATATTGATTGGTCATGGTTTCTAAGTTTCGTTCAAATTTTAGCATATCTTTAGACTCGCAAGGGCTTCTTTTTACCATTTCTACGACACCTTTCAATGTATTGCTGGCACCAACATGACCAAGTGAACGAACGGCGCTTCGCTCCCCTTCGCCACCAAGGTGATCGCAGACCTTATCGCATAGCTTCATTAGCTCAGGGCGAATGATGTAGCTGTAGCGCGAGACTTCGCCTCCAGCTACACCGTCATACATGCCACGATGATCCCAGACGTCATAAGTCGGGTTAGTGTGTGTGATGGTTTTTTTGACAGCATCTTTATAGCATTGGAGTGATGGCGCGAAACCCTTGCCGTCTTCAGCAATGTACGTGTCAGCAAGAACAGGCAATAAAGACATGTCTTGTGACTTACCTGTAACATCTTCGGCAAAAGTCAGCATACCACCCGTTTTCTTTCTGAACCGTGCGTTTAGAGAGCCATCAAGCCGTTTTACTAACGCTAAGTCATTATTGTAAATGGCGTTGAGGTAGATTCCACCAGTGAAGCTACAGAACTTGCCATTGCAATATTTCTCACCTTTATTCCAGGCGATGACGGGGTTATTAGAAGGCACAGCTTTTTTAGGTGTGTTGACGCCGCATAGGATGGGATAGTTATCATAGGCGCCACTACTAAAGGCAGGGGTGGGGTTGAATGCTTCGTGCAAGGGCACCATTTTGCGTTCATCTCGCCCGTACCAATGATCAAGACCGCGCAGCCCTAAATAGGCGGAATCTCCGGCAAACTGCTTATATTCTTCGGCTGTAAGATCATACCCTTCCGCATTGTGGTGCACTTTATGTTGGATGATGCGGGGTAGTTTTCCACAAACTGGACGTTTATCCTTTTGTTTATACTCGCTAAATGGCAGAACGAAAACGTCACCGTATTCAGTCGAAAAATATTCGATAGCATGCGCGTTAGGGCTGTATAAAGTACAGATTGATAGTAATAGCACATAAGATAAAAACCGAGAGAGGGTGGTAGTCATAACATTATCCTGCCAAAATAATTATTGAAATGGTGTATAAATGCATAGCATAGGAGGAATGTAGAGTGCAACCCTAGGGTGGTGGCGTCGGGTTATGCCAAGCTTAGGGGGTAAGGGTGCTCCTCTATTATGAGCATGTACGGTCTCTCAATTTAATTGTTGAAACTGGACGATCTGGGGAGTCATTATATTTCATATCTATAACTAGATCATATTTTATATCTTCGTTTTTACTATTAGTACATATAGCGTTTTGATACTGTGTGAAGATTTCATAAACATTGGCTGTTTCATCATTTCCCCATCCAACATAATGGGTATAACGATTTTTAACATAAGTGTTGTTTTCTAATTTTTCATTCAAGGCTTTAATAGCCTCTGGCATAGGCTTGTTGTTTATTTTGGGCGCGAGAGGCCCCGTATATTCCAAAGTTTTAACGCGGTCGACTTCATACACGACTGTGAATCCCCACGAAGATTCGTAATTGTTTGCGTCGCGTTTATTGCAATTCCAACGATATTCGCGTTCATAATGGGCCTTGCGGACTGTACGCGGTTCGGCTTTTTTTATTTGGCAGGTGACTTTGTCGTCGGCCTGGATTTCTTCGAAATATGTATCAATTTCTTCTATTGTGCTGTTCATGCTTATCCCGTTAACAGATATGGATCTAACTAAATCTGTAAATTCTTCTTTGGGGGACTGAGCATAAGCAGGAATATTCAAAAGGCAAAGGAGCCCAAAACTACAAAATAGACGAATCATGACATTACCTTTCTTTTTAAGAAGTATATAACACCATATCTGAGCTTGTAATAAAAGGGTGGGAGGCAGGCTTTTACAGGTCTGCTGTTTTAAACGCTATATTTCATATAAAGATTCCCAGCTATTTTTGTTTAGTGTGGAAGAGGGGGCTTGCTTCGCCGGTTCGGTGGGCTGTGTATTCTCCTGCTCTTCTATTTTGTTTGCATAAGGCTGCAATAAATCATATAGCTCGCTCATTGAAGTTTCAAAATATTCAGTTTGTTCTCTTATTACGGCTTCGCGATATGATTCAGGGAACTCATTGAGCGCGTTGTTTAATTGTGTCGCTATGCTGTCCTTCTGATAGTTTAGGTTGTTAATAAATCCCGTTACAGTTGTGGCGTGTGATGAGGATTCTGTGTCTATTATATTCTGATATATATCATTGCTATAAATTTCTGTGCGCAGTTGAGAAAAGTCACTTTGGATTGAATCGTGAAGGTCGTTAACCATAGTATCAACAAGAACTAAATCGTTCTGGCTAAGGTTGTACGTGTTGACAAGCGCTGCTGTATTGGCCGCTTGGTTTACAGTATCTGTGAATTCTTGCGATAAAGAGAGCGGCGTTCCAACTGATTGATTAGACAGCCAAATACTGTCTAAATTGTCAACTACAGCAAGGTTCCCATCTTCATTTATATAGGATTGATTGATGATATCCACGCCGCGGTCTTCTAGAATCTTCTGTAAGTCTTGCGGCGATGATATGCTCATGAAATTTATTGTTTCACCGGCTAATAAAGCATCAGCAATTTCGTTTAGATTGCTTTTCATTATACTTATGTTCCCTCAACAGATTCATCAGTATTTTAACAGCGTATCGTTAAATATATATGAATATTGATGCATTGTTGTTTTGCACGGTTGACTTCTTAAAAATAATCTATATATCTAGATGTATGGATACATTAGAAGCTATACGCATATTTGATACATTGTCACAAGAAACACGCCTTAACGCATTTCGCCAGCTTGTGAAGTCTGGGGAAAGTGGGATTGCTGCTGGTAAGCTTAGTGAAAAGCTAAATGTTCCGCAAAACACATTGTCTTTCCACTTAAGTCACTTGTCTAACGCTGGGGTTGTTAGAGCTAGAAAAGAGGGGAGGTCAATAATTTACACAGCGAATTTCGAGGTTGTGCACGGGCTCATCGAGTTTATGGTTAAAGATTGCTGCAGTGAAGATTCTGTAAATATTCGCGATGACAACCGTAAAGGTTGCTCCATCATTGAGCTAACTAAATGTTGTTAAAGAAAGGGTGAAAGATGAAAATATCTGAAGTAAAATATGCACTATCTACTATGGATTCCGTAAGTTTTAAAATGCCGGACGGTACGAGGTTGCCACCGCATTTTCATGTTACGGAGGTAGGTCTCGTTACCAAGCACTTCATAGATTGTGGAGGGACTGAGCGTAAAGAGACTGTGGCAAACTTTCAGCTTTGGGAGGCGGGAGACTATGATCATCGTTTAGCGCCTCAAAAGTTTCTTCATATTCTTGATGTATGTAAAAAAGTCCTAGGTGATGATGATTATGAGATAGAGGTTGAGTACCAACAAGCCACCATTGGTAAGTTTGGCTTGAAGCTAGATGGTGATGATTTCCTTTTGACTAATAAGTATACAGCTTGTTTGGCACAAGAAGCATGCGGTATTCCAGATAAGCCGCAAGAGCATGCGAATAATGGTTGCTCACCAAAATCGGGCTGTTGTTAATGAAAAGTGTTCTTGTCTTGTGTACTGGTAATTCTTGTCGTTCTGTATTAGCAGAGGCTCTAATTAATCAGATTGGATCAGGCAGGTATATGGCTGTAAGTGCTGGTAGCAAGCCAGCGGGCTATATTCACCCTAAATCGATCGAAACATTGGAACGTCACAATATTAATGTGGGTAATCCGCGAAGTAAATCGTGGGATGAGTATGATGGCACTAATTTTGACTTAGTAATAACTGTATGTGATGCGGCTGCCGCGGAAAGTTGCCCCGTATTTTTGGGCAAGCATGAAAAACTACACTGGGGTACGCCGGACCCAGCCACTGTGTCAGGAACAGAAGAAGAAATTAATGCGGCTTTTGATGAGGCATTTAATATGCTGAAAGCCAGAATAGAGAGTGAGTTACTATGAATTCTGAACAATCGCCTATGGGGAATTTTGAGCGCTATTTGTCTATTTGGGTTGCGCTTTGTATCGTTACAGGTGTGTCCGCGGGAGTACTTGTGCCTGACGTATTCCAGTTCATTGCCTCTATAGAGTATGCAAGCGTTAACCTTGTGGTCGCTATATTCATTTGGGTCATGATTTACCCTATGATGGTTAATGTGGACTTTTCTAGTATAAAAGACGTTGGAAAAAAGCCTAAAGGGTTATGTATCACTCTTGTTGTTAACTGGCTGATTAAACCTTTTACGATGGCGGCTTTAGGCATTCTTTTCTTTGAGCACATATTTGTAGGATTAATTAGCCCAGAAGATGCAAAAGAATATATTGCAGGGATGATCTTACTTGGTGTCGCGCCATGTACTGCAATGGTCTTTGTGTGGAGCCAGCTCGTTAAGGGCGATGCGAATTACACGTTAGTGCAGGTATCTGTTAATGACATTATTATGATTTTTGCTTTTGCGCCGCTGGCTGCGTTGCTGTTAGGTGTGACTGATGTTATTGTACCATGGGAAACGTTGCTGCTATCGGTTCTGCTGTATGTGTTAACACCTTTAGCTGCAGGGTATATAACCCGCAAGAAACTTAATGACGCGGCTGATATTGCAAGTATTAGCAAGTTTACGGCCAGTGTGAAGCCGTTCTCAATAATGGGGTTGTTAGCTACTATTGTTCTGTTATTTGGGTTTCAGGCTGTAACAATCATTGAAAAGCCGATGGTTATATTATTAATAGCTGTTCCACTATTAATACAAAGCTACGGAATATTTGCAGTAGCCTATGGCTGGAGTTACCTTTGGAAAGTGCCTCACAGTACAGCAGCGCCAGCCGCTTTGATTGGTACGTCTAATTTCTTTGAACTTGCTGTGGCGGTTGCAATTAGCCTATTTGGTTTGAACTCAGGTGCGGCGTTGACAACTGTTGTCGGGGTTTTAGTTGAGGTGCCAGTCATGTTATCTTTAGTTGCTTTGGCGAATAAAACCAAAAATAAGTTTTCTTAAAAGTGGGGTGCATATGTGTAATACAAAGGTAACAGACTTACGCGGATTTTTCTTGATAGTGGGGGCTGCTTTGTTAATTTTATGCCTAGAAGCGCAGCATGCATCTGCTGAAAAAATGCAGGCGACAGATATTGTAAGGTCTATACAGCTAGACGGTATTTCTTTACAGAGTAAAGTTGACGAAGTTGAGCGTTATATTGCATCCAACCCTTCACTGGAGTGTAAACATACACATGTTGCGGCACGGAAAAGCCCTTTTCCTAATAGGCCACCTATAGCTGAAAAAAAAGCGTGGCTTTGTCAGTCGAAGGACCGAAACTTAGAAGTTCAAATGGTTGAGGGGGTGATTATGGTGCTAAAGCATTCTTTAGGGTATGATGAGGCCAAAGATTATATTGAGGTAACACAGGGCATTCGTGATACGTATGAATCGCTTCGGGCTGCGGGGCTAAAAGATAAAGCGCTAGACCCAGATAATTACGTTTCATATTATGAACATGATGCGCAAAAACTACCTGAAGCTATTTCTCATCAGAAATTATCAGCAAAAATTACAGGAAAATGTAGGGGTGAGCTGTTGAAGCTATCCATGGACTCCAATAAGGCACCGATATTAAGTAGTTATGGCGCACATATTAAGATAGAGCGAATAGCGCTTTCAAAGCGCTGTAAGGACTAAAAGTTGTAACGCGGGGCTATGGTGTGAGTATCGGCTTTGGATCGGTTTTATAATTCCAGATTTTTGCTATGATCAACAAAAGCACGGCGAGCTCAGCAATCACAAAAATCCACAATTCATGCTGTAGCCCATAATATGACCATAATGCAGCACTAAGAATAAGGCCGTATCTAATAATTTGAGTGTTTTCCTGCGCTTCCGATAGGCGATTAATAGAAAATGCCAAACATGGAGCTATATCTGAAGGTTTAGCGTATAAGAACATGGATACACTACATGCGAAAAATACGGCTATAATATTCCTTTTCATTAAGCGCTTTTTCACTTTTCCACTAGGAAGAATGAGCTGAATAAAGTTTGATAAAGCCGCGACTGAGGATACGACCGCACCAACATATGCGGATGATAAAAGAAGATAAATCCCACATAACGCACAAGCAACAATGTTCAGGGCTAACATATACTTATATTTGTTGGTCCATGCTACAGCAGCTAGGGCCAGATAGCTTAAGGCTAGAACCAGTTCATTCATATAATTATTCTTTGCCCCTTATTGCTATATTGGAGCCTCTTGCTGTGCACGGCCTAGATATAGTCGCTTAGAAAAGTAGTTAATGTGTCCAATAATGGCTACCGTCGCGAAGAATAGTCCGGCCCATGACCCAAGCAGTAAATGAAATGCCACCCATAAAGTGCAGCTAAGCATCGATAAGAGCCTTAAGCTCGTGTCATTCTTTAATGTACGGGCTACAAAGTTAATTAATGTTGCGATTAAGCAGATATAAAAAATTAAGCTATTATCCCAAAATAGGACGGAGCATATAATCGTTGCACAAACACCAGAAGTCAATATTTGCCTACTTATGCGTAGCTCTGGGTGGTTGCGTGCACAAAATACCATCAGCCCATGGATTGTGTTCGTAGCAAATGCCAACCAGCTGCCGAGGAGGAGGGTTTGTATGCCCATACCTATCGCGCCAATTCCTTCTTGTGTGAAGAGGTCGCGCCTTGATTTACGAAAGCTAGCTGTTGCGTATATGCCAAAAACAACAAAGCCGAATAGTTGTATTAATAAATAGGTGAATGTTAAGTCCATCGTCATCACATGTAATTTTTTATCTATCATCCTATTATGAAGAGGTTTATAATCGGTTAAATTTGTGTTGTGTAAGATCCTTTTTTGTGTTGAGAACAAATGCTAAGTATGGCGTCTGTCAGTGAAGCGTGTTAGAGTTATTATATGGATAATAGAGTAGGGATTGCTAAACAAGGTTGTAAATCTGACCTTTTACTAAGTAAAAGCCCCAGAGCAGAGAGCTTTGTGGGGTTTCTTCTTGTATTCCTTGTTCTTTTTTTTACTTTACAAGTCTCGCATATCAGTCTTCCAAATCTCGGCGATATACCTTCATCAGTTAACTCTTCATTACCCCAGAAATCACCGGCTATAGAGGCCAATCAGGGTTTTAAGCTTGTTTCACGTGCGAGTAGTAACGCTAAGATTACGAATAAAAGCGATGATAGCGCTGAAAAAGATTTCATACATATTTTATCATTCAGCTTTCTATGCCAGCGCGAAGAAAATAGAAGGCTAATACATTCTTTTATTTGTAGTTTCTACGCTATATATACGCACCTTAAGGAGATTCTTCCAAGGGCGCCCCCTACATCCTTCATATAACACTAGATTTTATTTTTTGTTGATTTGCACTGAGCTTTGTCAGTGGCAAAGAGGCATGCATATAAGTTACAAGTTTTATGTAAGGAACATATTATGACTGAACCAACCTTATTGAAAAGGAAGAGGTCTGTTGTGCGTAGAATATTGGTCGCCGCAGATTTATCAAAGAAAGATGAAAATATTTTTTCACGTGCATTGGAGATAGCGCGCAAACACGAAGCTCAACTATATATTATGCATGTACATCATGCTGTTCGTGTTCATCAAAGCTCTGCTGAATATAAAGAGGAAAAATTCAAAGAAATCTCCGCCCATATTACTTCATTACTTTGCGGTTGTGGGTATACAGAGGACGTTAATGTTATAACGAGGGTTGTGGATGGTGGACGCATATATGACCGCATTAATAGTTACGCTCTTGATAAGAATGTAGACTTAATAATAATGGGGGCATCGCAATTGAATGTGTATGTTCCAGATTTTGTCCTCACAACGGTGGAGAAGGTTATTGCATGTGCTAATTGTCCTGTATTGATTGTTTCACAAAGCGTCAAGTCTGGATATCAGAGTATAGCTGTATATGCGTCTAAGTGTTTTGATCTTATGAGAACATTAGATATTCTTCCTTTAGCTCCAAAGGGGCTAGGTGGGCATATTCACCATTATACTCAACCAATTCCCAGCAGGGTAGGTGTGCTTTCGGGGCTCAGACATAAGTTTGAGCTTCGAGCAAAAGCAAAAGAAAACCGTTTCATAAGGGCGCTTTACAGTAGAAACTATAGTTGTGTTCAGTATGAGAAAGTTGCTTTGGGTATATTGCTTTCAAGTTTATTGTCACTCAATTTGGATGTTCTTTCTCTTACGCTACCTAAAAATAGCCTGTGTCGTCAGGATCCGGACAAAGGAGTTAGGGGGCTCTTGTCAGAGCCTGATTGCGACATTCTTATATTGGGGAGTGCTGCAGGATGATATTAGGTGAAAAGCAAATTATATCTATTAAAGCAAGCGTTGGAGCGGCGCTGGTTTCGACATTCATATCTAGCATACTCAGCGTTGCGGCGCTTTGCTTGGTTTATGTTGCTCCTAGCGGCCCAGTGCAGAAGGTTTTACTTCTATTTCTGATGAGCTTAGTTCTTGCGTTCTTTCTCTGGTTTCTCAGGCATGCATATTCCGTTGAGTTGGCGCTCATTGAGGGAGAGTGTGAAGAAATGAATGATTTCCAGGAATAACTTAAACATGTGTAGGGCGTGAGGTCGCCCTACACATGGGAATTTATATCTTTAAGTTGTTTAAAAAGCTAATTACGTTTCGGCCAATTTCGCGACGGCCTAATAAAATAGTATCGATGTTTTTTCCCTCATAAAATATAGCCTCCTCTTCATTGGTGGCGTTCACCATAATTTGTATCTCGGGGTTTTGTTCTCGTATTGCATTAACGATACGGCAGGTGTCGTAAGGGTCGGGTATTATAATTATTGCCACGTAAGCGTGCTCTATTCCTGCTTGACGTAATGTCTCAGTTGCGCCAGCATCGCCTGAGATAACCTCTATGTTTTTCTTTTGTAGGTCGCTGACTTTCTCTCTATTTGTATCGATGATTGTGAATTCAAGGTTAGCGTTATTTGTGTCTGATATAATTTGTTCGCCTAGAATGCCAAATCCGATAAGAACCGCACGCTTGTTATTAGCTTTTGGGCTAGATTTCATCTTTGGTTCCTGCATACCTAAAGGTATCAATGTTTTATCTTCAACTCGACTAAATATGCGATGCGCTAAATGATGAATTATGGGGTTGATAGCGATTGAAATAAAGGCTCCTGCTAGCACGAGATCTCGCCCTGCGTCTGGTAGCATTCCGAGTGTTAGTCCCATGCCAATTAAAATAAATGAAAATTCACCTATTTGAGCCAAGCTAGATGATATGGTTACAGCGCTTCTTATTGGAAAGGAAAAACTTAATACAATAAAGAAGCTTAATATGAATTTGAGTATAACAATAATAAACGCTGTAGCGGCTACGCCTGTGGGATTGTCTATTAAAACGCTCGGGTTAAATAGCATTCCTATAGCTACAAAGAATAACACTGCGAACGCATCCTGAAACGGCAGGGCGCGTGCTGCGACCTCTTCATTAAGCTTTGAGCTGTTAATAACCATGCCAGCAAAGAATGCCCCGAGCGCCAAAGAGACATCAAATAGTTTTGCCGCACCAAATGCCACACCTATAGCAGCAACAAGAACTGATAGTGTGAACAACTCTCTTGACCCTGTTTTGTTTACTTGCGCCAAAATAACTGGGAAAACTTTGCGCCCAATTACGCCCATCACGACTGCAAATAACAGGGCTTTTCCTATCGCGAGGAGTACGGCTGTGGTTGCCTCAGCCCCTTGGATTCCGTTTCCTAGTTTTGCGAGAACAGGAACAAGAACTAGGGCCATGATCATTATCAAGTCTTCAACAATTAACCAACCAATAGCGATGTGCCCTTCAGTTGAATGCTGCGCTTTTTGTTGTTCAAGCGCACGAAGCAATACCACTGTACTTGCAACAGATAATGCTAAACCATATAAAATTGCCCCGTCTACTGGCCAGCCCCAATAACGTGCCAGACCTATGCCTACGAGGGCAGTAAAGAGCATTTGTATCACAGCCCCAGTGATGGCTATATTCCGCACTTTCATTAGGTCAGAAAAAGAGAAATGGAGCCCGACCCCGAACATTAATAATACAATACCAATCTCTGAGAGTTCATGGGCTATTTCTGGACTGGCGACATATCCTGGTGTATGTGGCCCAATAATAATGCCAGCCACTAGATAGCCGACAACAGAAGAAATGCGCAGCTTTGAAGCAATGAATCCACATATAAAGGCAAAACTCAAGCCTATGGCTATGGTGGATATTAATGGTAATTCTTGTTCAAGGGCCATGTTATATACCTGCTTTTGTGGGCGACTTAATCAGTTAAGTATAAGCTTTAAACGTATTTCAGGGAACGACAACTTTAAATTTTCAGCTGTTCGAGAGAGAAAATTTTTTAGTAAACCCTACAGTTCGACTTATGAATTAAGTGATACGAAACCGATTTTCTCGATAAAAAAGTCACACATTCTTTTCATTTCTTGTTCTGTCGCGCCGGATTTTGCATGCGCGTTTAAGCCGTTCATAAAGCTTAGTATAACATTGGCACAGATCTCTGGATCGGTATTGGGAGGAAGCTCTTGCTGATCTATAGCGCGCTTAATTATTAAGCGCATTTTTTTCTTTCTGGCCTCATTCTTATCTAAAATTGTTTTTGCAGCACATGATTTGTCGCTGGCAAGCTCGGTGTATATATTAGCAGCTAGACACCCTCTTTTAAGGGGGTCATTAGCTCTTTCTCTGCAAAGTTGATAGAGGACTTGAGTTAAGAGCCCTGAAATATTCTGTTGAGGCTGGTGTTGAAATAGCTTCGCCGTTGGCGACTGTTCGGCATAATAATCTAAGCATTCTAGTAGCAGGTTTTCTTTGGACTTGAAGCTATTATAAAGGCTAGTTCTATTAAGGCCTAGTTTTTTAGCGATCGAATTGATTGATAGTGACTTATAGCCATCTGACCAAAACATCTCAGTAATGATACGCACGAGTTCATCGTGGCAGAATATAGGTGGGCGTCCTCTGGTTTCTAACTCTTGTTGCATAGTTAAAAATCTTTACCTCAAAATTTAATGTTTACAAAGAAGATTATTTTGTACAGTATTGCACAAAATAATTTTGTTGCCAACAAATGTTAGGAAAACCATTTCTTATGAAGAGTCTATTGCTTAGTTTAATAATTGCGTTAGGTGCAAGTAACGTCAGCTTCGCTGATGGTGGTGTAAACGAAAAACTACAAGAAAAAAAAGCTGAGTTTTCGGCGCGTGCACCCGAAGAGAAGAAGAGGGATTATGAGGACGGAATAAAGCTAGTCCGAGAGTCTGGTGTACTAGAGCGTGCTTTAAATGTTGGAGACGAGGCGCCTAACTTTAAACTCCCTAATGCATCTGGGGATCTTGTCAATCTATATGATGTATTAAACCATGGTCCTGTCGTATTGATATGGTATCGGGGAGAGTGGTGCCCATATTGTAATATTTATTTATATGAGCTCCAAAAGCAGGCTGATAAGTTCAGCGCTTTGGGGGCGACTATTATCGCGATAAGCCCTGCACAAGCTGATCATGCTTGGAGTGCAGAAGATAAGAGCACACTTAAATTGCAAGTTCTAAGCGATCTAGGTAGTGTTGTCGCTGATGAGTATGGAATATTATACAAATTGCCACCAAAAATAGCTGCATATTATCAAGACGCTTTTGATTTGAAGTCGGTCAACGCTGATGATGGTACAAAACTACCATTGTCGGCCTCTTATGTGATTGGACAAGACCGTGTGATATCATATGCATATCTCAATGCAGATTACCGTGAGCGTGCCGAAATTAACGACTTACTTCATGCTGTTACCAGGTTGAAAAATTAATAATAAATCCCACGTCCTATTGATTAAGAGTACTGAAGATGCGCTCTAGAACATTCATATAATAATTTCAGAAAGTAAATCGTATGAAGACCTTCTCACATATATTTATAATTATATTTCTAGCATTGCTCTATATGGCGTCCTTAACCCAACATTCCGCTCATGCTCAAACAGCAATAGACAAGCCTAAAGTTATTTTCTTTGATGTTAATGAAACGCTTCTTGATTTGCAGCAAATGAAAACTTCTGTTTCTGCTGCTTTAGATGGGCGTACAGATTTAATGGCTTTATGGTTCTCTACAATGCTGCACCACTCGTTAGTTGATAATGCAACAGGTAGGTTCCATACATTTGGAGAAATTGGCGTGGCATCATTAATGATGGTGGCCGAGACTAACGGCGTGTCCCTGAGTGTAGAACAGGCTCGAGAAGCAATCGTGACCCCTCTGAGATCTTTGCCGCCACACCCTGATGTTGTGGAGGGGCTCAAAGCGCTGAAAAAGAAGGGGTATAAGCTTGTGAGTCTCACTAATTCATCAAATCTTGGAGTACAAACTCAGTTTGAAAATGCTGGATTGATAGATCTGTTTGATGCGCGTTTAAGTGTAGAAGACATTAAGCTCTATAAACCAAACTTAAAAGCGTATGAGTGGGCTCTAGACCAAATGGATATTACGGCTGAAGGCGCGCTAATGGTCGCTGCTCATGGTTGGGATATTGCTGGTGCGAAGGCTGCGGGCATGCAGGCAGCGTTCATTGCGCGGCCCAATAAAGCGATTTATCCTTTAGCTATTGAACCTGATTATATCGTAAAAGATTTGGTTGAGCTAAGTCAAAAGCTATGAGGGGCATCATTGCGTGTAAGGAGGCCATGTCGCAAAGCGATAAAACTGCTCTGCTGGCGACAGATTTTAGCCTATATACTTCGTGAATTTTAGCTGTTTCTTTTTAATTATATTCATAAGCACGATTCTCGCGAGCGTCCTCGATGCGCAATACATTTTCCACTTTACAGACCACCAAATCAGCGCAAAAGCATTGCAAATTTGGTGTTTTTGTATTATATTTGTATTATATTGTCTATATAGGAGCCATAAATATGGTTACATTACAAACACGTATCAGCGACGAGCTTAAGGCGCAAGCTGATAATTTATTCAAAGATATGGGACTATCAACAACTGACGCTGTTAGACTGTTCCTTACACAATGTGTTAACCAAGGTGGCTTACCGTTTCAACCAACGGGAAAGCAGCCTAACCGGTACACATTAGAAGCACTCAATGAAGATGGCGGTAAGAGCTATCAGAGCGTTGAGGAGCTTGCTGGACTGTGGAAATAATCACAAAGTCTCGCTTTGAAAAAGACGTTAAAAAACTCAAGAAGCGCGGTAAGGACTTCTCTAAATTAGAGAAAGTTCTTCGCAAACTCGTAAATGGTGACAGCTTAGAAGCAAAATACAAGAACCACGCTCTTGTTGGCAACTGGCGGCCATGCTGGGAGTTGCACATCGAGCCTGACTGGTTGTTAATTTATTACATTGATGATGCTCAAGATCAGCTAATTCTATATAGATCAGGCACACACTCAGATCTGTTTTAAGTCATTGTAAACCACCAGTCATATTCTATAACGTATGTTATCACTGACGATTAAACTTTTTTAAAATACCAAATCTTTAATCATGCACCAGAGACTATCCATCCTCCCCATGCAACAAGTATAAGACCAGAGATCAAATCAAACCACCTTGTTGCTTTAGGAGTAATCCGAGAACTTGCTGTTGATGCGAGCGTTACAAGAAAGAGCCACCATAAAGCAGATCCAATAAAGACGCCGAGCACTAGAATATAAGCCGCACCAGGATTATTTGCTTCTGATGCTCCAATACCTGCAACAAGAGCAACAAAAGCTAGAATAGTCATGGGGTTGGATATTGTTAAAACAAAGGTTGTTGCATAAGCAGAAACAAGCCCTTTTGACTTTTTTGCATTTGCAGCTTTAATCTCAATATTTGTACCTTTCATAAACGTAAGGATAGATAGGGCGCCTAATAGCATAATTAGCATCCCACCAAAAAATTCCATAGGTTCTGAATAGTTGACAAGAATACCGGTTGTTGCAAGTCCTGCTGCAACCAAAAAGCCATAAATAGCGTCGGCACTGGCAGCCCCTAACCCGGATGCAAGACCAGAAGTTTTTCCTTCTGCAAGTGTTCGTTTAATACAAAGCAAACCTATCGGTCCAACAGGAGCTGCGACAGCTACACCTACGCTCATTCCTTTTATTAATAATTCAATCATTTCAAGCCTTTTTCGACCACACTTGTGATAAGAATTTCAGAGGTCTCTTTATAAGTTTTCATGGCAAAAATTGTTTCAGTGCGCCGTATTGCAGATATCGGCTTTACGATATCGGTAAGGAAGGTCTCAAGGGCTTGCATACCTTCTATACGTAATTTCATAAGATATGAATGTGCACCTGATATATGGTGTAATTCCATCACTTCAGGACGTGTGCAAAGAATTCCAACGGCCTCCGATTCCCCTGTGTAATCCATATCGATTAATACAAAGCAGGCCAAAGATGCTCCAGCGTGTTCAGGATCGAGCGCAGCGTGCCAACCCCGAATAGTGCCATTTGCTGAAAGCTTCCGTAGACGATCATTCGCAGTAGATGTTGGTATACTAAGTGCCTCTGCAATGGCAGCGCTTGAGGTGCGTCCATCATGCTGCATTATTTCGCATATTTTACGGTCTATATCATCCATAATCGTTATATATCTTATAATTTAAAAAAATACCGTACAGAATACGGTGTCGGGCGTCAATATTTGATTTGAAATGATTTGCATATATTGTATTGGCTAGAGATTAATTTTATAAGGAATGTGATTCATTGCTATTAGATATTATGTAATGCTATAATATCCTTGTAATAAGGAGTTCTATGATGACATCAATGAGTGTTTCTTTATCTGATCAGCTTCGTGGTTTTATTAAGGGTAGTGTCGCAAAGTTTAACTAAGGTGAAAAACAGCCTCTAAGCCACAAGCTATCTCACTGTCGCCAAGCGATAGAACTGCTCTGCCGGTGACAGGTTTTGGTCTATATACTTCGTAAATTTCAATTGTTTCTTCTTAATCATATTCATGAGTTCAATACCCGCTAGCGCCCTTGATGCGGTATGCATTTTCCTGAAGCATCTCATCGGGTTTGTAATCCGCTTAATATGGCGATGATCCTGTTCAACAACGTTATTCAGATACTTAACTTGCCGAATAAGAAACGGCTTCTTACCTGTCAGCCATCCTGGCGTATTAAGGCTCTCTAGAGCCGCCATATTAGCGCCACTCTTATCAATGTTGATACGTAGTGGCCTCCTATAAGAAAGGAAGGCTTTGCGGAAAAACGCTTTAGCTGCAGCCTTATCGCGTCTCTTAGAAACCATAAACTCAACCGTTGCACCATATTTATCAACGGCGCGGTATAGATAATGCCATTCACCTTTGATCTTGATATAGGTTTCATCCATACGCCAGCTGCGGTGAATAGGGCGCTTATACTTCTTGGCTTTCTTCTCTAGAAGAGGGGCGTAATGTAGAACCCAACGGTTAAGCGTCACATGATCTATCTAACAGCCACGCTCGGCCATCATCTCGGATCACTATATGGATCTGAAGGCGAAAGACGCTCTGATTTAAATCCTTGCGCTTACTTTATCTTTGTCCGTTTATGTATAGCATCGTAACTTATCGGGGTTAATTTGGCCTATCGTATCAGATGGGCTTAAACACATGCTTTGATCTATGTATTATCACCAGCTAATGTGAATGAAAGCTGATGACATGTGCAGTGTTATCTGAACTAGGGTAGAGAGCAGGTTAATGCGGGTTTTTATTGCGGAAAAACCAGAATTAGGACGCGCCATCGCAGAGGCGCTAGGCGGCGGTAATCGTGGTGATGGGTGTATACGTTGTAACAACGGTGACGTCGTCACGTGGTGCTTTGGTCATTTGCTAACGCTCACAGACCCTGAAGATCATGACCCTGCCGCAGCAGTGTGGAATATGACCAGCTTGCCGCTACGCTGGCCAGTACAGCATAAGCCTATTGATGGTAAAGACGCGCAAATCAAAATCATTCAAAGCCTTGTCGCAGACGCGAGTGAAGTAATCCATGCGGGAGACCCTGATGATGAAGGGCAGCTATTGGTTGATGAGGTTTTGGAATATATTGGTAACACCAAGCCCGTGAAGCGTATTTTGATCAACGATTTGAACAAGAAAATCGTGCAGAAGGCGCTTGGCTCTATGCGTGAAAACAGCGAATTTTATGGCATGTACCAAAGCGCCTTGGCACGTTCCGTTTCTGATCAGCTCTATGGTTATAATTTAACGCGCGCTTATACCATTGCAGGGCGCGCGGGCGGTGTGGATCAGGTTTTATCCGTTGGACGCGTGCAAACGCCTATTCTTGGCCTTGTTGTGCGCCGCGACCGCGAACATGAAAACCATAATGCGCATTTTTATCATGATATAAACGCGCTAATTAGCGATGGGGACAAAGAGTTTCGTGCAAAATACCGCCCTGCGAAAGATGTACGCGTTGACGATAAGGGGCGTTTAATTGATGCTGAATTAGCAGAAAAAATATGCAGCGCTGTAAAAGGTCAGCCCGTTAGTGAAATGCAAATTAATAAAGAAGATAAGGATGCACCAGCGCCACTTCCATATAATTTGCTGAATTTGCAAATTGATGCGTCGCGTAAGTTTGGCTTCACGCCTGATAAAACGTTGAAGTTAACGCAGTCCTTACGTGAACGTCACCGTCTAATTACTTATAACCGCAGTGATTGCCAGTATTTATCGGATGAACACCATGATGATGCGCCGCAAGTGCTCGCCGCGATTGCGCAAACCGCGCAAGTGCTGCATAAGGCGGCTAAATCAGGTGACCCTAAGCTAAAAAGCCGCGCATTTAATTCAAAAAATGTCAGCGCCCACCACGCGATTATCCCCACGGAGAAAACGGCGGATCTTTCCAAAATTGACCCTGACGAAGCAAAGTTGTACTTGTTGATCGCGCGCGCCTATATCGCGCAGTTTTTTCCTAAGTATAGCTATTGCCAAACCACAATTGATCTTACGCTCGCAGGCTATGATTTTCGCGCGAGTGCACGCGTCACAACCGGTGAGGGCTGGAAAAAGCTCTACCGTCAAGATAAAGACAATGACGCGATTGAAGATGACGCAGCCCATGGCGGCGGTGAAAACCTTGATTGGGTAGATGCGGATGCACAGCTTGTCTGCCGCGATACGGATAATGTAAAAAAAGAAACTAAACCGCCGCCACCTTATACAATGGCGGCGCTGTTGAAAGACTTAACGCGAGTATCGAAATATATCACGGACCCGAGAATTAAAAAATTACTGGTTGCCAAAGACCAAGATAAAAAAGGCGAACAGGGGGGTATTGGTACGCCCGCGACCCGCAGTGCGATTATCGCGCAGCTTATTAGCCGTGGTTTCATTAGTGAGAAAAGAAAGAAAGTCACCAGCACCACACTTGGGCGCGAATTTCATGACTTGCTGCCAGAAACGGCGACATCGCCCAATATGACGGCGCTCTGGCATGAACAGCAAGAAGAAATCAAAGAAGGCCGCCTGACCATGCATGGTTTTGTCGATGGCATTGCAGAGCATGTTGCCAAGGAAATTGACAACATTAAAAGTGGCGGCCTTAAAATCGTGGCAACAAATTTGCCCAAATGTGGCGTGTGCGATAAAGGATATTTAAGGCGCAAGAAAAGTAAAAAGGGCTTTTTCTGGGGCTGTGGCAGTTACCCTGAATGCGGCGCGATATACCAAGATAAACGCGGCAAACCTGTCTTAGACGAACCCGCGCAAGTCAACCCAACCCCATCAGAAGAACATCGCTGCCCTGAATGCACGAAAGGGTTAATTCGCCGCCCGAATAAGAAAAAAGATAATCATTGGTGGGGGTGCAGTGGCTTCCCTGCGTGTAAATTTATGGCTTATGATAAAGACGGCAGTCCTGTACTGAATAATGTGCCGCCTGCACCTAAAAAGACGCTTCCAGAAGATGTGCCACCAGAAAAGCCTTCTCCTGAGAACATGCCGCCGCCACATGAAAGTGATGACCGTATAAGTGACGACGGCACATAATATAGATTAGCTTATTTTGACAGTCCGATAATGCATTTATCCAATGCGTCAACGCCGGCACTGATCTGCTGCATGTTATCTGACACTTCGCTGATCACGACAGATTGCTCCTCTAAGGCAGATACGATGGTATCAACGGACTCGCCCGCGGTAAGGGTTGATTTCTCAATATTACCGGCATTCGTCTCTACTTCTTTGGCAAGACCCTGCATAACGTTAATTTCAGATGTGATCCTGTCGGTTGCCGATGCTGTCTGGCTGGCTAGGTTTTTGACTTCATTGGCGACTACAGCAAATCCTTTACCTGCTTCGCCTGCGCGCGCAGCCTCAATTGTGGCGTTAAGTGCCAATAAATTGACCTGTTCGGAGATGGGTAGTGTCGCAAAGTTTAACTAAGGTAAAAAACAGCCTCTAAGCCACAAGCTATCTCACTGTCGCCAAGCGATAGAACTGCTCTGCCGGTGACAGGTTTTGGTCTATATACTTCGTAAATT
>MDSZ01266159.1_pt1 | contig 27635 bp, 28 predicted proteins | sample 811201 | NCBI WGS metagenome assembly MDSZ01 (sample SAMN05326647, study PRJNA326480) | marine metagenome | isolation source: seawater | place: Indian Ocean: North | collected 2010 | reverse complement strand
ATATCGGTACAAAAAAACTATAAAATTGAAAATATTAAGAAAATTTTTAACAATAACATTTTAAATTACATAATTATTTTAGATGGAAAAAAATATTTTTCGAATATTTCGAGAGAAAATTTTTTTAACAAATCAACTCAAAAAGTTAAAAATACCCAAGTAATTATTGTGGCTGGCGGTGAGGGGACACGCATGAAGCCATTTACAAATATATTTCCAAAAGGTTTAATCCCAGTAAATGGTAGGCCTCTAATTGATCTTATTATAGATAATTTCAAAAAATACAAATATATGAAATTTAATATTACAACGAACTATAAAAGTCCTATTTTTAAAAGTTACTTTAAGCATAAAATAGATAAGTCCTCTGTTAAATTATATGAAGAAAAAAAAAAGCTAGGAACTGCAGGCTCATTATTTTTTTTTAAAAAAAAAATAAAGAATAATTTTTTTGTTACAAATTGTGATGTTATGATCGAAGCTGACTATGATGACATATTAAATTTACATGTAAAAAATAAAAATGTACTTACTATTGTTGCTTCATTTAAAAATTTTAAAATCCCATATGGTGTATGTCAAATTAATAAGAGTGGAGTATTGAAGGAGATTAAAGAAAAACCTGAAAGCAACTATCTTATCAATACTGGATTTTATGTTATGTCTCCTAAAATTTTTAAATTTATTTCAAATAACAAATTTCTTGAAATGGATCAATTGATTAACGGTTTGGTAAAATCAAAAGCTAAAATTGGTGTTTATCCAATTTACAACAATTCCTGGTTTGATTTTGGCCAATGGTCAGATTTTAAAAAAAGTGAGGAAATATTAAGACAAAATGGCAAAAGTTAAAAAGTTAGTTGCATTAATTGACTATCGGTATGGAAATACAAAATCAGTTTACGATGCCTTAAAAGAATTAAAAATTAAGACAAAACTTTGTAAAAAAAGTAATGATTTTAAAAATTGTACTCATATAATTTTACCTGGTGTTGGCTCATTTGATAAATGTATTAATGATTTAAAAAAAAAAAAACTATTTGATGAGTTAAAAAAACAGATTACTATTAAAAAAAAAAAGTACTTAGGTATATGTGTTGGTTTTCAAATTTTATGTACTGATGGTGTTGAAAATAAAATCACATCTGGATTAAACTTGATTGACGGAAGATGTGAAAAATTTCCAAAAAAATCTATTACACCACATATAGGTTGGAATAGTGTAAATTTTAATAGAAAAATGAAACTTTTTAAAAATATAAAACAGAACTCTTATTTTTATTTTTTACACAGTTATTGCATAAGCAAAACTAAAACTAAATTATATAAATCAAAAACACACTATTTTAAAAACTTTATTTCAACAATAGAGAAAGACAATTTATTTGGAGTTCAGTTTCATCCAGAAAAGAGTCAAGAAAATGGTCTTAAACTAATCAAAAATTTTGTTAATTTGTGAAAAACTACAATCCAAGGATAATACCTGTAGTTCTCCATAAGGATGGTAGAATTGTTAAGAGTAGAAATTTTAATTTTTTTCAATCAGTTGGTGATCCTTTTAGTTTAGTAAAACGATACAATTCTTGGAATTTGGATGAGCTTATTTATCTAAATATATCAGATAATAAATCAAATTTTTTTTACGAAGAAAAAAACATTACAACATCATCTACTGCATCTCGTAAGACTCAGAAGTCTAAAGAAAACAACAAAAATATATTTAAATTTTTAAAGCAACTATCATCTCAATGTAGAATGCCTCTTACTTATGGGGGAGGAATTAAAACAATAAATACAGCTAGAAAAATTTTAAAATCAGGTGCTGACAAATTTGCAATTAATACAATAGCAATCGAAAATCCAAATTTTATAAAACATTGTTCAAAAGAGTTTGGAAGTCAAAGTGTTGTAGTTTCAATTGATTGTAAAAAAATATCAGGAAAATATACAATTTTTTATGATAACGGTAGAAAGAAATCAAAAAAAAATTTAGTTTATTGGATTAAAGAAATACAAAAACTCGGCGCTGGAGAAATTTTAATGAACTCTATAGATAGAGATGGCACAGGTTTGGGATTTGATATTAAATTACTAAAAATTTTAGTTAAATATTCAAATATTCCTATTATTTTTATGGGAGGAGCAAAAAATAAAGAAGATTTTAAAAATATTTTAAAATTTAAACCTAGTGGCATCGCAGCAGCAAATATTTTTCAATTTACTGAGTTGAGTTACAAAAATATCAAAGAATATTTGCATAAGTTCAATAAAAATATTAGATATGAAAAATAATAGTAACTTTAATTCAATAATTTTTTTTTATGATTTGGTGCAAAAAATGTGTTTATCCTGAAATAGCTATTGATTTTAGTTTTGATAGAAATGGTATTTGTTCTGGTTGCAGATCAAAGGAACAAGCTAATAAGTTAAATGAAAAAAAAAGTATAAACGAATTAAAAAACCTTGTAAAAAAATATAGAAATAATTTAGGATATGACTGCATTATCCCAGTTTCAGGCGGGAAAGACAGTTATTTTCAGACATATTATGTAAAGGAAAAATTAAAACTAAATCCACTTTTAGTAACTTATAATACTCATAATTATATAGAGACAGGACTTGAAAATTTAAAAAATATGAGAGAGGTTTTTAATGTAGATCATATTTTTTTTACACCAAGTTTGAAAGTTGTTAAAGAATTAAACAGAATAGGTTTTTTTGCTGCTGGTGATCCCAATTGGCATTGTCATGCCGCAATCACATCACTACCATTTATTGTTGCAGTAAAATATAAAATACCTTTAATCTTTTGGGGTGAACATGCCCTCGATATTAATGGAAAAAATTTAGTAAGTGAAAAAATTGAATTTACAAAAAGAGAAAGAGAAGAAAAAGATTTAAGAGGATTTAGAGTTGAAGATTTTATTAAAAAATCAAAATTTTTAAAAAAAAGAGATGTTCAGTGGCTTTTTTTTCCAAGTGATGAAGAAATAAATAATTTGGGCGTTAGAGGCATTTATATTGGAAATTACGTAAAGTGGAACGGGCTTTCTAACTATAAATTAGCAAAAAAATTTGGTTTTAAAACTCCGAAAAAAAAATTTCAAAGAACATACAGGCAATACTCTAATATTGATGATAGATATGAGAATGGACTTCATGATTACTTAAAATTTATAAAATTTGGCTATGGGAGAGCAACAGATCATGCCTCAAGAGATATAAGGAATGGACTGATGACAAGAAACCAAGGAATTAAAATGGTAAAAAAATATGATTCAGTTATTCCTGATGATCTTTATTATTGGCTTAAATATGTAAATATTTCTGAAAAATTATTTTGGAAACATTGTGACAAGATTAGAGATCCTAGAGTTTGGAAAAAGAAAAATAAAAAATGGATTAAAAAAAATATTTGGGACTAAGGATAATCTTTTTAAATATGAAAAAAAATAGGAATATTTTAGTTACTGGAGGGACAGGTTTTATCGGTTCGCACTTATGTGAATTTTTAGTTCAAAAGGGTTTTAATGTAACTGCATATGATCAATATAATATAAACAATAGTTGGAACTGGCTTGAAAATTCAAAATTTAAAAAAGATATTAAAGTTGTTTTGGGTGACATCCGAGACGCAGAAAATGTTAATAAATATATAAAAAAAAATGAAATTGTTTTCCATCTTGCTGCTTTGATTGGTATTCCATATTCGTTTGAAAGCCCTTCTTCTTATGTAGATACAAATATTAATGGCACTTTAAATATTTTGAATAGTTGTAGAAAGAATTCTATTTCTGACTTAATTATAACCTCTACAAGCGAAGTATATGGGAATGCATCAAAGAAGAAAATCGATGAAAATCATAAATTGTCAGCTTTATCTCCATATGCCGCATCAAAAATTTCCCAAGATCAATTAGCTCTAAGTTATTTTAACTCTTTTGAAATGCCAATTAAAATAATTAGACCATTTAATGTATTTGGTCCAAGACAATCATCTAGAGCAATTATTCCAACTATAATAGGACAAATCATTAACAAAAATTCTAAAATTACTGTTGGCAACACACACCCTATAAGAGATTTTACATATGTTCTTGATACGTGCGAGGCTTTTTTAAGTGTCTTGATGAATAATCGACTTTATGGAGAAGTGGTGAATGCTGGGAATCAAAAATCTATAAGAATTAAGGATTTAATTAAAATGATACAAAAAATAATGGGATCTAATCTTAAAGTCCACACTAAACGTAATAGAATTAGAAAAGGAAAAAGTGAAGTTAATTATTTACATTCTAACTCAAAAAAAATTTATAAATTTACCGGATGGAAACCAAAAATATCACTGGAGGAAGGTTTAATTGAAACTATAGAATGGATAGATTCAAATATAAATAATTATAAAACTAATATTTATAATGTCTAAAAATTTACCGTTGCATGCTCCAAACTTTAACACAAGCGAAAAAAATTACTTATTAAAATGTTTAAAAAGTACTTGGATATCCTCTTCAGGGGAATACATAAATAAATTTGAAAAAAAAATTTCTCAAATTACTGGATCAAAATTTGCTGTCGCTTGTATTAATGGGACTAGCGCGATACATACTGCTTTAAATGTTTGTGGAGTTAAAAAGAACGACGAAGTTATAGTTCCATCTATTACATTTATATCTCCAATAAACGCGGTAAAATATTGTTTTGCAAAGCCAATATTTATGGATTGTGATAAATATTTTAATGTAGATAAAAAAAAAATAATAGAGTTTCTTGAAAAAAAAACATTTAGCAGAGGCGGTTACTGTATTAATAAAATAACCAAAAATAAAATTTCTGCGATTATTTTAGTTCATGTTTGGGGCAATCTTGTAGATATTTATGATTTAATTAGAATTTGTAAAAAAAAAAATATTAAGGTTATTGAAGACGCTTCCGAAAGTCTAGGTTCTTATTATGTTAAAAAAAAATTTAAGCCCAAACATTCAGGGACTCTAGGAGATGTAGGATGCTTATCATTCAATGGAAATAAAATAATAACCTCAGGAGGTGGAGGCATGATCCTGACAAAAAATAAAAAATATTATACTAGAGCTCGTTATTTGATCACACAATCAAAAGATAACAGTAAGTTTTATAAACATAATAACTTAGGTTATAATTATAGACTGTCCAATCTTCATTCCGCAATTGGATTAGCCCAAGCTAAAAAACTAAAAATATATTTATATAAGAAAAAATTAATTCATAATAATTATAAACGTCATATAAATAAAATACCTGGGTTAAAAATTTTAGAAAACCCAAAATACTCAAAAAGTAACAATTGGTTAAATATTTTAATTGTCAGTAAAGAATATAAAAAAGACATAAAATGGATTGAGAAAAAATTAAAAAATAACAATATTGAAAGTAGATTTGTTTGGTATCCAAATCATCTACAAAAGCATCTTAAAAAGCATTTAAGATATAAAATTAATAATGCCTTACATATGGTAAATAACTCAATATGTTTACCATCTAGTGTAAACTTAAGTGAAGTTGATATAATTAAAATTTCAAAAATTATTAATGCATAGATTAATTATAATTGGAGCAGGCGGTCACGCAAAAAGTTGTATAGATGTAATAGAGTGTGAAAAAAAATACAAAATATTAGGATTAGTCGATAAAAATAAAATTAAAAAATTAGGCGCATATAAAATTTTAGCTAATGACAGCTCTCTTGATAAAATCAAAATCCTTTCTAAAAATGCTTTCATTGGTATTGGTCAAATTAAATCTGCAAATTTGAGAAAAAAAATGTTCTTAAAATTGAAAAGGATTGGCTTTAATTTGCCTGTAATCAAGTCGCCTCATTCATATATATCTAAAAATTCATCAATAGGCGAGGGCACAATAATTATGCATGGGGCATATATTGGTCCAAACGTAAAAATAGGAAAAAATTGTATTATTAATAATTATAGTCACTTAGAACATGATTGCCAAATAGGAGATAATTCCCATATATCAACCAGAGTTGTTCTAAATGGTTCTGTCATAGTCGGAAATGAAACTTTTATTGGAAGTGGTACTATTGTAAAAGAGAATATTAAAATAAAAAAAAAATCAATTATTAAATTTGGATCACTAATAAATAAATAAAATAATGAAAAAAATTTTAGTTGTATCCCCTCATCCAGATGATGAAACTCTTGGTTGTGGTGGAACACTTCTAAAGCTAAAAAAACAAAACTATAAAATTGATTGGCTCATAATTACATCAATGAGCGAAGACTTATTCAATTCAAAATCTAGATTAAAACGAAATAATGAAATTAAAAAAGTTAAAAAAATGTATAATTTTAATAATATTTTTAATTTAAATTTTCCAACTATGAAACTTGATCAAATTCCCCTTAGAGAAATTATTGGTAAAGTATCTAAGGTTATAAAAATTTCTAGGCCCAACACTATATTTACAAATTTTTATGGAGATGTTCATTCTGATCATAAAATAGTGTTTGATGTAATTTCGAGTTGTACAAAAAATTTTAGATGCCCATATGTAAGTAAAATCTTTCTTTATGAAACTTTATCAGAGACTGGGTACTACCTGGGTAATAAAAATCAAGTTTTCATACCCAATTATTTTACAGATATAACAAAACTAATGACCAAAAAAATCAAAATTATGAATATTTATAGTTCAGAATTAATGAAAGGTTATATGCCCAGAAGTATCAGAGGCATAAAAACTCTTGCTGAATATAGAGGGCTATTCATAAACGTCAAATATGCTGAAGCCTTTATGTTAGTCTATGAAAAGGATTAATAAAAAAATTATTTTTATTGGCGGGCTTACAAATGGTTATAAAACATTAGAGTTTTTAGTTAAAACAAAATATATCAAAATTTCATTAGCCATAACATCTAGTATATCAAATGTACCTAGATTTAAAAATTTAAAACAGAATTTTAAAGAATTAAAAGTAATAGAAACAAAAAATTTAAGAAATTATTATAAAAAAATAAAAAAAATAAAACCTGATTTGATTATTGTATCAGGATGGTCAAGTTTAATAGATAAACAAATCTTAGAAATTCCAAAAAAAGGAGTGGTTGGATTTCATCCATCTAATTTACCGAAGGATAGGGGAAGATCAACTTTAGCATGGCAAATAGAGGAAGGTTATAAAAATACCGCTTTAACAATGTTTTATTATAACACAAAACCAGACTCAGGAAATATAATTGCAAAAAAAAAAATTGTGATAAAAAAAACAGATTATATAGAAAATATTCTTGATAAAGTTGATATTGCCACTGAGCAACTTTTAAAAAAATACTTTAAAAAATTATTCTTTAAAAATTTGAAATCTTATCCTCAAAATGAAAAAAAAGCGACATACAGAACATTAAGGACCGAAAAAAATCAAATTATAAATTGGGATGAAGATAAAACAAAAATTTTGAATAAAATTAGAGCTTTATCTAAACCATATCCTGGAGCAATCGCAGTTATAAAAGGTAAAGTTTATAAAATATGGAGAGCAAAAATTAATTATTCAAAAAAACCAAAAAAAAATACTTTTATAAAAAAATGTAAAAATGGATATTTAGAAATTGAAGATTATGAACCTTGCTAAAAATGTTGTTACAGCTGTACTACATAATAAAAATCTGAAGTATTTAAAATCATTTCAAGATAGTGTTAATTTTGAATGCAATTATAATTTTCACGTATTAATTTTTTGTGACCGTATAAAACAAAAATTTTATAACAAAAAAAATATCACTTTTATCAATTTAAAAAAAAAAAGAACATTTGCCGAGGTGAGGAAATATTTAATTGATTATGTTTTAAAAAAAAATTATAAAAAAATAATTTTTTGTGATCTGGAAGATTTTTTTTCAACTAATAGAATACCTTATATTATTAAAAATCTGAAAAAGAATGATATTGTTATAAATGATATTAATATTCTTGAAAAAAAAAAGATTATAGCAAAAAATGTTTTTTCGAAAGAATTAAAAAATAAAAGATTAGATATAAAATTGATATTGGAAAAAAACTTTTTTGGATTTTGCAATACTGGAGTAAAAGTTAAACACCTTAAAAAAATATTTATACCAAAAAATGTTATCGCTGTTGATTGGTGGATTTATTCAATACTATTAAATGCTAATTTAAAAGCTAAATTTTTAAGTAATGTCTTTACAAATTATAGGATTGATAACAATAATATTATTGGCTTAAATAAAAAAGACCTTGTAAAAAAAATTCATTTAATACTAGAGATAAAATATATACATTACATTAATATGATACGGTATTGTGGATTAAAAAAATTTAAAAATATGAGGATAAAGTATGACGAGGAATTAAATTATATAAAAAATTTCAAAATTTTTTTAAAAAATAAAAAAAATTTAAAGAAAACAGTTGATATATTAATTAAAAAAAAAAGTTATAATTTTCCTGGTTGGTTTGGCATGATTTCAAATACAAATTTTAATTTAAATGACATTTTTTAAAAAAATACAAAAGTTAAAACAACCATACATAATTGCTGAAATTGGAGCAAATCATAATGGTAGTTTGGCCCTAGCAAAAAAATTAATATCTGAAGCAAAGATAGCTGGTGCAAATTGCGTAAAATTTCAAAGTTGGACAAAAAATTCAATATTTTCAAAGAAAAAATACGAAGATAACTATTTCTTGAAAGATGATTACAGAAAAAGAAAAGACTTCACATTAGAAAAAATAGTTGAAAAATTTTCACTTTCTGAAAATCAACTTCTTAAATTAAAAAAGTATTGTAAAACAATTAAAATTGATTTTACGTCAACGCCCTTTTCAAAAGGTGAAGTTGATTTTTTAGTTAATAAATTGAATGTCCCATTTATAAAAGTTGCTTCAATGGATTTAAATAATTATCCATTTCTTAAATATATTGCTAAACAAAATAAAACAATTGTCCTTTCCACTGGACTTAGTAATTTTACAGAAATTAAAAAAGCAGTAAAAACTATTGAAAAAGAAAAAAATTACAAAATAATTATTCTACATTGTATTGCAATTTATCCGACACCAGATAATTTAGCTAATTTAAACAATATTGAAACCTTAAAAAAAAAATTTAAATATCCAATAGGATTCTCGGATCATACTTTAGGATTTGGAATATCTCTTGCATCTTTTACAAAAGGAATAAAGCTTCTTGAAAAACATTTCACACTAGATAAAAAAATGTTCGGATGGGACCATAAAGTTTCTGTTGATCCTGATGAGTTAAAAATTATTTGTAATGAGGCAAAGCGTATACCACCTAGTATGGGAAGTTATAAAATTGTTTCACCCGAAAGTAAAAAAATAAAAAAAGAATTTAGAAGAAGCATTGTATTGTCCAGAGATTTAAAAAAAGGACACATTTTAAAAGAAAATGACCTAGATTTCAAAAGGCCTGGAACTGGCCTTGAACCAGATAAAATTAATTACTTAATTGGAAAAACTTTAAGATTAGATTTAAAGAAAGATATCATAATATCGTATAAATATTTGAAATAAAAAATCCAAAAGAAAATATGAATGATGAAATTAAATTTGAAAGCAAAAGAGACGAAAATGGTATGCTTTTACGCTTTAAAGCAACAAAGTACGCTGAGAATGAGGCTTCAAATTTTTTAGATAATTTAAAAAAAACAGATTTATATTTAGCAACTAAGCTGGTATTCGGAGAAAAAAATTTAAATGAATTCATAAAAAAAACATTCTTTGAAGACACTAAAAAATATTTTCTCAAATCATATATTGCAAACTTCGATAATAGAAAAAATAATACAAAAAACCTCTTTAAAAGAAAAGTTGACGAACCTTATCTGACAAAAATTCTCAATAAAATTAATGACAATAAAAATATTATCTTTACAGAAAACAAACCTAAAGTCTTTTTCATTAAATTAAAGTTTAAAATTAAAATCTTTTACTATTTTTTGTTAAAAATAATAAGTCCAAAATTTATATTAAATAAAAATGAAAATATTAAGATAGGAGTTAGTTTTGTCGAAGGAATTAATAAATATAAAAGATCAGATTTATTTTGGCATGATAAAAATAAATTAAGCCATGATAATATAATTGTATACTTTGAGAACTCATATTTTAAACATAGATATGACAATAAATTTAAAGGAGAAATCGAAAATAATTTAATTCAAAATGGATATAAGACAGTAGACAATTGGAAATTCAAAAAGATTTATAATGTAAAAAAATTTTCGACGCTAAAAGAAAAATTAAAAATTAATTATAAAAATCCAAATGAAAAATATCTAGCTTTTATATTAGAGATTTTTTTACTTAGAATAGAATTTTGGTATTCTTTCTTTTTACATTATGAAATCAGGATTGATTTTTCTCAATTTGAGCTAGGTAATGATCAAATTGCAAAAAAAATCGCTTTAGAATTATTAAATGGCTGCGTTGTTAAAAAAGTACGATCATATGTGGGCCATTCTGATTCCGAAATGCTTCATGCCTACGACGATCACGTTGTATTTGTGTGGGGAGAAGATCTTGCAAAAAGACTGATTAGAAACAACTATAAGCCTAATACAATTATAATTTCTGGTTTTTATTCTAATCCAATAAAAATTAAAGATGATAAATTCTTGTCTTTTATTAATAATAAAAAAAAAAAACTTCTAATCTTAGATAATATTTACAGTGATAATAATGAAAAAGATATAGATAGTGGAGTATATCAGGTATTTTCATATGAAGATTATTATCAATTTTATAAAAGAATTTTAAATTTATTAAATTCAAATTTAGATTTAACAATAATTATAAAACCAAAAAAAAATATCTTTTATAACCACATCAAACTTCAAGATGATTTAAAAAAAAGCCAACATTCTGATAGAATTTATATATTTGAAGATTTTGAACAATTGCCAGTTTTTGAAATTTCAAAAAATGTAGATTTTATAGCAACAACTGGTATTTTTATGCCCTCAGCATTAATGGAATGTTTATGTATAAATAAAGATAAGACCTGTATTCATTATGATTATTCAAACTTAAAAACTATTGAAAAAGAAATTTATCAAAATATTGGAGAAAAATTTATTTTTAATGATTTGGATAAATTTTCAAATGAAATTCAGAACTTATTAAATAAAAAATCTATAGATAACGGAAGCTGGAAATTTATGAGCGACAGCATTGACAATTTTAATGATTTTCATGGCCATGTAAGAATACAAGAATATTTAGTTGATTTAAGAAACAATTTGCTCAAAAAAGATTTTATAAATTCTATAAATCTAGCAAATGATAGGTATAAACAAATTTGGGGAGATGATAAAGTAGTTATACCCAAATATAAGAGCGTATAAATTATGAAACTTAAAAATAATAAAACATTTATAATCGCAGAAATAGGAATAAATCATAACGGAAGTTTACCTTTAGCATTTAAATTAATTAATTCAGCAAAAAGAGCTGGAGCTGATGCTGTAAAATTCCAGACATATATAACAGAAGAAAGAGCTCCAAAAAACTCACCTATATTTAATATTTTAAAAAAATGTGAATTATCATTTGAAGACTTCAAAAAAATAAAAATTTATTGTGACAAAAAAAAAATTGAATTTTTCTCTACTCCTTTTGATATTAAATCATTCAATTTTTTAAGGTCAATTAAAACAAAAAAAATTAAAATTGCCTCATTTGATACTGTAAATATTAAATTTTTAAAATACATGTCAAATTTTGAGATGGATTATATTTTATCTGTGGGAATGTCTAATCTGAGTGAGATAAAAAAGGCTTTTAATATTTTATCAAATAAGGGTAAAAATTCAGTTAACATTTTACATTGTATTTCCGCGTATCCAACTAAAGAAAATGAAGCAAACCTTAATTGTATTGATATTCTAAAAAAAAAATTTGATTGTTTAGTTGGTCAATCAGACCATACAAATGATATTTTCGTTTCTCAATGCGCAGTGGCAAAAGGAGCAAGGATAATAGAAAAACACTATAAATTACATAGTAAATTTAAGTGTGTTGATGAGGCCGTGTCTATTGATGAAAATAAATTTAAAGATATGGTAAAAAATATAAGAAGAATAGAAAAAATTTTAGGTAATTCATCATTCGGTATTAGAAAATCTGAAAAAAATACATCTGTCTACAGACGAAAAAGTAGATAATCACTAACATTTTAAAAAATTAGAATTTAGTGACTTTATGAAATATAAAATTTTAAATGTTTAAAAATAAAAGAATTTTAGCTGTGATACCTGCAAGATTTGGTTCAAAAAGGATTAAAAATAAAAATATTAAAAAGTTTAAGGGGAAGCCAATTATTTACTATACTTTAAAAAATGCAAAATCTTCTAAAATGATCGATAAAGTAATTGTTAGCACTGACTCAGTTAAGATTTTAAATATTTGTAGAAAATATGGAGTTGATACTCCGTTTTTGAGAAAAAAATTTTTTGGGGACAAATCACCAATTCACAAAGCAACCCTATTTTCAATTAATCAAGCTGAAAAATATTTTGGTAAGTTCGATATAGTTGTACAACTTATGCCTAATTGTCCATTTAGAACAACAAAAACTATAAATAAATGTATTAAAAATTTCTTTAATAAAAAATTTGACTCACAAATATCTTTTTCTAAGCCCCTATTTTCAAATTATTGGTGGGCACATAGATTTATTAATAATAGACTAAAACCAATAAATAAAAAAAATTTGAAAAAAAGATCTCAGGATTTAGAAAATTTATATGTTCCTAATGGTTCGATTTGGATAAGCAAAATTTCCAAATTAAAAAAAAAAAAGTCATTTTACTCTGATAATTACGGACACTTTTTTACAAATTTTATTGAGTCAATCGATATAGATAATACAGAGGAGTTTGAGTTTGCTGAAAGTTTAAAACATGAAAAATAATTATATAATTGTAACAGGAGGATCAGGTTTTTTAGGATTAAATTTAGTTGAGTTTCTTTTAAGTAAAAACTTTAAAGTAATAAATATAGACAAGTTCTCATATTGTTCAACTCAAGAAAAATTTAAACCGTATGTAAGGCATAAAAATTATTATAATTATCGATTTGATCTAATGAATTTAGGTAAATTAAAAAAAATAATTAAAAAATTTAAACCTTCTAAAATTTTTAACCTTGCTGCAATTTCGCATGTTGATAGATCTATTGATAATCCATCAGAAGTAATTAAAAATAATTTATTGATAACTCTTAACATTATAGAAATGGTCAGAATTTTAAAATTAAGAACTAAAATTTTACATATGTCAACTGATGAAGTTTATGGAAGTATAAAAAAAGGTTCTTTTAAAGAAAAAGATATTTTAGAACCTAATTCTCCGTACTCTTCAAGTAAAGCATCTACAGACTTAATTGTAAGATCTTATGCAAAGACATTCGGTATCAATGCAATAGTATTGAGATGTTGTAATATTTTTGGTCCTTATCAATTTATGGAAAAATTTATACCTACTATTATTAATAAAATTCAGTCTAATCAAAAAGTTCCAATCTATGGAAATGGTAGAAATGTGAGAGAGTGGATATATGTAAAATCATTAGTAGAAGATATCTATTATATAAGCCAAAAAGGAAAATTTAATCAAATTTATAACATCTCAAGTGGTTTAGAAGTTTCTAACTTAGAGCTCGTAAAAATAATATTAAAAATATTTAATAAGATATCAAAAACAAATTTCACAATTAAGAATAGTATAAACTATGTTAAAGATAGACCAGCTCATGATTATAGATACTCAATTGATTTTAAAAAATTTAATAAAATAAAAAAAATAAAATTTTCAAAGAAAAGTTTATATACTGATTTAGAAAAGACTTGTCGTTGGTATCTAACAAATAATGAATGGATAAGAAGCTGCTATTTAAATTATAAAGGACAAAGACAAGGAACTATAAAATGAAAGGTATTATTTTAGCAGGCGGTCATGGGACAAGATTATTTCCATTAACCTCAGTTCTATCCAAACACCTATTACCAGTCTACGACAAACCAATGATTTTTTATCCATTTTCAATATTATTAGAACTAGGCATAAAGGATATCTTAGTGATAACCAGGAAAGAAGATATCAACTTATATAAAAAACTTTTTATCAATCTTAATAAATCAAGAATTAAAATTAATTTTGAAATCCAAGAAAATCCAAATGGCTTACCTGATGCTTTTAAAATTGGAAAAAAATTTATAGGACAGGATGATGTTGTATTGATTTTAGGTGATAATATTTTTTATGGTAATGATTTATTAAAAAAAATAAATAATGCAAAAAAAAACCTCAAAAAAAATTTTTCTACAATTTTTTGTTATAGAGTCTCAGACCCAGAAAAATATGGAGTTATTAAATTAAAAAAAAATAAAATTTCAAATATTATTGAAAAACCAAAAAAATTTATTAGTGATATGGCTATCACTGGTATTTATTTTTTTAAAAACAATGTTTGCAAATTCACAAAAAATTTAAAAAAATCAAAACGAGGTGAATTCGAAATTACAGATCTTCTTAAAGAATATCTTAAAATTGGTAAGCTAAAGTACGATGTTTTTGAAAATGGATTTGCTTGGCTTGATGCAGGTAGCCATGACAGTTATTTGCAAGCTTCTAATTTTGTCGAAACAATTGAAAAAAGACAAGGAATTAAAATTGCCTGTCCAGAAGAAATAGCTTTAAGAAAAAAATTAATTGATAAAAATCAATTTCTATATTTATTAAAAAAATATCCTAATAATGAGTATAAAAAATATTTAAAAAAAATTTTACATGAAAAAATATAAAAAAATAATTTGTTTGGATTTAGATGGTGTAATTTGTGAAACCAAATTAAATTACTATGATAAAAGCAAACCAAAAAAAGATGTGATAAAATATATAAATTCTTTATATAAAAAAAATTTTTATATTAAAATTTTTACTGCCAGACATATGACTAAATTTAAAGGTGATACTAAAAAAATCTACAAATTTGAATATTTAAACACATATAAGCAATTAAAGTCCTGGAAAATTTCTTTCCATGAATTAATAATGGGAAAGCCCTCCTATGATTATTTTATAGATGATAAGTGTCCATATCATAAAAAAAACTGGCCGAAAATTCTAAATAATAAAATTTCAAATGAATAAATATATTATATTTGGTTCCCCAAGAATTGAGAAAGAGGAAATAAATAGCGTAGTAAGTACTTTGAAATCATCGTGGATTGGTACAGGCCCAAAAACAAAATTATTTGAAAAAAAATTCTCACAGTTTAAAAAAGTAAAAAGTTCATGTGCAGTAAATTCTTGTACGGCTGCACTACATTTATCTCTTGCAAGCTTAAATTTAAAAAAAAATGATGAGGTGATAGTACCCGCAATGACTTTTTGTTCTACAGTCAATTCTGTGATTATTTCTGGAGCAAAGCCAGTTTTAGCAGATGTTAACTTAAGTACTATGAATATTTGTCCAGAAGAAATAAAAAAAAAAATAACAAAGAAAACAAAAGCAGTAATAGTGGTCCATTTTACTGGCAATCCCTGTGATATGGATGAGATTAGACGAATAGTTGGTAAAAAAATAAAAATCATTGAGGATTGTGCTCATGCTATAGAGGGAAAGTTTAGAGGTAAGCCACTTGGAACAATTGGGGATTTTGGATGTTTTAGTTTTTATGCAACAAAAAATTTGACTACATCAGAAGGGGGAATGGTAATTTGTAAAAATAAAAAATATGAAAAATTTATAAGACAAATGTCTCTACATGGTTTATCTGCTGATGCATGGAAAAGATATTCAAGTTCAAAAGTAAAAAAATACTATGTTAATCAGCTAGGTTTTAAATATAATATGACTGATATTTCTGCATCTTTAGGATTAATTCAATTAAGTAAAATTAATAAATTTCAAAATTTGAGAAAAAAAATATGGTTGAATTATAATTTAAGTTTTAAAGATCTGCCATTAAAAATACCTTCAAAAACTCAAAAAAATTATTTGCACTCACATCATTTATACACTTTGATTATAGATAAAAAAATTTCTGGAATTTCACGAGATGAATTTATCTCAAAATTACACAAAAAAAAAATTGGAACAGGAATTCACTACTTGTGTATAGCGGACCATCCATTTTATAAAAATAAATTTAAATGGAAATCTAAAAATTATCCGAATTCAAAATATATTGGAGATAATATTGTAAGTCTACCTTTGTCAGCCAAACTATCAACTAAACAAGTAAAATATATAATTCGAACTGTCAGAAATGTATTTTTCAAACAATAATATGATTATAGCAACACCAATTTCTCATTTATTTAAAGATAAAAACAAAGCAGAAAAAATAATAAAATTTAGTGATTGTCTAGAGGTAAGAGAAAGGAATTTAGGACTAGATTTTGACAAAGAATATTTAATTCATCTAGATGGTGACATTCATTTTAAATGGGATCAAAATTATAAAAATTATCTAAAAAAAATTTTTAAAAGAAAAAAAAAACTTAAATTAATTTCTTTACAGATGACAAGATGTTGTACAGGACATGTAATTAAAAATAACTTTTTTCAATTATCTGGAAAAAGACTAAATAAAAATGATATGAAATTTAATGCAAAAAAAAATATTTCTTGGTTAAAAAATTTATTTGTCAAAAAAAAAATAAATTTTGCAATAGAAAATAACAATTATTATCCGCTTGAAGCATATGATATAATTGCAGATCCAAAATTTATATCTGAAATTGTAAATGAAAATAAAATAAATTTTTTATTCGATATAGCACATGCAAAGGTATCAGCTAGCAATATGAATATAGATTTTAAGAAATATATTGACGAGCTACCAATGAGTAAAATGATACAAATTCATATTTGTAAACCCTATATTTCAAAAAAAACGACTTCGTTAGACAAACATAATCCACCAAATAAAAATGATTTTATCGAGATTAAAAAAATTTTTAAAAAATATAAAAAACCAAAATATCTCACAATAGAATATTATAAAAAATCAGAAATTTTGATTAACAGATTGAAGACAATGAAAAAAATATTAAGTTATGATTGATAAAATTTTTAATATTAAAAAAAAAAAATTGTTATAACTGGATCAAATGGTTATCTAGGCTCTTTTTTAGTAAAAAAACTAAAGAATTTAGGATGTGCTGTAATAGAAATTGATATTCAAAAAAAAAATAAAGTGAATTATTACAACTGTAATCTTACATCAGAAAAGGAGGTTAAAAATACACTAAACTTAATTATTAAAAAACACACAAAAATAGATGTTTTAATAAATAATGCAGCATTTAGTCCGTTCGAGCATTTTACTTTAAGAAAAGAAGTCAATTTCGATAAGACAATAAATGTGAATCTAAAGGGACCATTTTTTTTAATTAAGAATTTAGCATTACTTAAAAATGCAAATCATAAATTAAAAATAATTAATATTTCCTCAATATACGGTTTAATAAGTCCAAATAAATCAATCTATGATAAAAATACTAAAAGGCATAATTCAGAAGTTTATGGAGCATCAAAAGCTGGACTTCTTCAAATGAGTAGATACTTCAGCACACATTTAAATCAATACAATATGACTATTAATTCTATCTCCCCAGGGGGAATATTAAACAGAAACCATCAACATAAAAATTTTATATCTAAATACTCAAAATTAAATCCAATGAACAGAATGGCATTGAGAGAAGATATTTTAGGTGCTGTAATTTTTCTTTCAACAAAAGCATCTGATTATGTTAATGGACAAAATATCATTATAGATGGTGGAATGTCAGCTTGGTAAAAAAAATAATTTATGAAAAAAATTTTTATTTATGGTGGGCCACCTAAAAAGGTGGGGAAGGAATATATTTCTGAAATTTCAAAGGCTTATAATATTTTTTTAAATGATAAAAATTCAAAGAGCGAGAGTATAAAAAAATTAAATTACAAAACTTTAAATAATTTTGAAATAATAATATATAACGACTTGCCCAACAAAGTTGAAAAGATATTAAATAAAAAAAAAAAAATATTAATTAAGATAAATAAATTTGATCTTAGGTCTAAATATACCGATCTATTTATAGATAAAAATTATGATAATGAAAAAATAGGCAATAGAGTTTTATCGGAAAAAATTAGTCATAATAAAAAAAATGATATTAATTTTAAAAAAATTTTGAGTATTTTAAATATTATGAATTGGGATACAAAATTTTGGGGATTAAAAGTTGCTAGCTTGGACTCGTTTATTTTAACCGAAAACATAATTTATCAAATGAATAAATTTATTAAAAAAGAAAAAATAAAATTGGTTCAATATCTTTCAGATATTCATAATCCTGAAACTGTCAAACTTGCAGAAAAAAATAATTTTAGCCTTAAAGATGTTAGATATTTATTTAATCTAAATTTAAATAATTTCAAAGAAGAAAAAAAAAAATTAAAAAACACGCTGACATTAAAAAAAGCAAAAAATAAAGATTTTCATCTAATAATTAAAAAATTAGGAAATAGTTACTCTGACAGCAGATATTACTTTGATGGTAATTTTCCAAAAAAAAAGGTTAAAAAGTTTTATGATGATTGGATTAAAAAAGCAATTAAAGGATTATTTGATGATGAATGTATATTAGGAGTTTATAAAAGTAAAATAGTAGGTTTTTGTACACTTAGATATGAAAACAAATTTAGAAGAGCAAACATTGGTTTATTTTCTATAATTCCTGAATACAGGAATCAAAATTTTGGAAAAATTTTATTAATAAAAATTTTATCAAATTTGAAAAAAGAAAATTTTAAATATGTAAATGTTGTTACTCAATCAAGAAATTTTAAAGCTCAAAGACTCTATCAAAATTGTGGATTTAAAACCTTATCAAATAAAATATGGTATCATAAATGGGTGTAGTAAAAAAAAATGGTTTAAAATTTTGGAACAAGGCAAAAAAAATAATTCCTGGTGGAAACAGCCTGATATCAAAAAGACCTGAAAGATACGCCCCTGATATTTGGCCTGTTTACTTTAGCAAAGCCAAAGGATGTCATGTATGGGACATTGACAATGTCAAATATTTTGAGGCTGCGCAGATGTCTGTTGGTGCATCAATTTTAGGATACGCAAATAATCAAATTGATACAAAAGTAAAAAAATTTATATCAAAAGGAAATATTTCCACCCTTAATGCCTTGGAGGAATATTACTTAGCAAGATTATTAATAAATAATAATAAATTTGCTTCTAAAGTAAAATTTGGAAGGTCAGGTGGTGAAGCAATGGCTATTGCCGTGAGAATTGCAAGATCAGTATCAAAAAATCAAAAGATATTATTTAGTGGTTATCATGGTTGGATGGATTGGTATTTAGCTACTAATCTTCAGAATAAAAAAAATTTAGATACACATTTAATAAAGGGTCTTTCAACGCTAGGAGTAGACAAAAGATTGAAAGAAACGATTTTTCCATTCAAATATAATTCTTATACTGACTTAAAAAAAAATATCTATAATCATAATCCAGGAATAATTATTGTTGAAGGTGCAAGATATAATTTACCTAGCGCTAAGTTTGTAAAATTAATTAACAGCATATGTAAAAAAAAAAAGATCATTCTAATAGTTGATGAAATTACATCTGGTTTTAGAATTGGACCATCAGGTTCATATATTAAAACAGGCTTCAAACCAGATATTGTAGTTTATGGAAAGGGTCTCGGCAATGGTTACGCAATTTCTGCCGTTTTAGGCAATAACAGGGCTATGAGAAAAGCAGATGAAATGTTTATTAGTAGTTCAAATTGGACAGAACGTGTTGGATTTGTTGCGGCAATTGAAACACTTAAATTTATAAAAAAAAAAAAAATTTGGATAAATATAAATTCTACAGGTAAATTTATTGAAAAAAATTGGTTAAAAATATTTGATAAGTATAAAATAAAAGTTTCTTTAGGAAATTTTTATCCATTAATGACATTTAATCTTGGTTACAGTCAAAAAATAAATAATTATATACTAACTTATTTTTGCCAAGAAATGTTAGCAAACAAAATAATTGCTAGTAATAGTATTTACTTATCATATGCACATAAAAAAAAATATTTTAAAAAATATTTTTTAATATTTGATAAAATATTCAAAAAAATATCAGAATTAAAAAATATTGACGAAGTCAAAAAGCTCCTAAAAACAAGACCTAGATCAGATAGTTTTACTCGGCTAACCTAAAGTTTTTATGAGAAAACAATATTTAGAAAATGCAATAATTCTACAGGCAAGACTTGGGTCTACAAGATTTCCTAAAAAAATATTTAAAAAAATTTTAAATAAAACAATCTTAGAATATTTAATCAATAGATTGAAAATATCAAAATTAACAAAAAAAATAATAGTAGCAACTACTACTAAAAAAATCGATTTACCAATAGTAAAATTATGCAGGAGAATGAAAATTGATTGTTTTAGAGGTAGCGAGAAAGATGTACTTAAAAGATATTTTGATTGTGCAAAGAAATATAACGTCAAAAATATAATTCGTATTACATCCGATTGTCCACTTGTAGATCCATTTTTGATCGATAAAATGTATTTAATATTTAAAAAAAAAAAAATTGATTATTTATCAAATACTACTCCTATTTATAAAAGTCAGTTTCCAAATGGAATGGATATAGAAATTTTCAATTTCGAGTCATTAAAAAAAGCTAATTCTACCATAAAAAGTGTGAAATATCGTGAACACGTTACTAATCAGTTTTGGGGTGATTTAAAATATAAATCTTGCATTTATGGTATTAAAAGAAATTTAAGCAACCTTAGAATTACTCTAGATTATCCATCTGATTTAGTACTTATAAAAAAATAATTCTAAGATTTAGAAACAGATACTCATATAGATTAAATGATATTTTAAAATATTTGAGATATAAAAATTAGATTTAAAATTATATTTTAGTTACTCAAAATGAAAATAATGCTTCAAGTTACAAATCTGAACTATAAATACATTTATTATTTTTCTAAAGAGCTAATCAAAATATCAAATGTTTCACAGATTCAAATATTAACGTCATCAAAAAAAATTGGTCAAAAATTTCATTCATTAAGCAATAAAATTAAAATTATAGAACATAGTTGCGACAATTATAAAAATTCTGAAATAGAAAATAATTCAAATTTGGACTTTACCAAAATTAAAGATTTTGAAATAAAAAATAATATTTCAATTTGGAAAATAATTTCGTCTGATAGAATATTAGGAAGAGAGTTTCTTAGTATTGAAGGTTACGAGTTCGATAAATCAGAAGATTATAAATTTATTTGCAAAAAAACTATTCAATCTTTCAATCAAATAGATGATATTTTAAATTTAAATAAACCAGATATATTTATCGCTGCATTCGCACAAGGAAATATACTTGTTAAAATTATAAATTTACTTTGTTTAAATAAAGAAATTTTATATTTGAAACCTGATATTACAAGAATTAAAAATTATGCTTGTTTTACAAGATCAGAGAATTCTTTTTTAGAGGAAGTTAAAACATCTTATTTCGACAAAAATAATATTATCGATTCATCAAATGAAATTTATTACGAATTAATTAAAAATTTTAATACAAATTATTTTGATAATAACAGCCCAAAGCTTAGGATTAAAAAAAATAACATATTACAATCTGCTAAAAACTTTTTTTTGATTTTATGCGAGTGTTAAAATCGTCTTTTATAAATTATTTAAAAGATTTAAAATTTAAAAGTTTAATTCTTAAATTAAGCTATAATTTTAAACTTTTAAAAAACCGTAATTTTTATAACGAAAATCAAAAAATATTCAAAAAATATTTAAGATCGAATCAAGAAATCAAAAATTTTGTATATTTTCCACTTCCTGTGAGTCCTGAATATACCTCATTAGAGTGCCCGATATTCGAAGATACATTTTATTTAATTAAAATTATAAGTATGCAACTTCCATCAGATTATGTTTTGGTAGTAAAAGAGCATCCTGCTTTTTTAAACAATTTAATTAGGAGCTCAAGCTTTTATAAAAAAATAAATAAGTTACCAAATGTTATGATATGTCCAACTCATCTTAAACAAACTGAAATGATTGAAAAATCAAAGTTAGTTTTAACTGTCAACGGAACAGCTGTTTGGGAGTCAATACTACTTAGCAAACCTGTAATAACATTTGATAAATGTATACACAATGTAACAGAACTTTCTGAAAAATTTATATCGATAGATAATTTACATACTCAAATTATTGATATTTTAAAGAAAAATGCAACAATATCAGATCAAGTAAGAGAGAGAAAGGTAAAAAAATTTATATCTTCGATAATGGAGAATAGTTTCGAATTAACTTTTCCAGAAATTGCATTTTATGTTGATTTTGAGGATGAGAAAAAATTTCAGATAACAGGTGAAGAATTATTTGAGGGGTTTAAAAACTATTTAAAAAAAAATGAGGTACTTATTTTTTAAACATGAAAAAAATTAAACTTATTAACAAAATAATATTTGAAACTGACCTGTTTATATTGTTGTTAGCTTTAAATATATTTGCAGGTATTTTTACATTTTTTGGATATCCTATTTTACTCCCAGCGCTCGAACTATTAAATACCAGTGAAGTCAATATAGATAATTTTCTAATAAATAATTTATTAAAAATACTCACTAAACTTTCTATTGATATAAATTTTTTTAATTTATCATTAATTAGTTTTTTTCTTATATCCTTGGGTATAATAATCACATTTATAACACAGATAATAAATTCTAAGGTTCATGCAGATATTACATTAAGATACACTAAAAAAATACTTGAGACATATCCTTATGTTAAATGGAATGTACTAAGTGATAGTAGATCAGGTGATCTAATTTCCTCAATCAATCGTGAATGTGCTGCCGCTAGTGAAACACATCTGTGTATTTTAAGATTACTAAATTCATTCATATTTTTTGTTGCATATATATTAGTTTCATTTTTTATATCTTATGAAATCTCAACTTTTGTAATCTTTATATTCTTAACATTATTTTTTATAAATTTTTTTTTCTCTATTCAGATTTCAAAAGTATCAAATTTATTTAATAAAAAATTTCTTGAAATATCTAACAATATTTCCTCATTTACTCATAATAAAAAGTTATTTAAATCTTCTCATAGATTTCATAAGTTTGTTGACAAAATTTTATACGATATAAAAATTCTCAGGAATTATAATTTTAATCTCAATATTAAAGAGTTGAGTGCTAGTTTTATTTTAAAAATTTTAAGCTTAATTATAATTTGTATTATATTTTTAAATTTTAAATATTTTAATATTAGTGTTCCTAAATTAATTATTTTAATGGTAATTTTTTCAAGACTACACCCACAATTCTCTCTCTTAGCAAACGAGTATAATAGATTGTTTGAAAGATTACCTTATTTCGAAAATTTAAAAAAACGTTCTGATCTTTATTTGAGCAATAAAGAAATATCTTCTGGAAATAAAATTAATGATATAAACAAAATTAATTTGAGAGATATAAGTTTTCAATACGAGGAAAATTCATTTTTAATTAACAATATAAATCTAAGTTTTGAAAAAAACACAACAACAGTTATTTTTGGAAAATCTGGGTCCGGTAAATCAACAATACTTGATATTATTTTGGGATTAATAGATATTAAATCCGGCTCTATTGAAATAAATAACATAAATTTAAAATCATTAGATATTTTTCTTTATAGAAGTTTAATAGGTTTTATTGGACAAAAGGTAACAATGCTTGATGCATCAATAAAGGAAAATTTGATGTTATTTAAAAATGATATTAATGAAAAGGATCTTGAGAAATATATAAAAATTTGTCAATTAGATAGTTTTATTAGAAATCTACCAGATGGACTTAACACACTCGTAGGTGAAAACGGTGTTAAAATTTCAGGTGGACAAGCACAACGAATTGCACTGTGCAGATCATTAATCTTAAATTCAAATGTTTTACTAGTTGATGAAGTTACAAGTAATCTTGATGCAAAGAATAAATCTAAAATCATAGAGATTATAAAAAATTTATCAAAAAATAAAATAATAATAATTGTAACTCATGATTTAGAATTTATAGATTCTGCTGATAAAACAATCATAATGGACGAGGGTAAAATCATTAAAAAATTCGATAAAAAAATCAAAAAAGAAGATATTATTGGTACAATTTATTAAATGAGCCTTTCCTATTTAGAATTTAACACAGAAAAATTAAATAATTTAAACAACAAGCTAGAAACTAATCTAAATGAAATTGCAAAACATGTTAATCTTTATGAAAAATGGTCTAAAGATAAATTTTTTGATCTAGAAATAAATAAATCTTTTGTAAGAGGAATTTTGCGAAATAGCTATCCTTCAAAGCAAATTATAAATGAAGTCATTTCAATTTTTAAAACCACTAGTTATTATAATAAAGATATGAAGTGGTTTAGTAGAATTTATCCGATGATCCATCTTCAGGGAGATGAGTCTGAAGCTGTGGGTTATCATTATGACAAGATAGGAAAAGATAAATTCTTTACATTATGGTCGCCAATCACTAATTATAATTATCCCGCCTTATCTTATGTCAAATATTCAGAAAAATTGCCTAAATTTATCTCATCTTTATTGTGTAAATTAAATTTACCTAATCTTTTTGGTTTAGATATAAAAGTAAATAAAGGTGATCTTTTTATTTGGAATGGTAACTTAATACATAAGGGTAATAAAAATACTACCAATAATCTTTCTTCTGCATTTCAGCTCAAAATTACACAAAATAAATTTAAGCACGAAGATTCATTTGATATAAATAAAATAGACGAAGAATATACGGAAAAAGAATTCAAAATTAATGACCTTAAAGAAATATATTCTTATTATTATCAATTAATAAACTTTTCAAATAACGTTTTTAACGACTATAAAGATGCATCAAAACAAATAGCAGATTTCATATCAGCTAATTCACTATTTAATTCAAGTGAAATCTCATTTGCATTGAGTGTTCTCGCTCAAAGAATCCTTACAATGAAAATGACTTCTAAAAGCGCCGCAAAGTATTCTAATCAAATATTCAATTTGGATCTTATGTCAATTTTAACTGGTGCTGAAAATCTTTCATCCTTAGACAGACTAAAAAGCAAAAAAAACTTTATTTTGGATATTATAAAAGAAAATGATCCATTTGAAATTTTAAAAAAAAAACAACCTTTAATTAATAATTATTTTAATTAACGTGTGTAATACATTAATTTTTACTAATAAAGATAGCATAAACTCTATAAATAAGGATACTGAAGTTATTCACATAAATCTTGCAAATTCATCGGGGAATATTAAAGATAATTTTTATAAGTATGTCTCTAATTATGAAAATCGACAAATAATTGAGAAAACTTTTAAACATAAAAATGATATATTAAAAAAAATACTTATAAAAGATGACTTTCAATTTAAAAAATCAATTTATAATTTTTTAGATTTTAAAATTAATTATTTTTTAACTTTTAATTTTTATGTTGATAAGGCACTAGAAAATATATTAAGCAAGTATCAACCGTTAAATGTTATTTTTGATTTTAACCTTTCTAAAAATAATATCTTTGAAAATTCTTTTCAAACCCTTCTAAAAAAACACTTAAAAAATAAAAAAATTCCATTCAAAGAAAAATTATATTTAATTAAAGAAAAAAAGAGGGCTAACTATTTTAAAAAAATTAAATTTTTAATACATAAGTTTATAAATATTTTTAAAAAAAAAAAATAATTATATTTTGTTTAACTCTGATAGTTATAATATAAGATTTATTTTTAATAAAATAAAAAAAACTAATTCTAAAGTAAATTTTTGTTTTCTAGAGCAAGAAAATATTTTTAGATTAAATTCGATTTTTGACATAAGAGTTTCCTCAATTGTTTTTAAAAAAAATCTGGAAAATAATTTAAATATTTGTGAAATTTCGAATGAATTCATAGAGACCAGTATCATTGATACAAACTTAAAAAATTATTTAAACTATTTAAATAGAGGTGAGCTAAATGAATTAGTAAATAAAATTTATTTTTTGAATAATAATTTGATTAAAAATAAGCCAAAATTGATAATATGTAATATGTCATTAGCTTTATCTTTTTTCCTCTCTGAATTTGGTAAAATAAACAATATAGAAACTATTTTGACTCCACATGGTACTCACCCTTACACTTCAGATGATACCATAAATAATCTTTGGCTACATAGTTCAAAGTTTCTATTATCAAAAAACTTTGATTGTATAGCTGTTCAATCGCCAATTATGTTAAATTTCTTAAAAAGAAATTCTTATAATGAAAAAAGATTAATTATATCTGGTCCATCAAATTTCACTCATCCCATTAAGGTAAAATCATCCAAAGGTTCCAATGTTATTAAAAAAAAATTGAATATATTTAGTAATAAAAAAATTTTACTTCATGCCAGTACTCCAAAACATTATTACAATCTAAGACCTATAATTTTTGAAAATATTGAGGAATACATTTTTCAAATAAAAAAAATTGATGATTTTATAACCAAAGAAAATTTGAATTTTCACTTAATTATAAAATTTAGGGAAATTTATGGTTTAAATTTTGATACGTTCAAAAAAAAATTAGGTAATTTAAATAATTCCTCGATATCGATAAAAGAAGATTTAGAGGATTTATTTAATTTATCGGATATTATTATAAGTTACTCTTCTACTGTTATTGAGGAGGCATTTACATTCAAAAAGCCTATCATTTTAATAGATTACTTTAAAAGATATTCACACTTAAACTATTATCAAAATATTAATAAAGATAAAAATATCCTTCCTTTTAAGTATATTTGTAACAATAAAGATTTTCTTGAGTATCTAAATAATTTTAACATAAATAATTTTAAAGATGAAATACATTGGGATAAGTTTATTTTTGAAAGCAAAAATATCGACAAATTAGTCAATAAAATTAACAATAAATTTGTGTGATATAAATCAAATTTATATTTTTCTTGATATATTTTTTTAAATAAATTTGTTATTTGAGTGCTATAGGAAATTAATTAAGAAAATAAATTTAATAAATGTTAAAATATTAAAATTTTATTAATAGTAATTAATTAAATTATATTTAATGAGAAAAAATTTTATTGTTGTTATACCTGCAAGATTAAAATCTAATCGTCTGCCAGGAAAACCATTAATTAAGATTAGTGGTGTACCAATGGTTGTTAGAACATATTTGCAATGTGCAAAAGTAGTAGATAAAAAATTACTATATGTTGCAACTGATAGTTCTAAAATTAAAAGTGTTTGTGAGAAATATGGAATAAGAACAATTTTAACTTCCAGCAAATGCTTTACTGGTACAGATAGAGTTGCTGAAGTAGCAAAAAAAATAGACTCCAAAGTTTATATTAATGTTCAAGGGGATGAACCTATATTCAATCCAGCTGATTTAAAAAAGTTGATTAAATTTAGCCTTAAAAATCCAAAAGAAATTATATCTGGTTATTGTAAAATTACTGAGGAAAGAATGTACAACGATTT
>MDSZ01228971.1_pt1 | contig 27637 bp, 24 predicted proteins | sample 811201 | NCBI WGS metagenome assembly MDSZ01 (sample SAMN05326647, study PRJNA326480) | marine metagenome | isolation source: seawater | place: Indian Ocean: North | collected 2010 | reverse complement strand
TGATGTCCTCTAGTTTGATTTCCATCCACATCAAAGTGATGTGCTAAAGTTCCATCAATGTCTACAATTAAAGCGTCGTTCATTATGCTGCCTCGATTTTTGCTAACCTTTCATCCCTATAATCTAGGGCGCCTTCACCTAAGTAAATGTTACCGTCGTCTGCTCTAAACAAAGTTTCAAGACTTGCATCTTGATCTTTTTGTTTTTGGATTAGTGAAAACTCTGCTTGTTCAAAAGTAATTGCTCCAATTTGAACAAAGTCCAATAACATGTCTGCGAATGGAACTTCACCATTTGATTTCCAAACTGTAAGACCATCTACTTGAGCTGTGTTCTCAAAGTTTTGTTCAACACTCTTGTCCCAAATATTACCATTTGAGTCTGCTCTAAGTTGGTTTGTAAAAAGAACATAACCTGTAAAAGTCTTGTTCTCATCATGGATTGAAGCCATTCCGTATCTTTCTTTACGAACTGTCTCGCCTGCTATTGTTACTTCGTTATCTAATATCATTTAAAGTCCTCACTTTTTATTAATTATGCGTATATTATGCACTCTGAGGAACCAGAAGTCAAGCATTTTTAGGGTTTTTTTGAAATCTTTTTTCCTTATAGAACAAGGGTTTAGGAGAAATGTGAAGCATCTTCTCCAGAAATATCCTCAATCATGTTACGCCAAAGCTCTAAATGAGGGATAACAAAACCAAAAGTTATTCTAGGTTCTCGAGATCCTGCACAATGATAGTAGACTTTATCAGGTTCTCTGCCCCTACCATAATAGCCTACCTTACAACACCAACCACCAGGATCTTGCATTAGAACCACTTCATGTGTTTTGGGATCTCTGTATTTAAAGAAACCTCTACCCTCTTTAGAATAAGATAATAATATATTGTAACCATGTGCATTCCAATTATTGTGCCAACCCATATATCCGTCTTTAGGATAGTAAACATGAACTGCCTGACGTTGTGCACCTAAAAATTCTAACAAAGCATTAGATGTTTTTTGATACATCTCATTATATTCTTCTGGATGATCCATTGCTTGTAAATCATAACTATAAGATTGTTCTGGATATCCTATATGTTCACCATCTTTATCTACTATTTCTTGTAAATATTTGTCAGAACAAGCATAACCTATTTGGAATAAAGGATCATGCTTAGGGTTTTTGTATGCCAATTCATTTAATGGTTCCAAATCTTGACTAAAGAACCATTCTGAATAAGGTTCTAGTATTTCAAGTAATTCTTTTGATATCTTGGTTGTAATCATTCTGTAACATTGTAATAATTGTTATATATAGTATATATCCAAAAGAAACGGAGAGACTTATGAAAAAGGTATGGAATAATTTTCATAAGATCATGAAATCCGGTAGACTAAATAAAGTCTGTAAAGCAGCAGGAATTGTTGCTACTGAGGATTAATTCTTCTTATGAATACGGTGTTCAGGAATTGTGTAGTGATACATTACACGTTCCTGTCCATCTAATTCCTCGTCTATAGTTCCATTATGAAAGTTCCAACGAACATGTAAATCCTCTCTCCATTTTACACCATGATCACTATATGTTAATAACTTCCACATAGTAAAAGTATCCCATTTTCTAACATCATCTGGATAATTTCCTATATCATTTTTAAGATCTTGTTGGTTTAAATATTCTCCATACCAGGAGTCCATTAATTTAATTGTTTGAGGATTGTTTCTGTATATAAACATACCACAATGGGCTGTCATTTCTTCTGTGTTTGTAAGTTTTGTTACCTTAGCATTATAAGGTCTTATTTTTGTAAATATTAAATCTAAATCATCAGGCAATTCATCAAAGACAGTTTGAATATCTTCATGTTCACATACCATATCAGCATCAAAATAAACTGTTTTGCCTGTGTAAGGTGTTTGTCCTAATGCCCACAATTTTGCTCTGTGATGATTGGGAACCTCCCAATGAACAATCCAATCTGCATGATTCCAATCAGTAGGTTTTATCCATTCTTCATGATCTACAAATATTGTAATATGTGCTTCAGGCCAAAATAACTTTATAGACTCTGCACATTCTACTGCAGCTCTATAAAATTTTTCGTGTATAGATGCTACTAATAAGAATCCGTTTTCAGGAAATTCTATTACGTCCTCAGCCTTCTTTGTCATCCATGGACTCCATTAATAATATAGTAGTATATGCACTCACTTCCATTGGAGATTTAGCTTTACGGATTAGCTTTTTTAGTTTTACATTTTTAGATTCTTTAACTGCAGATATTTCAAATGCCTCTAATTTAGCATTAAATAATTGTTCTTGTTTAGCTCTAGCTTCTTGACTCTGGCGTCTTTGCATACGTTTTTTAATTGCTTCATCTCTTCTTTTAACACCTGCTTGTCTATTTTCTTCTAATACATCTTCTCCAAACTCTTCTAAGATTCTTTGAAAGTCTGGATTACTACCATCACCTGGGTCTTGTATTGATGCTGTTGCTTTTGTGCCATTAGGATACTCTATTGTAGCCATAATGTGTTTGTGTTCCTTATTAGTCCAATAAGGATCTTTGAATTCGTATTTTGGTTTCTTGCTTTCTTCTGCTGGTGTGACGGGAAGATCTAAATCAAGTTTTTGCTTTGCCATAATATCTCCATAATGTAAATTTATTTATACTACTAATTAAGCAGTTCTCATCCACAGTTTAGCCGTTGCAACGGTTTCTTCTGAGGATAATATTGTTTGTCCAGTAAATGTTCCTGTATATGTTCCTGTGTATGATCCTGAGTATTCTTTAGCACCTGTGTAATAGCCTGTATATGATCCTGAGTAAGCTCCTGTATATGATCCTGAGTAAGCTGAGGTTCCTGTATAAGATCCTGTATATGATCCTGAGTAACCTGTTCCAGCATAACCTGAGTAATCTGCTGCGTAAGTTGATGAAAAGGTTCCTGAATATGCTTTAGCACCAGTATAAGCTCCTGTATAAGATCCTGAGTATTCTCCGGTGTAAGCTCCTGAGTAAGCAGACGTTCCTGTGTAGTCTCCAGAATAACTTCCTGAATAACCACCCGAATAGTTTACATTACCTACTTCATGTCTTGTATCTGTAAATCCACCTGAGTCTCCCATTTGAGTCCAAGTTCCTGTTTCTGATGGTGTAGTAGCTTGTAATTTATATGTTCCTGTTCTTTGTGTTGTTGAAAAGTTTTCAACAATTCTATTTCTAAAGTTAGGGACAATTTGTTCCATCTCTGCAACAGTCATTTCTTTTATGCCATTAGTTCCTTCTACTTTGCAGGGTTTGTAGTTATCGTTGGCTGCTGTTGTTGGTGCTGTTTTTTGCCAAATATACATAGTTTGCTTTGTTTCATCTACCTGTGTATCTACTAATGTATATCTAGATGTCCATGTTCCGCCACTTGGTGAACTTGCATTTAATGAGTATTGTCCTACAGTATAATCACTAAAGCTACATAAATCAGCTACTATTTTATCGATGATATCATCATCTAGTTCTGTATCTGTGAATTCGTTTATACCTACATTACCTGAGGTTTCATATCCTACTGGTCTGTTAGTAATACTTTCTGATGTTGTTCCTGTTACTTGTTTAGCTGTGTAAACTGTGACGTTTGTTGTTGCACCTGCTGTTGGGTGGGTTCCTACTGCGTCTTGTCTTTTAGTATCGGTTATACTTCCAATTGAAGTTCCTGCACCAGACCCATCAGTGGTAACATTCAATTCTGCTGTTCCTGTTCCATCTGTGTTGTCTGCGAAATCTTTAGTTATTATTGCTGAATAATACTGTTCAATTTCTGTATCCGTCATTTCTTGCAAACCTTGGAAGTTTGAAGAACTAACCGGATATGCCGATGCCTTAATTCGAAGTGGTCTCATTTTTAATTTACTCTTGTTCCGCTACTGTTAAATATGATAACAGGACTTAACCTGTTCCATTTGGTTGCACTTACGCCTACCAGTCTCAAACTATGTCCTGCTCCTAGATCTACAGCTGCATTAGCTGAACCTGAATCAATACTTTCGCCTGAAGCTGGGTAAACCTTAATTGTTGCCGCTGTGTCATTTAATATAAATGCTTCCAATCCTACCGAAGTATCTGGAAGTGCCACGCCTTCTGCTGAGCCTGCTGTGGCTGATGTAACAATATTATATGTCTTAGTAAGTGCTGTTGCACCTGACTGATCGTTACCTGCGCCTGCTACTGCTGCACTTGTAGACAGTATCGAACCTCCACCTACTGTTAATGTTGATGTGGTTGTAACTGTTGCAAAAGATGGACTATCTCCTGACTCATATTTGGCTGTATTAAGAGACGTAAAGTTGCCGTCCACCTCATTGTTAGTGAGGGGGCTACCTTTTGCTGATCTTAATGTTAGTGATGCCATTTAATTTTCCCTGCTTAGTTATTTAATTTATTTACAATTACATCCAAAACGGTTCTTATTTCAGAAATCTCGGATTTTAAAGTATTTATATCATTTTCATACTCTAAGACTTTTTTCATTCTACTTCTTTGAAGTTTATATGCTTTAAGTCCTTCCGAATTTTTTGATAGAATCGCTTTAGAATTCTTATCTCTCACAAAGTCTCGCTCTCCTTCAATACCTATTAATATTTTTTCCTGCTTGACTGTCATAATTATACCTGCAACGCTATTGCTCTTACGTCTTTAAACTTAGGAACATCTACCGTTGTTGAACTTAATGGAACAACCTTAATAGCAAACACCTTATAGCCTTTATATGTTGTAGCTGTTGGTGCTGCTGCTGTTCCGTCTCCTCCAGATCCGTCACCTGTTACTGTAACGGTTGGTGTAGAAGTATAACCTCTACCTGGATTTGTTACTGTTATAGAGTCAATACCTCCACCACTAATTGTAGCTTCTGCTTTAGCTCCATAACCGCCTCCGCCTGTTATTAATACTTGTGCATTTGTATAACCTGAGCCTGCTACAATCGAACCGATTGATGGGACTCCTTTTACATCATACTCAAATACACCTGTTGAGGCGTCTGTTCCCCATGTTCCTGAACCTTTTGCTGGTATTTTATAACTATACTCTACAAATTTTTCTGGAGCATTCTCTGGTGGCGTTGTATTTGCCTCTAATTCTTGCCATTCTATATCCTCTTGGAAGTCTCCTGGATCTGCTGCATTTAATAATTTAGCATATACCTTTATAGATGCATTTGTTGGTATTTGTGCATCTACGTAGACTTGGATGTCTTCTGCGTCTTGTCCTTCTTCTAATACTACACGTCTTGTTATATATTTAGAACTTGCGTTACCGCCTGTTCTAGCATTCTCACCTGTAGAATCGTTATTAACATTATTAAATATTCCTAACAAATCTGCTTGGTTAAGATCTATATAAGGACTTAAATTGTCGTTAAATGTCTTGAATGCTAATTTTAATCTTCCTGTTTTAGTTCCTGAATATGTTCCATATTCATTTGAATAACTATAAACTGTCTTCTCTACTGGCATCGGGTGTGTAGTTTCAAAATCTACATCTTGATATGATGTTGTATTAACTGAACCCGCTCCAGTTGTTGTAAGTGCCAATTGACACCTTGCTTCTGTTCCTTGACCTGGTTTTAATAATCCTACATTAACTGCCATTTCATCTATAATTTTATCTCTAAATGATGATATGGTTGCATACCCCTCATCAGTGCCAATGATCATTCCCGTAGTAAATCTTCCACCACTTGCGGATGGTGTAGTTAATGTTTCTATTTCTGCATAGTTGTAGAGCTCGTTCCAACCGTCTAGTCTCCCCGCTGTTAATGCAACTGTTGCTACAGCTGCTGTTGAAGGACTACCACCTGAGAATGAAACTGTAGGGGCTGTCCTATAACCTGATCCTGGATTTGTTATTGTAATAGCTGTTACTGCTCCGCCTGAAACTGTTGCAGTTGCTGCTATACCTGTTCCTGTATCACCTGCTGCGTTTGTAAACACTACTGTTGGTGCCGAACCATATCCTGCTCCTGCAGTAGATATTGTTGGCGTCCATCCATTAACTAATTTACCAGGACTAAATTTCTTCGCTGCCATTGACCAACTGGTGTCAGTAAAGTTGACCCAGTCTTTATTTCTATTAACCAAATGGCCTGTGTATTCTGTTCCTTTCTTAAATCTACATCTTCTAACCTGGAACATTATGTCTTTATTTTGGTGTGGACTCCATGTTCTATCGTTAGCTGATGTAAACATAATACCTGCGTGAGGTTGTTTCGTAATTCTTTCTGTTGTTCCTTGTTGGTTTTCTCCTAGTTCTGCAATCCAAAGATTGTAACCATCGTCATCGTTTTCTGGTTTAGGAACAAAGCAATATTCTGTGTTGTTCTTTAAATATACTGGTGCTGCAAATGAGAATGATGTTTCATTAAATGTTGTTACACCACCACTCTCTGATGATGTGTTAATTTGTCCAGGTTGTAAATATTTCCTTGCACCTGGAATACATTTATTAGTTGGAACACCATTAATAACTTCTCTTATTTCTAATGTTACACCATTTGATCCTGTTGCTGGTTTTGTTTTAAAGTATAAAACTACATCTCTAACATAAACACCACCGTCCAATCCAGAAACCATAAATGTTTGTGCTAAAGGATCTCCTAAAGTAAAGCCTTCCCAGAAATTATTCATTTCACCTTCAAACCAGAAGTCTTCAAAAGGTTCTGCTGGTGCAGGCTCTGGTGGAATTACTACTGGTGGTGGAGGTGGATCTGGTGGAGATGGTGGAACAACCGGTGGGAATCCAATCGGTGGAACAGGAGGTTCAACATCTACAATTACTGGTATTTCAACAATTACAGGAGTTGGCACTTCTATTATTCTTTCTTCTATTATTCCTGCAGGGCCTGTATTTCCTATTGGTCCTACTGGTCCAGGATTTCCTACTGGTCCTGGAGGTCCTACTATTTCTATAACTTCTTGTATAACTACAGGTGCTGGTGGGGGTGGCATAGGTGTTCCTAAACCAATTGATATATCAGTTGAAATATCTGTAACCACTCTATCGTCTGTATGTTGTGATGCTGCTACGTTCGCTGTTTTAAGACTAACAATAGTGTCTTGTGTTTTTTGTCTTAAACCTGCTGATTCGTAATTAGCAGTAACAGAAGTTGTTGCTTGTCTGTCTTTATTATTAACATTGTCTGTTAATTTAAATACCTTAACACCTGTTCTAAATGTTCCTGATGGAATTGTAAATTGTCCTGAAACTTTTCCGTCTGCATCTGTTGTAAGTGTGCTTCCCAATGCTCCACCTATTGTAGAACAATGTTCTGATACATCTTCTCCATCAAAGAATGGATAAACTCTTGTATTAGGTTTTAGTCTTATTGCACTAAATACTACAGCTCTTGATCTCATGAACGGAGCAAAGGATACGTCAACCACTTTTTCACCCAACGATTGTTCTTCTCTGTTGGCACTAATGTCCAAGCTAGTTCCTTGTCGGGTTTGAGCTTGTTCTGTTGTGGTTGTTGTAAATAGTGAGTTATTACTTGTTCCTGAGCCTCCACTACCTGAACCAAATGTATTTAATTCTTGTGTTTGTGTTGAAACAACATTTGCTGCTCCTGTGTCTTCCCATGAACCCCATTGTGTTCCCCAAGCATTTGCCATGTTTTCCCAAGCATCATAGTTACCATCAAAGTTTTTAGTGACTGCTGGTTGAACGTCTGTAGCAACAAAGTTGTCTACGTCTGGAGTAAGTGTTAAGTCTCCATAATAATGGAATGTTAATTCCTTAACTAGGTTCTCTGTCTGAGAAGCTTTCATTTGTGATATAAAAGGAACCACTTCATATGGTAGTGTAATTGCTGTTCCTGTTTGTGCTAGCGTTGTAGTTGCACTTGCGGTTCCTATATCTGAATGTGCTGTTAATGATATGTTTTCCATATCAAAGAATGGTCTAGCATGTTTCTTTTTAGGATCAATTGCTATCTTATAATCAGGATCTAATACAGCTCCAACGTTATGTCCTGTCATTGGATCTACTAATATACCATTCTTAAATCTATCTACACCACTAGAGTTTACTATTGTTTGTTCTTTTGCGTATGTTTCTAATAAGTTAAGTGATGCGTAATATTCTAAATTTTTAATTCTGTTTTCTAATACGCCAATATCTCTCATTGTAAAGCGTTTGAAAGATAACTGTTGAACACTAATGGCGTAATCTGGTCTGCCTACTTCTTTAGCTCTTGTAGTAGATAAACAAGGGAACGGTGGCAAATTAATTGTTGCCAATGTCATACATTTTTCTGGCTCTGCAGGTAATATAGGATCGTCTGCGTATGCTCCTTCTACTTGTCTTAAATTGCCATCGTTATCACATATAACTCTTAATCTTTTACCTTGATATCTTATATAATCTGTTGTAAATGTCTTAACTGGAACAGGGTTTGTAAGTCCATTACCTGGTCTATCTATAGCTTCATTAATATTTGTAACTGCTGGGATAGAACCAACTGTGCTTCCATCAGTAGGTGTTACTGTGTCTACTGCCCTAGGACGGAAGTCAACTGTATCTCTAAGATCAAAGTCTCCATGTATCTGAGATCTGTATATTGGAATATCTTCTGTTCTAATTTTATCTGCTGGTAATGATGCTGTTGTGTCATCTACAGGATAACTGTCTACTACCGAGAATGTTGCTGTTGTAATTGTTTGTGTAAAGTAAGAAAACTTAACTAATAAATTATCATATGTTGAAAGGTCAAGTGTGCTACTTGCTTTCTTAATAATTTTAGCATGTCCTACTAAATTGTCTTTATGTCCGTTGTCAAATCTAAAATCAGATGTTACATCAATACCATCTGTTAATGCAGTAAATGCTGCTGTATGTGCTCTAATTTCTTCTATTTTAAATCCGTCTGAAACACCTAATGAATATTCTCCGCTAGTTCCTGCAGGGTGTCCTGCTGCTTCTGTATTAATTGTTACATATTTAGATTTATTAATTGCTTTTGCTACTGGTGTTGAATCTGTTTTTAATACATTAACATAAGCTAAAGCATTTCTATTTGCACCTGTAATAGCACCAATGTCTATTTCTAATGTAGAGGTTCCTGATTGTGTAATTGTTGCAGCGTCTACATCAATATATTCTCCTGCATTAATTGCGTTACCGCCGTATGTAAATCCATCTTCTACGACAACAATTATATTAGCAAGTTTAATTGTATCTGTTAATGTTCCTGAATAAGGGAATGTTTCATCACCTGAAGTTGTTAGTGTAAGTTTACCTGCTGCTGTAAATGTTCCTGTAAACTCTTTTGTATATTGGAATGTGTGATCGTATGAACCTGAATCTGCTTTTAATGTTTGGATATGCCTGTGGGGCATAGCAAATAACATTTTATTTTGTGATTGTTCTTTTATTTCTGATTTACCACCAACTAAATTAACGTCTGCAATACCATCTGGTGTTCCTGAAGTTGCGTCGTATCTAACACCTTTAATACTTTCGTTATCTCCACCTGTTAATTGTATGTCATATAGATACATTCTATAAACTGCTGATGTTCCCATGATACCAGATCCTGGAGAACTACTTTGGTGGACTAAGTGTCTGGCTTTTGCTACACCTATTTTTGTTCCTTGTGCTGTAGAATTACCGCCTTGTGCTGTATCATATAAATCTACTGTTGCACCACCATCAATATCCCAATTACCTGTAACCTCAGTTAGCTCTAAGTAATTTCCATATGAAGTTGATATTGGTGTTCCTTCTAAAGTTTTTGTTCCTGAAGGTTTTCTAATTATAATCTTTTTAGTTGTTCCTAGTGATCTTTTGAAACCACCTACATATGAAACACCAGGTGATACACCAATTACAAGTCCTTCTCTATTACCACCATTAGCTGATGAATATACACCATTATTATTTCCTTCTTTTAAATGTTCTCTAACATCTACTGTCATACCTCGAACAGTATAGTTACCTGATTCGTCGTATGTTCTGTTTGCTAATACTTCTCCTAGTCCGCCTAGTGGATTATCTTTTGTTCTTGTTCTTACAACACCACCATCTTTAACTTCGTAATATAAGTAGAAATTTTCTGGAACACTATCTGCTGGATCTAATGCTTTAAGAGTTACTGTAAATTTTAATCTATCTGCACCAGGAGCATTATAGTTAAATGAGCCCTGTGCTGGATCTAGTAATGTGCTATCTGTTGATGAGTTTATTGCTGTTTCTGTTACTAAGAAACCTACTCTCTTACCATGTAATATTGAGTATCTATCTTGTAATACACTTATTTTGTCTGTTCTTATGAATGAACCTCTGGCAAATATTAAACCTGGTTCTAATATAAGTTCTCTTGTTCTACCATAATGAGATGTTGTTTCGTTTGCTGCATTAGCTGGTGCTACTACGAAGGTCTTACCATTTCTGCCTGCGTCTGTAGATGTAACTGTTAATGTTTCTCCTGCTGCAAATTTTGTGTAACTTGTTTGTGAATTGGTGTAATTACCATAAATCTGTTTTGTTGCCGGAGCTGCTGCTTCTGTTCCTGTTTCAACTCCTGTAATTGTCATTGTTAGGCCTGAGGTTCCGCCTGTTAATGTATCTCCTTTGTATGTAGATAAAGTTGTATTGTCTACTGCTACTGCAGGTGATGAGGCGTCTGTGTCTAATATTTTAACCCAATCTCTAATTACAAGGTTTTCTGCACACCCTGTTATAACTGCGCCTTCTTGCAACACAAAACCAAAACCTTTTTCCATTTGGTTTTGTAATATTGTTTGTAATTGTGTAAGTTCTCTTGCTTGGACTGCCACACCTGGTTTAAATAAAACCCTATGGAAATCATTAGCAGAGCTAAAGTCGTCGTAATATGGTGATGCGTTTAAATTTAATGCCATTTGTTAAAACCTAATCAATGCTTTTATTTGTTCTACTTGATCCTCGGATCTAGTTACCGGTGATCTGTTATCTAAATATATTACTTCACCTGAAGAATTCTTAACTTCTGGATTCGTAACACTATTTATACTCAAACTCGGAATGTTTTGAGTAGTATTTGTTAAAGTTGACGCCCCTGTTATTAATGGTAGTTCAGCTGTAAGATAAACATTATCATTATCGCTGTCTACTTGTATAACTTGAAACTTGCCTCCGTCGCTAGTTGTTATTATATCGTCTGCAACATATCTGTTAGCTGTAATATCGGCCGTTGGCACATTTACTATATAACATGCTGTTGCTGTGTTCGTTGTATAAACTACACCTGCTGGTGTTTTTATATTTTTAATTAGTGCAATCTGTCTAAAGTCGTTGCCTAATATTAAATCTTTGTTTGAGTTTTCATCGAATGAAACTGTTAGTCCTAAATTATTTGCAAACAATTCTCTTGTTGCATTTGAACCATGTCCTCCTTGAGGAGATACAATAGCTCTACATACTGCTCCTGAACCATTACCACCTGCTGTTGTAATAGTTATATCTGCGTATGAATATCCTGTTCCTGCTTGTGTAACCGTTACTTCTGTTATTGCTCCTGTTGCTGCATTAACTGTGGCAGAAGCTTCTGCTCCTGTTCCATCTCCTGTTATTGTTAATGTAACATCATCAGGTTGATAAAGTGTTCCTGCTGTAGTTACTTCCACTCTATCTACAGTTCCTTCTATTGCTGCACCTTCTACAGCACTTTGTAATGCTGGTAAACTATCTGCGTCGCCTAATGTAACTGTTCCGGTAGCTGCTGTTCCTGCTCCACCACCAACAAAGGTAACGAAACAAAAACTATAACCAGAACCTGCTGTATCAATTGTAACACCTGTTACTGCTCCGCCTGATACTGTTGCTGTTCCTGTTGCTCCTGTGCCATCTCCAGCAAAAACAACGGTAGGAACTCCAGTATAACCTGAGCTCCCACTCGTTATCGTAACACTATCTACTTCTCCCGTAACGTCATGCGTTGGGTTTCCTGAAATTTTTCTAACAGGAATGTAGTCTGCGTCTAAAAATTTGTTTTGGTCTGAGGCTGATACTTGGAACATAAATTTCCAAATATAGCCATCAGATAGTTGGAACGCTGAGGTTCCTGTTGTAGTGGGCTTGTCTGCTGATTGTGCATTTGAATTATTAGATATACATTTATATACTTTAAATTCATCTGTCATAACATAAAAATTGGAATCTGCTAATGATGTAGCTTGAGAATACGATTTATTAGTTGATGAGTAAGCATCATCATACTCATCATATATTGTATTCTGTGTCCAATCAATACGTCTTGACAACATACATATATCTGCTGAATCAACTCTTTGTGTAAACATCATGCTTCTTCTAAATTCAGAAACATATGAGTCTGAGTCAACAGGAGACTCTGGACTGGTATCATCAGTCCAGGCCGTCGTCTTACCAACTGCAAAATGATAGTAGTCGTTATTGTTCTTGATGTCCCTATGGAACGTCCGAGCCAATTCTACTCTACCAAGTCTCCTTAAAACTAGCGCCATTAGTTGTCCCTATTAAGAAATAGTTACTGTCCAGGTAATAGTCATTGAGTCACTAGCACCTTTATTAACTACTGAAAAAACAGTTCTACAAAGTAGGGTTCCGCCTGAAGCTGCATTTAAAATACCTGCTTCTGTTACTGCCCCTGTTCCTGTGCCTGCTGCAAATGATGCAACATAAGCAACAGCGTTTGATGTAACTGTTGTAGAAGTTAATGCGGTTCTTGAACCGGAAATAGCTGTTTCAAGAGCTGTGTTACCAGCTGCTGCTGCAGTTGTTCCTGTTCCAAGTTCCATATGAGTCATGGCAGTTGCTGAAGCATCTTTCATTCTAGATGCTATAAAAGCAAGTCCAGTATCTACTACAAGGTTATCTACCTCTCTAGTATCTTTGACTTTACCATGCTTGTCTTTGACTTCAATTTTGAGTTTACCTAAAACTCTGCTTTCATCTTTTTTAAACATTTTTGTCTCCTAATTATGTTTATTCTATGTGAATGTCCAACCTTGACCTACATAATCCTCACTTAAATAAGCTGGGTCTACATAGTCCTGCATTGAACCAATTCCAGTATCTGTTGCCGTTGCTGTCTCCGCTATTGACGGTTTACTTAACGCTAATACTGCTGATTCTGTAGCAGTTTCGGTTTCTGTTATTCCTTTACTTGTATTTATACTGTCTACAGAATCTGTTGCTGCTTTTGAGTTAGAAATATTAACTCCCATACCCTTAACAACACCAGCTGTATCTGAGACACTTACACTATTAGATAGTGCTTTACTATATGCAATTGCCGGACTGTCTGTGTTCGACGTTGCATGTCCTAACACCTTAGTGAAAGCTTTTGTTTCTGATTCTGACATTGTGCCTGAATCAGTATAAACTATGCTTAAGGACATAGCCAAACTCTCTTGAGCTTGGTGTCCATCACTAAGCGTTCTATTAAAACTTGTGGCCACTTGTGCCACTTCAGTTACTGAAACTGAATCGTCTGGATCGGGTATCCCTAAAGTTAATTCGGTTACACAAACATCTGTTGCGTCGACGCTACCCAATCTTGTTCCTACATAAGCGAGGAAGTTACTTTCTGCGTCTAAATCATTTGTATAAGCTCCTGTTCCTGTCGCTGGTGTCCAATAAGTATTTTGGAAACCAGAATCGAAAACTTTATAAAAATGTTGAACTAGGCTTGAAGCTGCTGATTGTGTTTCAGTAAATGTTCTGATAAACTCTATGTCTATATCATCTTCTGTTACTGAATCTGAAGCAGTTAAAGCCTCCGTAACGGCCTTAGACATTGACCAATTACTTGAATCTGTATTTGTTGTGACTTCTGCTATGTTGCCTTTATTAAATGCTATAGCATGAGCCTCTGTTGGAGTAGGAGCATCTGTTAATACTTTATAGAAGTGCATTATTCTAACAGTTGAAGTATTTACTTCATCATCAGAATCAAAAACGTAGAAATGATAACCTGTTGATGATACTTCAAATGATACATTAAAGTCTACAACACTTCGTATTAATAAGTCTCCAAATACTTCCATACCTGCTGGGTGGACAGTATCTCTTAATGCTCTATTCCATGCTGATTGAGGATTGCCTGTTTTAATTACATAAGAATAAGGTTGATATCGTTTGTTGTCTTGTAAGACATTAACATCTGATAACTTACCTCTATCGTCTTTCCACTTGCCTTCGTAATTGAATAGATACCCTGTTGTTATAGTTATAACAATAGTCTCTCCTGAAGGAGATATTATTTCTATATCAGCGGTATCATTTAGGAAGCCTTCTCCTGGTTGTATAATTGAAAACTCACTAGGTAATCCTGCATCTGTTACAGCTGTTACTCTTACATAACCTACGTTTGCTCCACCTATAAATGTATAGTCTTCTGCAAAATATCCTGTAACAGCATATCCTCTACCGTCATCTCCTGATTCGTTTATTACATAAACTTGCCCTACTTTAAATCCTGCATTTGCTTCTGAGCCTGCATAAGATTTAAATGAACAACCTACTAAACTTCTTACAAGATAACCGTATATGTCTGCAGTAGTATCGCCAGCATCTTCTGCTACTACATATGATTTAATTTCTGAAACGTTAATTTCAGCTGCTGCTGATGAATAGCCTGATCCTGCTGCTGTAACTGTAGCAGTTGCTATTTTACCATCGCTAATTGTTAATACACCTGTAGCTCCTGAACCGTCTACAGATTTAATATCTAATGTTGGTAGTGCATCATAACCACCACCAGCATCTGCTATTTTTAAAAATGTTAATCCGTCTGCGTCTATTGTTGCAGTAGCCGTTGCACTAGAACCACCGCCTCCGCTAATTGTAATAGCTGGTGCAGATGAATAACCAGATCCTGAATCTGTAATTGTTATGCCTGTAACTGCACCACTTGAATTTACTGTTGCTGTTCCTGTTGCTGTAACACCGTCTCCTCCTGGAGCAGCAAATGTTACTGTAGGAACACTTGTATAACCAGAGCCTGCTGCTGTAATTGATGTTGCATTAACACCACCTATTCTTGCTAGTATCGCTGCTCCTGCACCAGGTCCTTTAATTTTTGTTACTGTTTCATCAAAATTTAAAATTAACTCAAATCTTTTTGCCGAGGTTCCTGCTGATTGATATGCGTTCTTTTCAACCCTGTTTACTGTTCCTGTATGTTCTTTTCTTACTGTAATAGAACCTATTGTTTCATAATATCTTAAATCTATTTTCTTACCTAGTAAGTCTAATGGATCTAAACTATTAGCAGGTTCTTCTTCTATCTTAACTGCTTGTTCTTGTGTGTATATGGCATCAGAAGGTTTTAGAATATATTTACTTGGATATGTAACTTCAACATTCTCTCCATACATAATTCTAAAGAATGCTTGTATGGATTCCTTACTACCTTTTGCTTCATAAAAGTCTTTTGCTCTTTTATAAAAGAATTTTTTATCTAACTCTATACTCTTAGGGAAATCACTAACAAGAGCTCCTCTCCATTTGTCTAAGAAGTTAGTAGACGCTGCGTCTATATCATTTGTATAGTTTATTATCTCGTCGCCTTGTTTGGATTGTTGATCCATAAAGGCATAATATTTTTTAAGGAATGTTACAAATGTAGGATATTCAGATTTAATAAATTCTGGAAATTGATCTTCTACTAAGAAACTTGTATTTCTTTGTTCAAATTGTATGTCGCCTTGTGCAGCATCTAATACTGCTGTTCCTGCTGCTCCGGAACCTCCGCCACCTGTAATTGTAACTGTGGGTGTTGATGTATAGCCTGATCCTATGTTTGTAACTTTTATTTCTGTTACAATACCTGATATTTCATTTACTGTTGCAACAGCTGTTGCTCCTGTGCCTCCGCCTCCAGATATAGAAATTGTTGGCGCGCTGGTATATCCCGAACCTCCGGCTGTTACTGTTATAGATGCAACGTATCTATAAAATGATGGGATATAATCCGACACTAGATCTCCTCTACTTCAGGTGTGGCTGAGATTACAAGACCTGACGTGGTATTTATTGTTGTATTTACCACACTATCATCTAAAGTTAAAACTGTATTTCTGCTAGGTTTAGCAACGACTGCTGCTGTGCTAACATCGGAAGTCCTAACCAATGCTTGTGTTGTAATATCTTTACTGTCTGCTTGTAAGCCTGCTCCTATTCTTAAACTCTTCTCTGTTCCTGCTAATGCGTTAATTGTAATTGCTGGTAAACTAACTGTTCCTGAATCATAATCAATTGTTCCTACTTCAGCAATAATAGAGCCGTCTTGTTTAACAGCATTTACAACACCTGTTCCACTATACTTAGGCGCAACTACACCTGAGCCTGCAACGTCTTTTAATTGAACTTGTGTTGTAATATTAGATGATATAATATCAAAATATGAGGAAGTTAGTTCTCCTGGTTGTAATTTTTGATTAAATTTAACTGTATAATTTTTAGCCTTTGCTAAATCTGGTGTTACTCTTTTTTGTAGTTTTGCTAATACATTAACTGAAATAATTGAATCTGATGACTCTTTAATTAAATCATGCAGTTTTGTATAGTAAAAACTCTTGTTAAGTTTGTTTAAACTTGTATTAAAATATTCAGTAACTGCTGTATTTGCTGCGCTTTCTATTTGTCCTTTTGCTAATGTTGTAAGTTTAGGATCATATGTAACACTAATATCTAATGAAATATATGTAAACTCTGGGTCTACAAATTCTGGAATAATTGAAACTGGTGTTTTAGGTTCTATAACCTGTGTTTTAATATTGTCTTTATCTGCTTCTGTAATAATTGTTCCTACGACAGGATTTAATGATATAAACACTTTACCATATATAGGTGGATCGTTTTTCTCTCCACCCCATACAGAACAAGATTGTATATTAGAATTACTTGCTAATATAAGTGCTTCATAATCTGATGAAGTTACTGCTCTATCTCTTGTAGCATTAAACTTAGGTGCATTGTGTCTTATCTCATCTACAGTTTCTTTAACATCTCCTGAAATGGATTTTGTATGTGTTCCTACTGTTACTGTTTCTCCACTTGCTGTTAATGTCGCTGCTGTTGAAAAACTTAAAGTATTATTTGCTGGTGTTCCAACAGAACTTAAATAGTCAATTATTACAATATTTCCTGCTGTTAATTTTTTACCTACAATACCATCTCCAAATTTAATTTGGAATAAACCATCTGCACCCTCTTCTAAGAAAAATGCTTTTGTATCTGATTTAACATTTAAGAAACTTGATTCTTTAGAATATGTTGTCATTGTTAAATCTACAGATGATTCTTGAACTCTTACTCTTATTGTAGAAGTATCAACTGTTTTATTAGGTATAACATAAGGTCCTGTTTCATTACTAGCGCTAACAACAAATTGGTTCTCTACTCTTACACCTTCTTTTATTGTAAGTCCAGGTAAAACAAATTGTGTTTTACTTGTAGATGTTGCAGATTGTCCTATGTATTGTCCGTAACTTAACCCTGTGCTAATAACTGTAGCATCTCCTGATGTTGTAGATGTTCCTAATGATTGCTTAGCTTCGTTTTTAGAAGTATTAGGCATATAAAAAGTTACTCCACTATATTCTGTAAATGTGTATGATGTAACTCCTAGTCCGCCTGTTTCTGCTGCTAATGCTGCTGCTTCTGTTAAATAAACAGGATAATAAAATCCTTTTCCTAGTGTTTCATGTGTGCCATATAAGAAGTATGGTCCTGCTCCACCTGCTGTTGTTGCGCTTGTAGTTACTGTTTCATTAGGATAAAATGTATAAGTTGTTCCGTCTACTGTTCCTTTAAATGATGTGTTCCTACTTAATTCCATTGTAGTAGATGTATAACTAGCTGGTGGATTAACTACTACATTAACTTTTCCTTGTGCTCCTCTTCTAGATCTAGGTGTATAACCTAATGCTTTTGCAATAGAAACTACTGATTCTCTTTTAACTGCTGTGTCTATAAAGTTTTCGTTGGCTAGCATATGAGCCAACATACCGTTATAATGAGTATTATATGCTAGTAAATCTATCATTACTGCAAGACCCGATCCTTCAAAATCGTAGTCTGAAAATTCTGTTTGGCTATTTAAATACTCTTTTAAATTAGCTTTTATTAAATCAAAATCTAATTCTGTAACTTTTAATTGTGCCATATCTCTACCTTAACCTTGTTAAATTTAGATGTAATGCTTGTGGTTCGTTTATTCCTACTACATGAAAAAATAATGATAGCCTATATCCATTGGCTTCATAATCAGCAAACGTTTCTATATCCATTATTCTAGCTCTAGGTTCATAAGCTTCTATTACATCTCTAACTCTAGAACTAATAACAGTTTCTATACCAGGACGCATTGGTTCAAACAACATATGATATAATGGTGAACCTAACTCTGGATTAAAAGGTCTTTCTCCTGTTTTAGTTAATAGCAAATTTTTAATTGCCTGTTTTACAGCATTTACATCTAATTTTTTATTGATATCATTTGAAAAGTCATTCTTACCGAATGCCATATCGATATCTTTAAACAGTCTTACTTTCTTTGCCCTTTGTGTTGCCATAATAGTATTTATACTACCAATCAAATTCTGGTATCTCTAAATTAAAAAATTCTTCTGATTGTCTTCTAGACGATCTTTCAACATCAAACCAAACATTTCCTTTCTTAATTTCAGGAAGTCCTTGTCCCTTAAGAATGCCTTCCGGAGATATATCTGGAAAAGAAATTGGTTGTCCTTTAACAACCATATCTACACCCTGTCCTTCTACATTAGGCAATAACTTACATATACTATCTAAATCTATTGCCCCATTTCTTATAAGACGAGCTAGATCATCTAAATCTTCAATGTCTCCTAAGTCAACACTACCCCATTTCCTTTTCATTGAATCTAATTTATTTTCCAATGCAGGTTTAGCAATAGCACCTAACATTATAAATTTAAGTAAATCTGATGTGTCTTCATGTAATGTTTTATCCATCTCTCCTAATACTTTATTAAGAGCCTCGGGTATTGCTGATTCTACTTTATTCATTACACCACCAATAGCATCTTTTGCTTGGTTTTGTAAGTCTGCTAATTTTCCTAAAGGCGACTCTGCAATTAAGTCATCTACTTTATTATCCAACTCATCAATTTGATCTGCTAAATCTTTTAATGCTTTACTTGGTCCGCAACTCATTTAATCCTCCTAGTTAGGGCCGCTTGTTGTGCCACCACTATCTCCTGTATGTGTATGTCCTTTACCTGACTTGCCAGCCGATACATGATCACCATCTGCAGTGCTTGTTCCTGTAATGTTTAGATCACCGGTTATATCTACTGTATTGTTAATATCTGTGTTAGAGGCTGTAATTGTTTGTTGGCCTGTAACTTCCATTGTTTGTGTAGCTTCTGTTTTAAATTTTTGATCTCCGGCAGAACCAAATTCACTTTTACCGCCTGCTCCAAACATTAAATCTCCTCCAGTAACTTCTACAATATTACCTACAGATTGTCTGAATGTTGATTTATCTACCATTGTAGAATGTTTACCATAATTTTCCATTACAGAGTCTACGACAGTTTCTCTTTTCTTCTTAGCAACAGATTCTGTTTGATTACCTATGATTGTTTGAGAGTCATCTTTTTCTACACGAGTTGTTCTGTTTCCTCCAATAGAATCTCCTACATCAGTTACAACCGATCTTATATCACTACCTTGTATTTTAGTAATTCTGTCTCCATGAACTTTTAAGAAATAATCTCCTTCTACTTCTTCGTATTTGTCTCCTATAACTAACATTTTAGCATCGCCAGCTATTGTAATGTTACAAGTTCCTCTAATAAGAACATTTTTATCTTTTGCTACAATCTCATAATCGTCGCCTATAATTTTTTCTACTTTTGTTCCGTCATTATGTATTTCTTTGTGAGTGCCTGAAGGATGATATTCATGATATCTTTTATTCCCTTCTGTATTGTCTGTTTCAAATACAAATCCACCACGTGTTTCTTTAACATTATTAAAAGGATATAATGAAGTATAGTCTTTCATATTTCCTTTTTTACTTGGATCTCCATCTCCACCATCAATTATATCCTGTCTAGGATTAAAATATTTTGCTTCGTCTTTTGATTTACCTCTAGGATGTGGTTCGTCCCATGTTTCGCCTGTATAGTCTTTTCCAGACTTATCATCTAATAATTGGTCCTTTTCAACTGAAGGTGCACTTGCTGTTCTTATTTTTTCGTCTCTTATTTCCCTTCTATGAAGTAAAGAGAAATGTTCTTCTGCGTGTTCGTTTCTTGCTAATCTAGATACATCAGGTTCTCCTACTCCTGCAAAACCATCTTCTGCTTCTGGGCCTTTTGTTGTTCCAGGCAATCTACCATCAGAGTCTCTAGGAAATCTACCATTAGGATCTACAAATCCTCTTTTATCTCCTGGATCTCCTGTTGTTTTTTCTCCTGTAGGGTTTCCAGATTCATCAGTTGCTGATAAAGGATTACCTGCTATTGTTCCCATTATAATAGGTATTTGTCCATCTTCGCCGTCTGCAAAGAAACCTATAACTGTTGAACCTTGCACTAATGCGTGATTTTCCATTATGCCATTTACTGCTGCACTTGTAACAGAGTTAATTGGTATGGCATAAGGTAAATGTTTTATTGGTAAAGTAGCTCTGTTACCTGTGTGATAACCTGTTATTCTAACCTTGACTCTACCAGCCATTGCTATATCGTTATTATCTTCTACAACACCTAACCACCAAATAAAATCTGGTATATTAAGTGAGCCTTTATTTTTTAATGTATCCATTAGAAATCCACCACTTCATCTTCTGGACCTGTTCCTATTGCTAGTCCATTTTTACAAATTTCCATTCTCATCATATGCCTCTCTGCGTTAAAAATATGCTTAATAGCTGTTATTATAAATTTACCTGACAATACAGGATCTATTATATCATCGTAAGTAGCATCTGGTGCTTTGTCCGCTGCCTTTGGATATGCTAATTGTATCATTCTACCTACTTCTATATCTGTTCTTCCTGGAACATCTACAGAAAATGTATTGTCTTTAAATGAATTAAAGTATTGTTGTCTAAGTAATCCTGCCTCTACTACATTAGCATTTGCTGCTGCACCTTTAGAACCTTCTACTAATCCACCTTGTTGTCCTGGAGATGTAAGCATATTAATATATTTAACACCTCTCATAGAATAAGGATTTCTTTGAACACCCATTGGTATTGGAATGCCTTCTTCTGTGTGAACAAAACTTGCAAAGTTGTTTCTACCATCTATAATATATTCTCCTTGTTCTTTTGAAAACAAATCGTATGCCATAACAGATGATGAAAAATAACCACTATCTTGTCCGTCTAAAATGTCCATTGTTCTAGGGACATTTATTTCTTCTATCTTACTGAACATTTTAGGTAAAGGAGCACCAAGAAATATATCTCCTGAATCTCTATGCATCATATCCTGTCCAGGTTGTTCGTATATGTAATGTTCAAACAAACCATTTTCTAATTGTGTTCCTATTAAGTTTTGTATTGTTGTAAAATAAAAACTTTTATTACTTTCAAAGAATACAAAATCAGCACCCTTATATTTGTTTCCACTTGCCTTCTTACATAAGTAGGATATATTTTGAAATGGAGTCCAATGATTAGATGTGTATTGAACTCTAGAATTATGGGGTGTGTCTCCTATAAAAAGATTGGAAACGACTCTGTCACCTTCTGTATCTAGTCTTCTCATTTCTTGACAATGATCTAACCATATTTTTTGAACTATTTGATCTGTAGTTTTAGCCTGATCATATCCATATGCTTGAACTATACTACGAGCCTGATCACTTATTGCTTCAATAGAACAAAATTTTAAAATATAAAATTGTTCCCTATCATTATTAAGTCGTCTACCTTCTATTGCATATATTTGAAATGATTTTTCTACAAGGTTGTCAGGATGATCTTTTAATGTTTTTGTTCTTGCTTTTATTGAAAGAATTTCACCGCCTCGTATAGGGGCAACATTAATTAAATTGTTTGCATCTGTTATTGTTATTTGTCCAAATAAACATGGAGACCATATATCTTCATGAAGTTCTAAGTCTATCATGAAGCCTTTCATATCAAATATGTCGCCAGTAGAAGTCATCAACGTTAGTTCATCTATACTAACGTCTCCTGGTTTTGTTATTTTTTCTTCGAATAACTGAGCTATTGCTGCTCCCGCTGCTGCTCCTACTCCGATTGCCATATCTTACTCACTATTTTACCAATTTTTTATATTGTTGAATTATATCACTTACGAATCTTTTATCTAATAAGTATATTTGCCTTTTATCATCATTTAATTCTGTTTCATAATCTATATTTGTAACTGCCAAATAATCACCATTTGCTACTTTTACTGCATCCCAATCAACAATAATGTCTTTATGGTCTTTCATTACATAGTGATGAACATCTGAAATATTGTTCTCTCCGTATTTGTCTTTAGCATATCTTACAACGTCTGCCTGTGATAAAGGCCATTCTCTTTTAACGTCTACAATATTATTACACAATAAGACAATCCAATGATATTTAACTGAACCATAATATTCATGTGCCACGCTTTCCGGTGTTTCACCGTCATTTAAATAAAAGTCTAAAAGATTTAATCTGTTTTCAAAATACTTATCTAAATGAACTCTACGAAAAATATCAGGGACTACTTTTTGAACTTGTTTTTTATTCTTATCCTTGTATGGATAATATAGTTTTGGTAATGATTCAAAATACATGTTATAACCCCTGTGATATTCTGTTTGCCGTTAGTGTTTCTAGTTCTGCAAACGATAGTTCCATTGTAATTTCAGTTGGTTTACCACCTGAATTTTGGAATGTTTGAAATGCTCCGTCAGGACCATATGTAACTTTACAATTTTCTAATATACAAGATGATACTTTAGGCATGTTTGTATTTCTAGTAACAGATCCATCTGAGTTTCTGTGTTCAAATTCTATTGAAAATTCTGAAGGATATATTAAGAACATATCAGTATCTGAAACCGTAGGGTGCATATGATATTTAAATAATTTTATAATCTCCTCTACATTTTTATATTCACCTGGATTCCTAGGTGCAAAACTATATGTAAATGAAAATTTCCTAAAGCCTATACTCTTAAATAATTGTTCCTTAAAAGGATTCATAACCTTTTTACTTGTTGCCTCGAATGCTGCTCCGGCATCCATGTTTATACCTGCCGCTTTAGGTATGTTAGCTGCTCCTCCTACTGTTCCTCTAATAATTGCCTCTGCACCTTCTCCAGATAAAAAGTCTCCTACTCCTGCTCTTCCTGTTGTAAGCATACCAGCCATTCCTAATTCCTCTTGATCCCAATTTGCTTGATATGCAGTAATTACAGATTGTGGAACGAAAAGTTGTATAGAGTCTAATAGTCTTACCGTTGTATTGTTTTCTGCTGCCATTTTGGCTGCTCCATATCCTACTACAGCAGTTCCTGCTGTTGTAAGAGCTTGACCAAAATTAGAGGCGTCGGCATCTAAGATTTTACCTGATTTAATAGCTGTTGCTGTTCCTATAGCTGCTGTTAATGCTGAGGTATTTGCTAATGTGTTTTCGTATTGTTCTGCTTTTGCTCTATTTTCTTTAGTGTATTCTTCTTGATACGCTGCTTGTGCTGCGTCCATTTTATCTTTATTAGGGCCTGATAGTGCTGCTTGAGCTGCTGCTGAATTTCTTCTAGCGTTTATATAGAAATGTATTCCGTTAGGTTGACTCTCTGAATATAAATCTTGAGGGAAATAACGTGTGGTGCCATCTCCTCCTACTGTTCCTGATTTTCTAGATTCACGTTGAGCTGCTACTTGATCATAGAATTTATCAGTAGGTTTACCTTGTTCTACTTTTTTCTTCTGATCTATTTCGTATTCTTTCTTTACTTCATCAGCAGACTGGAACCAATCGCCTGGGTCCCACCATTGTTTTTCTGGACTTCCGTCAAACCATCCCACTATAAATACTCCTATAAGATTCTTTTTATTATTTATATGGTTTATGCAAAAGAAATATACAAAGGAAGGTTTATTCCAAGAAATCCTTTAAAATATCTAGGAGACCCTAGTAACATAGTCTATCGCTCTAGTTATGAATTAAAGTTTATGAATTGGTGTGATCTTAATGAATCAATAAAAGGTTGGGTTTCAGAAGAAGTTTACATACCTTATCGTAATCCATTAGATAATAAAGTCCGTAAATATCTTGTTGATTTCTATATAGAAGTAGACAACAAGAAGAGATATCTAGTAGAAGTAAAACCTGAACGGTTTACAAAACCTCCAGCAACACAGAAAAGAAAGACTAAAAGATACTTAGAAGAGGTTGCACAATACGGAGTAAATGAAGCCAAGTGGAAGTCTGCAAGAGACTTTTGTAAGAAACAGAATATGGAATTTATGATTATTACCGAGAAGGACTTGGGCATTTAGTTATAAATACTTACATGGCTGATAATACACCATTTGGAAATATTAACATAGAAGCTGGATCTACTGAAAGATCTGCTAGCTGGTATCAACGTCAAGTTAGAAGCTATGCTAGTCATCTTAATAGTCCAGCAGAGTTATATGATTCTGATTTAGGAAGATTTGAAACTAAATTAGAAGTAGGTCAAATGTATTTGTTTGAATACACACCTAAACATGCTGATACTTTACCGTATTATGATAATTTTCCTTTAGTCGTAATAGCAGATGCTATACCAAATGGATTTAGTGGTGTTAATTTACATTACTTACGTCCTATGGCAAGAGCAGCATTATTAGATAAACTTATGCCTGCTTGGAGCGATATTGGAGCTAAATCACAATTAGCATCTTCTTGGTCAACTCTAAGAAACTTTTCTAAGTTTCCAGAAGCAAGAGGAGCTACTAAGAAATATTTAGGCTCACAAGCTGGAAGACTATTTAGAATAAATCCAGCACATTGGAAGTCAGCTATATTTTTACCTGTTCAAATGTTTAAAGGAGCAGGGTTACAGAAAATTTATAAGGACACAATGGAAAGACCAGAAAGAAAGAAACGTGGCTCAATTAATGTAGGAAGGATATAATGCCAATTGAAAATCAACAATATCAAAATTTTACAACCTATGAGAAAATGGAAGACGTTCGTGGGCTAGGAACTGGAACTGATCAACAAATAGCAGGAACAAGTGGCGCTTCTTTTATGGCAAAAGCAAGGACTACAGAATTTGCTTTTACAGAAAGATTTGAAGTGTTATTTAGTTTTCCAGCTTCCTTAAAAGAAGAGTGGACTAAAATACAAAACGGCGTAGGCGACACACCTAACGGAACATTACAAGATCTTCCTTTAGAAGCGACTTTATTATGTGAAGAAATACAAATACCAGGTATGACGCTGGCAAACAAAGAACAAAATATAGGAAACTGGACTTTCTATAGAAATACAAATATGGGATTTTTAGGTAATGAAATAAACATTACCTTTTATACAGACGTTCAATGGAAGTTAAGAAGTCTGTTTGAAGCCTGGATGGCGCATTGTGTTAATCCTACTTCCAAACAAGTTGCTTTCCCAGACGATCAGTTTGGGCAAGTATGGATTAATCAACTAAGCAAAGATGGCAGAGTTACTGCCACATGGGAATTATCTGAGGTAACACCGAAGGTATTAAACTTGGTTCCCCTATCAATGGGAGCCATTAGTATCGCGAGAACAACATTAATTGTATCCAGTGCATACTGGGAATCTAAAGCAATTGATGTTAATGTTCATGGTGAAGGCGATACAGGAATGAATTTATAATAGGAGAAAATTATGGCACTACCAAAAATTGATACGCCAAGATTTAACGGAACAATTGCTTCTTCAGGTGAAGAAGTTACATTTAGACCGTTTAAAGTTAAGGAAGAAAAAATCCTTATGTTGGCGAGTGAAGGTGGCGAATATAAGGACATGGTTAATGCATGTGCCCAAATCGTCAGTAATTGCGTTGAAAACCTCAACGCTTATGAGCTACCAATATTTGACTTACAAGATTTGTTTATTCAAATCAGAAGTAAATCAGATGGAGCGTTAGCTAATTTTAAATTAACTTGTGGAAATGATGATTGTGGTGAGTCTATCCCTTATGAGATGGACCTAACAGAATTTAAAATGACTGGACTAGATAATAGACCAAATGATGTAATACAAGTTTCAGAGGATATGATTATTAAATTAAAATATCCAAACGCTGCAATGGCATCTGTAATTGATGAATTAGATGATGCCGTATTAGTAGCAAAATGTATAGAACATGTTGTTGATGGAGAAGAAACAATTAATGTTGAAGAAGAACCAATTGAAGATGTTGTTAATTTTGTAGAAGATCTTCCCATTGATACTTTTAAGGAAATCCAGTCTTTCTTTACAAATATGCCAATGATGGAACATGTTGTAGAATACACATGTCCTAAATGTGAGCATGATAACAGGATAAGTATTAATGGTTACGAACATTTTTTCGGCTAACTCTTTCTCAGGAAAGTCTTGCGAATTACTACAAGACAAATTTCCTGTTGATGCAAGAACATCATTATTCTTTAACGGAACTAGAAGAAATGATGCCATGGGAAAGAGAGGTTTATGTTTCAATGTTAATAGAGCATCTTAATAAGAAGGCGGAAAAACAAAAGGCACAAAATAAATTTTAAGGTTAAGTAAATGGCTATAGAAAAAGATTTAGAAAAGGCGTTACAAGGATTAGAAAAGCTGCATAAGAAAATGCCAGATGCGGATCTTTCTACGTCTAAAGAAATTAAAAAGATAGAGACTTTAGTTGAGGAAATCGAAGAGAATGCTAAAGGCGAACGTGAGCAACTCACGAAAATGGCCAAACAAAACAACAACGCTAACAATGCACAGATTGCCAAGGAGATTTGGACTTATCAACAAGACCAAGCGATGGCAAAAGGACAGAAAAAACACTTTAGAGGAGCCAAAAAATCTCGAACAAGAATCGAGAATATGAATAAAGAGATATTATCCATACTTAAAAATGCCCCTGCCGTTGGTGGTGGCGGTGGCGCTGGTGGTGGAGGTGGCTCTGGCGGAGGCTCTGGAGGTTCAGGTGGAGGCACCGGAGGCGGTGGTGGCACCGGAGGCGGAGGCGGAGCATCTCAAGAAGAGGCTCAAGCACAAGAGATTTTAGATAGAGCAAGAAAAGATAGAGCTCAAGACAGACAAGAAACATTAACAGGACATGCAGAAGGTAAGGGATCTCCCAAGGCAACATGGGGTAGTGGAACAGATGAAAGAACTACTAAAGGTGGACACAGCCAAGCAACAGGCATACCTAACTTAGGACAAGCAGCAGACCAAAGAGTTAGAGATAGTAAAACAGGTAAACTTAGACAATCATCAGCTCTAACATATGATAGTAAAGCAGAAAAAGCAAATTTTTCAGATGAAGCATTAGGTAGTAACCAAAACAACATGCGTAAGATTCGTTTACGTGGACGAGGAACAGTTAGAGCAGAAACAGATAAAACAGGTAATTTAAAATTTAGACAAGAATCCGATCCTTCACAAGGATTAGGAAGAGG
>MDSZ01076369.1_pt1 | contig 27646 bp, 18 predicted proteins | sample 811201 | NCBI WGS metagenome assembly MDSZ01 (sample SAMN05326647, study PRJNA326480) | marine metagenome | isolation source: seawater | place: Indian Ocean: North | collected 2010 | reverse complement strand
GTGTGTGTGTGTGTGTGTGTGTGTGTGTGTGTGTGTGTGTGTGTGTGTGTGTGTGTTGATTAACCGTCAGAGATGATAAATATCTTTGGGAGTATCTTCGAAGATGTGCCATATATATATGTGTAAAGACACGCGTGTATTATGAGAAAGATGTTGTCGAGAGTGGTACCGATGATGAACTAGTATATGGGCACGTGTGATACAGTTCTTACACCTACGTGAGATACCCAAGCGGATGAGTGTGAAGATGAAAACAATTGGAAAGAAAGAAAGAAAGAAAGAAAGAAAGAAAGAAAGAAAGGGTGTTGTGGCGTCCACACGTACACCTGTATGAAACCCTACACTAGGGTGTACGATATGTTTAGGGTCTTGAGACCATTCAAACCCTAAACACACGGTATGGACCCTCCTCTTTAAAAGTGCTCTTTCATCGTCTCGACTCTGCCATTATAAAAGAGAAGACGCCGTCGTCGTCGTCGTCGTTTACGTCGTCGACGCTTTTCCCTTTGTTGGATCGAGAGAGAGAGAGAGAGAGAGAGAGAAAAGGAGAGGACAAAGAAGAGGAAGGGGGTAAAGATGGCGTTTTTTTTACGTTCCTCCGCGACGAAGAGAAGAGGTCGACGAGAGATGATGGAAACGATGATGATTTTGCAGATGATGTCGAAAACACAACCGACGACATCATCATCATCATCATCATCATCACCCGTTTTACGACGCCTCGAGCGGACGATCACTTCTGACGCGGAGACGACGAGGACAACGACGAGGACGACGATCTCGCGGTTTGGTTCGAAAAAGGACCTCTCGACGACGACGAGGCGAGGGATTGGGTCTTTGAATTCGGGATTGGTCTCCAACGAGAAGAAGATCGCGGGAAAACAAGAACAGAGAAGGACGACGACGACGAAGAGCAAGAAAACGAACGAGACGAAGAATACGAATAGCAAGAGAACCAACAACGGTGTCATCATCAGCACCAGAGGCTTCGCGTCGAAATCCCCGGAGGAGTACCCGCCGCACGCGGTGATCCCGTTTCCGTCTCTCTCGCCGACGATGACGCAAGGCGGCATCGCTTCGTGGGCGGTTCAAGAAGGCGCGAAGATCAACGCCGGGGATATTTTAGCGGAAATTCAAACAGATAAAGCGACGATGGAAATGGAATGCATGGATGATGGGTATTTAGCAAAGATTTTGGTCCAGGCTGGGGAGGCGGACGATATTCCGATTGGAAGAGCGATCGCGGTGACGTGCGAAAACGAAGAGGACGTGGGGAAATTCGCGGATTACGTGGCAGAGGATACCGTTGGCACTACAGCTTCTTCGGACAACAGCGAGGCTTCTTCGGCATCCGTGGACGAACCAACGGCGAAGGCAATTTTGGAACGACCAGAGTACGAGGCAATAAAAAAAGGAGATTTGACTCGGAATTCGAGAGCGGCCGGGAGAGATTTAGAGGGGTCGAAAGACGAAGATTTGGACGATACCGCCACGGCTTCAAAACTCCCGGAGGATTCGCCATCCATGACCGTCCGCGACGCTTTGAACTCAGCTTTATCCGAAGAAATGACAAGAGACGAAAAGGTGTTCATCATCGGCGAGGAAGTTGGGGAATATCAAGGCGCGTATAAAATCACCAAAGGACTGCACCAAAAATTTGGCGCGGAACGCGTTCGCGATACGCCCATCACGGAAGCCGGTTTTACGGGTATGGCGTGCGGTGCCGCATTTATGGGTTTAAAACCAGTCGTCGAGTTCATGACGTTTAACTTTGCGTTGCAGTCGATCGATCACATCGTCAACAGCGCGGCGAAGACTTTATACATGTCCGCCGGTACTATCTCGTGTCCGATTGTGTTTAGAGGTCCGAATGGCGCCGCCGCCGGCGTCGGCGCGCAGCACTCCCAGTGCTTCGCCGCCTGGTACATGTCCATCCCTGGTTTAAAAGTTCTGGCCCCGTACGACGCTGAAGATGCGAGAGGGTTGTTGAAAGTCGCTATTCGCGACCCCGATCCAGTAGTGTTCCTCGAAAATGAACTCTTATACGGCGAAACCTTCCAACTCCCGAAAGAAGCTTTAGACGAAGATTTCACCATTGAAATTGGCAAAGCGAAAATAATGCGAGAAGGCTCCGACGTCACCTTAATTGCCTTCTCCAAAATGGTTGGTTATTGCTTGAAAGCCGCTGAAGAACTCGAAAAAGATGGCATCAAAGCAGAAGTCGTCAACCTCCGCTCCTTGCGCCCGTTCGACCGCGAAGCCGTCGCTCGATCGGCCAAGAAAACCGGACGAGTCGTCATCGTCGAGGAAGGCTGGCCTCAATGTGGCGTCGGTTCTGAAATTGCCGCGTGCGTGAACGAAGATGCGTTCGACTATTTGGACGCTCCAGTCGAAAGAGTCACGGGCGTCGACATCCCGATGCCGTACGCGGCCAACTTGGAAGCCATGGCCTTGCCGAAACCCGCCGATATCGTTTCCGTGGTCAAGAGGACTTTGTTTAGGGGCAATTAGCTATGCACGATTCGCGCGCGTATAAAATATCTACCACGCCTCAGTGTTATTATTATTATTACTACTACTACTCCTGCCATCATTTCTCGCGCAGGAGGGCTCCGACAATGAGACGACGACGGCCGCCGCCGGCGTTTCGTTCGATTTTTTTATCTCTCGTCCTTTTGTGTCATTTTTCAAAATTCCAAATCCATTCTTCACTTTGAATAGAGCGCGAGAAAGAGAGAGAGAGAGAGAGAGAGAGAGAGAGAGAGAGCGTCGCAAAAACGGAACGAAACGCCATGGAATCATCCGGTGGTTGTGGAAAAAGTTCCGCCGACGCCGCGTCGTCGTCTAAGACCCCGACGACGATCAAAGCGGTGCAAAAGTCTCTGAAGTCGTTCTTCTCTTCCGTGAGCAAGGACCCCACACGAGCGGGAAATTCAAACGACTTTGATGAAATGAAACTGTCTCCGCAAGATGAAAATAGGAAACCGACATCGCGAGGAGGAGGAGGAGACCCCCAAGTGGAGAAGAGCTCGCAGAAGAAACGACGCTCCTCTCCATTAATCGTGAAAAGCGCCGCGGAGACGAACAGAACGAGAGCTGCGAAGAACGATTCGGGCGCGACAGATTCAACGCAAAAGGTGTTAGGCAACTTTGTCGAGAGTGCCCAGAAAACTTCGACGAGAAAGAATACCATCGAAAGAACAACGGAAGAGGAGAAGAAACGGATCGAGAGAGTCTCGAATGCTACCAATCCGACGAGTAGAACTGCCACCAAAAAGGAAGGAAAGGTGCAAATGGATATAGATTCTGACGACGACGACGATGACGACGACGACGATCAACATCCCATCGTGCGGAACAAGCGCACGCGAAACGCGGCGGCGAAACCGACGCGAGCGACGAGGCAGAAAGAAGAAGAGGCGAAGAAGAAGAGGAAGAGGTCGATGATCATGGATTCAAGCGATGATGATGAAGAGGACAGCGAGTCGGATTTCGCGCCAGAAGACTCTTCGGGTGATGACGAGGATGAAGATTTCGAAGAAGACTCACCGATAGCGAAGCCGAAGAAGCGTTTACCTCGGCACAAGCATGCATCAAAGACGACCGCAGCACCGGCGCCGGTAAAGCAACGCGTATCGCCACCAAAACAACAATCGTCTTCTTCACAACAAAACGGGCTTCAGGCGGATCAAATATCGAAATTCGATGAACGAGAGCGTCGTTTGTTCTCCTTCATGTTCCCTCCAAAACTGAAGGACCAAAACGGAAACCTTTTCGACAGCCCAAAATACGACCCAACCACGTTACTACTCCCGAAAACGTTCCCGAAGAGCTTTACGAGCACGGACGGTACCCAACACAAAATTTCGCCAGGGCAACAGCAATGGTGGAGGTTCAAAGCCGCACATTTTGACGCCATTTTATTGTTCAAGATGGGCAAATTTTACGAAATGTACGAGATGGACGCGCATGTTGGTGTGAAAGAACTGGGATTGATTTATATGAAAGGCGAACAACCGCACGCCGGGTTTCCGGAGAAGAACTACCAGAAAAATGCGGAAACACTCGCGAGAAATGGTCACAAAGTGGTCATGATTGAGCAAACGGAAACGCCCGCCATGCTCGCGGAGAGGAAGAAGAAAGACGCGAGATGTAAAGATACGGTGGTGAGACGCGAGAAGATTGCGGTGGTGACGAGAGGGACGATGATTGATCGTGTGATGGTGGAAAGTTGTCCAGACGCGTCTCACGTGTTGGCAATTTCAGAGTTTCCCTCGGGGAAAGAAGGAAGATCGTCGTTTCATATTGGCGTCTGTGCGGCGGAATGTGCGGCGGGGAAGTTTGTCCTCGGCGCGTATAACGTCGTACCGGGAAACGGCGACGAAGAAACGCTGTCGAGTTTACGAACAACGTTGTGCGAATTGAACCCGGTGGAGATTATTTTTAGAAGGGACGAGATGGACTCAAACAAGTTTCCCGGACCAGCCGTGGCGGCGGCGCTTAGAGATTGCGTGCCAAACGCGCACATTCGATACGTTTGTTCGTCTAAGATAACGTCCTCGGAATGCGTGAAAGAGGAGGTTGAAAAACAAGGCTATTTTAAACCACTCGCGGCGTACCCGGATGTGATCGAAACGTTTTTTAGTTCTACAAATAATGCCACCGCGGAAGCTGCGCTCGTCGCTTTCGGCACGTGTTTGCTCTACTTGAACGACAACTTGGTTGCACATGATGTAGTGCCGTATGGAAAGTACGAAACCATCGCTAACGACGAGACGTTTCTCGGCATGGAAGGAAGCGTGGTGGATTCTTCGGCACCACCGTCGCCATCTGACATGAAACGAGAAGCAACAACGAAGCGATTGCAATTCAGGGACGCCTTCATGCGCATGGACGCAGCCGCGTTGTCCGGACTAGAGATTTTAGAAAACACAGAAGGCGGTAAATTGGGCACTTTGTTAGAGCTCGTCTCACGAGCGGCGTCTGCTCCAGGCATGCGAGTCCTTCGAATGCAATGTTGTCGTCCATCCTGCGATACGTCAGTGATTCGATCGAAACAAAACGCCATAGACGCGTTGCGCTCGAACGACGCTGTTGATACGTTTCAAAAAGTTCGAGCGTTGTTAAAAGCGAGTCCAGATTACGAGCGATGCGTCGCGAGATGCGTAGGTAGCGGAGATTCAAACAGAAACGCCGACCGAGTCGTTCTGTATGAAGACATGCGCAAAGCAAAGTTGAACGATTTTTTGGCGGCATTAGAAAGCGTTCGCGCGGTGCGCGATGTCGCCGAAGAGATCGCGAGCAATACGCGCGCGCTAGAGAAATCAAGTTTGCTCAGAGCGTTAGTTACCGGTGAAACAAACGCAGACGACGACGATTACTGCGGAGATCTCTTCTTCCCAAAAGACGCCATTTCTAAAGGTTTACGCGATTTCGAAACCGCCTTTGATTGGGTAAAGGCTAAAGAGTGTGGACGCATCGAACCAACCGCAGGCGTTGACGCGGCCGTGGACGCCGCGGACGATGCCATCCGACAAGCGGACGCAAACTTAGAAAACTGGCTCGACGAAGCGCGAGCGTTGTTGCAATGTCAAAAATCCGAGTTGCAATTTGTGACCGTTATGCGTGACACGCATATTATTGAAATACCAGATCGACTATCGCGACGAGTTCCAGATACTTGGACGAGAGAAGGCAAACGCAAAGGGTTCGAGCGATTCTCGTGCAGCACGGTAGATTCGTTGCGCGAGGCTCGCGCGAATGCGATCGAGGCGAAAGAAACAGCCATGGAAGGCGTGATGAAAAGTTTAATCGTAAAGTTTCGCGCTAACTGGCGCGAATGGCGTTTGGCGACGGAATGTATCGCCGAAGTGGACGCTCTTGGCGCGCTCGCGGTGGTTTCGGATGAATTCGCTTTGCTCGGCGAAGGCCACGCGGTGAAACCAAACGTCTCGCCGTTTCCTGATGAAGGAGATGCATTCCTCGAGTGCGACGTATTGACGCATCCGTGCGCTTCGCTTCTAAACAAGCAATTTGTTCCGAACGATTGCCATTTTTCAGCGAACAAAAACTTCCTCCTCCTTTCGGGCGCTAACATGGGCGGGAAATCTACCTACCTTCGACAAATCTGCATTGCCACCATCCTCGCGCACATGGGCTCTTCCGTCCCAGCGAAAACCTTCAACCTCTCCGCCTGCGACGCTATCTTCGTTCGCATGGGTGCTAGAGACGATTTGCGTTCTGGATTTTCGACTTTTGCAGTAGAAATGTCCGAAATCGCGAAACCTTTACGCGAAGCCACGAAAAATTCCTTGGTATGCGTCGACGAACTCGGTCGAGGTACGTCCACCACGGACGGCTGTGCAATCGCTTTAAGTTGCGGCAAACACTTGATGCTACGAAACAAATCCCGAACGCTCTTCAGCACGCACTACCACAAACTCGCCGATTACTTCGCGTTCGCCTCTCGCGCGATCTTAAAACACGTCGAAGCGCTCGTCGACACGTCTCGAGTCCCGCCGCAAGTCACTTTCACGCACAAAGTCGTCTCCGGCTCGTGCCCGAAATCTCACGGCGTCAATGTCGCTCGCTTAGCTGGTTTACCAGAAACAGTTTTACAAACTGCCGCCACGGTCGCCTCGCGCGCGGAAAAAAGAGACGAACAGAACTCTTTTCGGGGCGGTAAAGAGTGTTCGATCAGCGCTCGGGCCGGGGTGCAGTTTTTATTGTCTCGCTTTCGCGAGGAATTAGACTTTTTCGAAGGGAACCCCGACGCGCAAGTGAAGAACGTGAAGAGTGCCATGGAGAGAGTGGACGAAGCCTTGTTCCTCAAGCTCGAGCTCCTCAACGCGCCATAGGAATGCGAGGGAGAGCGATTTTTCGAAGCGAGCGCATCGAAGCAGCGCCGCGTCGTCGTCGAAGCGCCGCATTTTTAGAAAAGTGAGCACCCACAGAGGAAAAAAAGAGAGATAGCTTCGTCTTGTCCTTTGATAATTTTTCGGGAGAGAGAGAAAAAGGCTTCCGAGTTTTTGGGTGAAATGATGCCGTTGGGATGCACGAGATAGTCGTACCGACCGCCCTCGGCTCCCACGGATGCTTTCCACACATTCAAAGGATCCGGATTTAATAAAAAATCGATTTTGCGCTTTGTTGTTTTGGGTGTTGTGTCTGCCTTTTCGTTATAGTGTTACACTTTAGTAGTAGTATTTTAGATACAAAATATCTAAACCTCTCTCCTTAAAGTCCGTCCGCTCTCTCTCTCTCTCTCTCTCTCTCTCTCTCTCTCTCTCTCTATCTTTGTACGCGCGCGCGCTTGGCGAAGTTGACAACCATCATCGTCTGTTGTCTCGGATACAAAAGATTGCCTCCTGTTGTTATGCAAAAACGCGCTTTTTTTTTTAACACCCCTAAGTGCCAAAGAACATCCCGCATCATGCCCAAAAAGCCTTCTCGAACGGAACGAACGAGGCGAACTTTGGCCTTTTGGGTATCGTGCAAAAATGGCGCTCCTCAATCGTGATGCAGAACAGCACAGAGAAAGCGTACAAAGAGAAAGAGAGAGAGAGAAAGAGAGAGAGAGAGAGAGAGAGAGAGAGAGAGCTTTATCTTGCCTTCTGTGTACACATTTTTTTGGGGGGAAAAAAGGGGGAGTATTTTTGAAAGGAGAAGTGTCAGTACTATTTAAAATTATTAAAAGATTCGTCTTGTAAGATACGTGTCCCCACTTTTGCTCTCGAGCGCTGGGAGTGTGCGTTTTGTGCGGGAGAGCGAGCGCGAACGACTCTCCGCGGGGACAAGAACGCCAAAACCGGAACGCTTTTGGTGACCACAGCGATTGTGCGACGACCGACCCCCCCTCTTTTTTTAATCGCGCGAGATTTTGGATAATCTTTTCTCTCAGATATATAGAGATATATAAGATATGGACGCACAGATGATGATGCGACGACGGACGCGTCTTCTTTTCGCGCTGCTGCTGGTGGTGGTGACGGGAGGAGGAGGATCTTTTTTTTGTTTCGCGAACAGCGGTGCTGTTGTCGTCGACTTGAGCGCGACTTTCCCGGTTGCGTCGAATCACAACGCCAACCCTGGTGCGACAGCGCTGAGCGACGCCTTTGTGGCGAACGACGTACTTGGATACGCCGTGGTCAAAGGCGGTGAACTCGTCGCCTCGGCTGGACCTTCGTGGGAGGAGGACGTGTGGTCGGTCACCAAAACGTGGGTCGCGACTCTGATTGGCATCATGATGCACAATGGCACCGTCGCGGCGAATACGACGTTAGAGACTGCGCTCCCGAGCGTCGACTGGAACGCGGTTGCGTCCGCCGAAGAGAAGAAAACGATTACGCTCGCGCAGGTGCTCTCCATGTCATCGGGCTTGCAGGCACCGTGCCTTTCGTACGGTGCACAGGACACTGTGGAGGCGGTGTTGAACTCGCCGACGTTCGCGGATGGAGATGTTGGTTCGTTTAACTACCTCTGTTCGGGGTCGATCCTTTCGTACGTCATCTTTCAACAGACGGGGAAAACGCCGCTCGCGTACGCGCGGGAGGTGCTTTTTCCCACGTTGGGTATCAACGATGATGTCGTTTGGACCCCCACGCATGGTAGCGATGGTATCCATGAAAGTGGTCACGGAATGGTACTTGGCCCGATGGACCTCGCAAAGCTCGGTCAGTTATATCTGCAGGGCGGCGTCACCGGCGGTTCCTCGAGCGCGCAGCTCATTTCCGCCGATTTCGTGAATGCGAGCGTCACCAATCATCTGACCAGTCCCATGTCGAGTGATGACTGTTGTTCTTGTGCTTCTTACGTGTCAGAAGATACGGGGTACGGCTACATGCAATGGCTTTTTGAAACTCCTTCTGGACGCGCCAATTGCGCGGTTGGCTTCCAGGGGCAGTTCATCTGCACTTGGCCTTCGCTCGATCTCACGATAGCCATCACGAGTTCCGTGTACACCGATTATGACTCCTCGTGCAGTCTCCTCGCTCTCGTGGGAGCTGGACTCGATTTTGAGAGCACAACGTCACCACCGCCGCCACCACCATCGCCAACGACGATATCGTCGTCCTCCGCGACGCCTCTGACGAAGAAAGGTTTCGTCTTTGGTCTTCTTTCCGCGTGCGCGGCGGCGGTCTTCGCGTAAGTTGTTTGACAGTTTTGCGCGCGCGTTTTACTATTTCGAGTGCTATGTAGTATCGTAGATTATATCTAGTAGTAGTAGTAGTAGTAGTAGTAGTATGTAGGTTATTTGTGTCATTTACAGTAAGTATATTCTCTCTCTCATGATGATGGGACGTCATCATCCACCACGCTTTTCCGCGCGCTCCCGTACATCTCGTACACCCTCTCTTGTCGTGCCATCCATTTCATTTCTTTCTCCGCGAAGTCTTCGATGAATCGCGTCGCGCCCGTCTCGTTTTTGTCCGCGTCCATGGACGCGAACGCGTCCTTCGCGCGTCTCGCGAGGTACGACCGGACGTTGTAGTCTTTGAATCGCGTCGCGACGGCGAGCACGGTGTCGAGCGCCGTTTTCGCTTGCGCGACTTTTTTGACGCCCTTTGTCGTCATGACTCCTCCCTTGTGTCGCAGGAGGAGGTCTCTTCTACGCCCGAGAGACAAAGATCGAGTAGTATCGATCGATCGATGATGATGGTGTGCAGTCGCGTCAAAGTCCAAGTCCCGTCCAAAAACAATGGCGAAAATGAATCCCCATTTTTAGTACAAGTTTCCAATTCTAATTCCAAAAGCGCTTTGTTGTTGCACTCTATAAATAAAACGAGACCCGACGGCGAAAGGAAAGACCCCCAGAGAACGAGTCAAAACCTCTCTCTTTTTCTTCCTCCTCCTCCTCCTCCAGACGACGACGACACACATGTATAATGGCATTTTCGGCATCATCATCATCTCTCGAAGACATCATCTCTCGTCTCGATGCCAAGAATAAGGCGCTCGTCCAGGACTGGCGCGAACAACGCGACCGCGCGTTCGCGTTGTTCGACGTCTGCATCGACGTCATCGCGCGCGTCCCGGTGCTCGGAGACAAAACAGTGTACCCCCACACGAACGACTTTGACGATGATGATGGAAAAGAAGAAGACAAAAGGCACATTTTGTGCACGCAGACGCTTTTAAAACAGATGGAACAGTTGGGAGGTCTGTTGGAAAAGATGGACCGAGAGCGAGACGCGATGAAACGAAGCGTCGACGACATGGAAAAAGGACATCGAGAGGCGACGAAAACGCTCAACAATAACGCCGCACAACAACGCGTTAAAAGTACTACCAGTGCGACGACGACCGCTTTGATGACCGCCGTGAAAAAAGGAGGAGCAACGACGGCGTTGGAAGTGATGGAAAGGATCGAAACGTCGTGGCGGTTTTACGCGGAGGAAACGAGCGCGTGCGAAGTGCTTTTGGGACTGTGCAGAGAAGCGGCGGGGATGGCGTTGGCGGCGGCGAGGGAATCGAAGAAGAGCAACAACGCGCATTATAACGGAGAGGAGATGGTGAGGAGCGCGCGGGCATTTTTAGAAGTTAGGAAGAAAGTAGAATTAGAACGGTAGTAGATAGTAGTGTTTGTAGCGCGGCGTAAGTACTACTGTGTAAGTATGGTTAACTAAAATACGTCTATTTTCAATCGCGACGCGGCGTATCGAAGCCATCTTTCGAACGGGAACGTATCGGAGCTCTCTGTTGTTAACGTTTCCATGAGCATATCTAACGCCTTAGACGTTTCGCATGGGTGTATGGCCAGCCACCCACCGCCAGTGGAAGACTTGGGGAGTTTCTTTTGCCGATCCCACGGCGCTAGAAGTTGCGTAAAGACGTCTTCTTCTTCTTTGCCGGTGGTAAATTTCGTTACCACCGCTCCATTGATTTGGTCTAAATTCAGCGCCGACCCGTTGTGCGAATCAAACGCGCGAAGGCACAACACCGGGACCTCGTAGGATGCAGAATATACGACGTCGACTTCTACCCGAGCTCTCGAGGAAGCGTTACGATTATTATTCTGGCGGCGCGCAACGATTTTAACGACGTCTTCGTCTTCTTCAAAATCTTCTCCGACTTCGTCGTCCTCGTCTTCATCCTCCTCTTCTTCGTACGCGACCGTCCCAATATTTCGAAACGCCAGAAACGCCCCGTCCTCGTTCTCCTCGCTTTTCGGCACGTACCGACACTCCGTCGCGCGCATACTAATCCCTTCGTCGACACACGCCGCCGCGCGCGATTTCAAAAATCGTTCTTCCGCGTACGCTTTCGCCGCGCGCTCGAATATTCGTCTCGATATCTTCAACGGGGTGGTCGTCATCTACTGTTCTTCGCTCGTTTCCCTCCTTTCTTGGCTTTTTTGTTCCCTCGTGCAAAAGGATTTTCCCCGCCGCCGCTTGTGTCCTCCTCTTCCCTCTTCTTCTTCGTTCCTGTCGTCGCTTTCCCGAGGAGGAGTTCTTTGTGCGCTTTTTGAATCTTCCCAAGCGTCTGCTCTCGTTGCACGTCGAGCAATCGTTTCTTCTCTTTCTCTCTCTCGACTCGCGCTTTTTCCGACGTCTCTTTCCGCAGTTTTTCCGTTCGCGTGCGGTGGATTTCAAGGGCGCGAATGACGATCGACGTCGAGTCCGTGGAGAGCGTGGTCGTCGACACGGGTGCCGTTTTTTGCGCTCGCCACTTTGAGATTGGAAAATCCTTCCCCGGGATGAGAAAGGACGACGACGGCGTGTACGACCTCGAGACTGAATCCGAGGAGACCGACGAAGACTCCTCCTGTCGCGAAGGAGGAACGCGAGTAAACGCCGCGGTGCCTCGAGACGGGAAGCGCATAAATGCCAAGAGGCGGCGAGACGACGAAGAGGCGGAAGGACACGCACACTTACGCGTAAACTTCTGACGCATTCCTTCTCTTTATTTTAATGATTTTTCGATGGAAAAGGAAGAGAGAGAGAACTCTTTGAGCTTTTGCAATAGCGAAAAATTTTTGTCGAATGGCAGCAACAGGAGTATCCTCGGGACTTTTGACCGACGAAAGAAAAGGAGGAGGCGGAGCGTGTGTGTGTGTGTGTGTGTGTGTGTGTGTGTGTGTATACAAATACTGGACTCGTTAAAAAGTGTAAACGTCATGTAAGAAAATTTTAAAGAGAAGCGAGCGGCGACGAGATTCTTCGGGAGGGAGAGACGTAAAGGCGTAATAGAGTCGTTTACTGTTCCAATATGCCTTTCACTCTGACCATTCCTTTCTCGCACAAGTTCAAATCTCTTCGAAACCTCTCGATTTCCTCCGCGTCTCCTTCCACGATGACATCCGTCGTCACTTCGTTATCCACCATCTTCACTTTCACGTTTTCTTTTCGTCCGGCGTTGTCCAAATAATACTTCCCGCTCAACGGCGAAATCAATACCAAGGAGTACCAAAAGTTTCCACCGGGTAAGGCTATCGAACACACCAAACCAACGCACAAAAGACCAATGGCGATGCAAAACGTAATATACGCGGCCGTCCCTCGTTCCGGCGCGATGTTCCCTTCAAACGTAATAACCTCGCCTGCGTCCGCGACGACGTAATTGTTCCTCTTGAAGTACATCGATATCTCTCGCGCGACGTCATCTAAGGGCAACGCGGCGTCTCCAGCCGCCTTGGGGCCGGGAAGTTCGAACGTCTTTCTCGTGATTTTCGATTTCGCGGACCTTTTGACCAACGAGTATAAACCTGGCGCGGATAACACGAACAAAAACAACGTCGCGTAGTAACTCTTGCTCGTTTGGCCGTCGAGGACCCCTGGAGCCGCCTCGGTCACTTCATCTGCAAAAGATGGAAACGCCGTCGCGAGCTCCGCAAATATGCCACTTCCAACCGCTAAAGATGCCGAGTCCACGGCGTTCTTGCATTCCGTGAAGTTGAATCTGGTGGTCGCGACGGTGGCATCCTCGTCCGGCTGTATCGTCGCGCGTACTTTTTGGAGCAAATCCCTTCTGTCTTTCCCCAATAATTCTTTGTGATGTTTGATTGCAGTCGACGAACGTCGGCGAACGCCAGACGACGATGCAGACGACGACGATGCAAATCTCGACCCAGACGAGCGCGCCGAAGACGTCGATCCGATGCTCGCGAAAGAGAAGACGCGCATTTCAAAAGCTCTTTAAACGCGCTAAAGTGCGTTGCTTTTTTGGATAAAAAGAAGAGTTTTTGGGGGGGGGAGTGACGTCGGACGAAATATCCAAAAAGGGACATATGGTACTATTCAACGCGCGTATAAGGAGTGCAATAACAACAACAAAAGAAAAGAGTCTACCAAAAACTACACCAACGGATTCTCCCGTATTCTCTTCGCGGCTTCCTCGATGGTGTCGCGCTTTTTACATATAGCAAACCTGACTAAATCGGTAGGGTTGGTCGCCGCTTTCGCCGGGTTGTAGAAGGGCGTCATCGGCACGGCGGAAACTTTGGCGCCTTCACGGGCGAGCTTTTTGCAGTATTGAATGGCGTCGCCGTCGATAGATTTGATGTTTTTAACCGAAGCGACGAGGAAGAAGCCACCTTCGGCTGGATAGACGGTTAAACCAGAGGCGGTGAGGGCGGAGGCGAGGAGATTGGCGTTCGAGGCGAGGATTCGGGCGTTTTCGTCCGGGGTGACGCCTTCTCCTGGGTTCGCGTGGTCGCAGATGTCGTTTAACGCGTCCGAGACGCCGGCTTGTAACGGCGTTGGTGTTGAAAAAGAGGCGTAGGAGTGGAAGGTGTTGCACGCGTCGATAATGACTTTTGGACCGTATATCCATCCGACTCTCCAGCCGGATAAATTCATCAGTTTACTCGACGTCCCGCAGGTTATCGTCCTCTCTGGTAAATACTCTCGCAAACGCAAGTGTGGCTTGCTTTCTATGAACGTTGATCGTTCGTACACCTCGTCCGCAATCGCAACTATGTTATATTTCCTACAAAACTTGGCAATAATCTTCAGTTCTTCTTCGCTCGATACGTGGCCGGTTGGATTGTGCGGCGAACAGTGCACGAAAATCTTCACTCTCTTTTCGCTCTTCACGTATGCTTGTTCTAGCATGTCTTCGGTCAACACAAATCCATCCTCTGCATTTAACGGAACATCGATTAAGCTGCACTCAGTGACTGTCGCGTGCGCTAAATACCACGGAAAAAACGGACTCAACGTCATTACTTCGTCTCCTTTATTCAACAACGCTCGAAATACTACGTACAACGCCTCGGTGGCGGACGTCGTCACTAACGATGTATCTCTCGTTTCATCAACAGACGATACATTTTTAGCGGTTTCTCTATAATACCTCTTCACGGCATCTAACATGTCTTTCGTTCCAGGGATAGGCGCGTACTGATTCGCTCGCGCGTCCGGTACGTCTCCCGATATCGTCTTTTCGTCCATCGATATCGCTCTTTTCGCGCTTTGTTTTGCAATCACGTTTGAACCAAAATCAGGATAGCCTTGACCGATGTCCACGACGCCCGGTTGTCTCGAGAGCGCTGTAATTTCCGCCCACAAAGCGCCGGGACCGGATTGTTGTTCCTGGAATGCGGTCGCTAACGCGGAGAGTTGAATAATGTCTGACGCATCGGTGCTCATGCTGGACTTAGGAATAAGATGTCTAATTTTCGTCCGTGCGATGAATGATCGATATCTTTTGAGCGGTAATAAAAGGTTAGATTTTCCTCGTGGTTTCGCTGAATCGAAATGGTGGTTTAAGAAAATCGACGGAGGAACTGGGAATGGTTGCACGTTTTGCACCGCACCTCCTCGCGCGTGGATCATTTGTTGTGATGCAAATGAGCTTTATAGGGAGTTGTTAACTTTTAGTTATCGTGCATTTTTAAAGCTGCGATTCACCTCTCTCTAAGACTTAGCGCATTATAGAAAGCATTAAAAACACAGTCATTCTACCTATGTAGTAGTTCATCATCTCTACTAAATTACTTCTTACTGACGTTATTCATTTGTTGGTGTGAGACTTTCACTCTCGCGAACGAATACAACCCGAACCCGGCCAGGGCGATAAACGCTCCGAACATCATCGACAAACTCCAATCTTTCGTCTCGCCGAATAACACTCGCGAGCATAGGATTAACAAGACGACTTTAATGTTTCCAAGAACTGTCGTCGTCACCGCCGACGTGTGTCCCACCAACGCGAAATGGACGAAATTGTATGACACCGCATTCAAACACCCGAGTAAGACTAAGGTTAACACTTGAAAAGGCGATACATATTCGTCCCCGTACATTAAAGCTTCTCGCGATTGCACGTCGAACGCGCTCGCACCGAAATATTTGTTGAGGAATCGATCGCCTTCTAACATCAACGCGACGGGAAGCAACGCACACAACGTCACAGGAGCGGTGTAAAACGTCAATCGCAACGCGTCCAATTTTTCTCCGCCCATAATCTTTCCGCTAAACGTCATCATCAACGCGTTCGAAACCGTCGCTGTAATGCAATACAACAACCCACTAAAAGTTTTGTCCTTTTCATTCGCCGATACGTTGCTCATACTACTCGCTGCCGCGTAACTTCCACTAATACAAAACATAACTCCACCAGCTACGAAGACCAAGCCAATACTTTCAACGCCGCCTGGAACTCTTCCTTCCACAAACACCGCGCAAATGGCACACACCACCGGAATCGACGCACGAATCACTTGATTCAGAGATAACGGCATGGACACTAAACTCGCATTATTCATCGCAATATTCAAACTCATGAATAAACCAATCTTTACCACCGCGCTTTTCACCCTCGGCAGTATCTCGCCGTGTGAACTCGCATAGCTGAACTTTGGAGACAACATGACCGGAGACAAACACAAGACCGAAAAGGACAAGTGCGCGCAGGTGAGCAAAATCGGAAAGGAGAACCCCGCGTGCCCTAACGTGTACCTGTTCAAAAGGTTCAACGAGCTGTTCAGACCTAAATACAGGAGAACTAAGACGAAGGTTTTCATCTGATTGTGATGATGATGATTAGTCGCGCCGTTTGCGATTTTCTCCAACGTCGTTTCCGACGCCATGATGTTTGCAGCGTTCCTCTCACAAACACACGCCGCCCGCTTTTTAGGTGGCTGCCTTTTTTCGATCGAAGACACGTATTTCTCGCTCTCGTTCTCTCTCTCTCTCTCTCTCTCTCTCTGTCTGTCTCTCTCTTTTCCTCGCGCAAAGTGATGAGATATCTTTCCTCTGCACCTGTCTTTTCTTCTTCGTCCGTTTGATACCCTAAATTGAGTACACGAAGGGAAGACACTTTTTTGTTGTCGTCACTCTCAAAGAGGGGCACAAGATGCGCCCCGCGTCGTCTCCTCGCCGAGACGACGACGACGACGACGACGACGAGAAGGTCGTCATCGTCGACCTGGAGCAGCGACTGGAGTCCGTGGAAACGCACGCCTCGCTGCTGACGTCTTCTTCCGCAGCGAAGGACGACATCGCAAAAAATGACGACGACGACTGTTGCTCGTCGTCGAAGAAACACTCGGCGAAACTGTTTACAAAACTCGCCCGTTTGCGCTCGGCTTTGGTGGAATCGCGCCGCTCGGGAAACGATCGTCCGGCTTCGAGCGAAGGAGAGGAACGCGGGGGTGGACGACAACGCGCGAACGAAGATGGGAAGAACGAAATTAAGCGTTTGCACGATCGATTGGAGTCGGTTTTGTTTCAGATTGCGGTCGTAGGGAATGCGACGATTGGGAAAAATGCCGTTGTTCATTCCTTTGGTCGAAGCGCGAGAGCGATTGCGAGAGATTGTTTGGTCTTGACGTTTTCGCTTGGAAACAGGTACTGTCATTCGCTGTCGCGAGTTTCTTTTCGTTATGCGTTATTAACACCTTTTCTTTCGTATGTCTTGATGTACATCCAAACAGACAAAGTGTATTCCGGTTTGCAAACGAACTTTTAAACGATATCGACGATTTTCCGAGACGTAAAAGTGCGTTTCAAGGCGTCGCGGGTGAAAATACAGCAAAATTAGAGCGGTTTTACGGCGCTTGCGAATGTGTAGAAGCGCTGATTTGGTCATTCGGGAAACAGTTGGGTACCGGGCAATTTTGCGATTCGGCGTGTGCGAGTGCGATGAAGGCGGTTGATAATCGAGCGTATAAGGATGACATATCGGGGATTAAAGTTGCCACGGTGGCATTGAAAGTCGCAGTGAGATGTGTTGGGAATCCAGATGCAGTTAGTAATGGTGGATTAAAGTTAACAGCGAGGACTATCGATCAGATGCGTAGAATGATTAAACGAATCGTCTCTTTAGAAGGTGGGAAAAGAGCGTCCACGGAACTCTCTAGAGCGACACAAGAGGCGAAGCGAAGAGCGTTGGAGTTGCGAGCGGCGATGTTGATGGCGATGAAAAAATGCGATTCAAATAGCATGAAACTAGAGATAGAAGCGTTCAACGGACGCGGCGATTCGAATAACATATATTCGGCTGGATATCACACTTTGAGTGAAATAGAGGTGTACGGGAAAGGTAAAAATGTTTTGAATTTAATCGCCGAAACGAAAAATTTAGGTAATTCTGGGGTCGAAGTCATATCGGCGTTCGCAACCATAGCGAGTCAAGTGGAAAGGAGTTTAGGACACATTGCCAATAATGTTGACACGAGAGGGGGTAACAGTCGAATGAATCACCAATCTGGAGCGGAGGAAGTGGACGACATCGGAGACGAAGACGTTGATGGGGAGTTCGCGAATGAAGATTTAGACGGCGGCAACCCCTCGACTTCTTCCATTTCATCTACTTTATCCACCGTGAAAAGCTGCTTTATCAAACCGCTGTTTGAAACGAGGGAAGTTACTAGCCTTAAAGATTTGAGGACGATACAAGACACCGTTGCCCGCGCATGGATGCGCTACGCAACCAACCCACACTTTAGCGCCAAGACGTACTCGGTGGAGGAATGCACGCGTGATATTGTCAAAGTAGGTTTCGCGTCGAAATTAAGAAAGAACGACTGCCATGCTGCAGCGTGTGGCTTAGCAGTGTTGCGAGTTGCCGCGTTCGAGAAACGCGTAGACGAGGCGACGAGAAAAACAACGTTGAAACAAATTCTTGATATTTTACGAGACCAAATCATGTCCACGCCCGATGAGAAATTGGAAAATGCAAAGCAGAAGAGAAAAGGAAAATTAGTCGACAATGCGAACGATTTACGAATCGTTTCGATGCTTCGAGCGGTGAGGGACGGCATCGATGCGATCGGTTACGTCGATACTGAATCATTTCTGTACATTAAAAACGTGTTTTCGAGCAAACATGGCGACGTCCTATTTCGAACGAAATGGAGAGTGAATGAACGTGCCGGAGCTTTGGCGAAAGCGGTATTATCGGCTGGACACGAAATGGCGACGAGAGAACTAGAGAAAACGTTGTCGAAACTGGAAAGATTCGTCAACTTTCCACTGACGAATCACACGGAGATGCATAGAAGTAATGGTAATAAAAAAGTTGGAGAAGATGGAGAAGGAGATGCGCGCGGCGCGAACAGCGACGCGTCATCGTATAGATTCGATGACGAGATCATTGCCGACGCACGATTTATTTGCGCGCTTATCGGTGAAAAGACGGCGAGTTGGCCGTTTGGTGTACCTATAAATGCCATAGATCGCGTCGAAGAAGTCGGCGCGAGACTTTCCATGTCAAACGCCTCAGCAAAAGCGAGAGAAGCTGGATTTGTTTGTCTCTCTGCGTCCTCTTTAGCGCGATCCTCGATTTTCATCTATTCGCAAAGGCGCGACGAGGAGAAGAAGAAAAAATTTGAAAACATCGCATTTGTCATTTCTTCCACGTTTGATGATGTAGAACCCGTGCAATCAAGCTCGGAAGGGGAGGGAAAGACGAATATAGATGATTTGGCGGCGGCGGGCGCGGCTGCAGAGGCTGTCGAGGCATACTCCAGATTTGCGGGGGCAGAGGAAGAAAACGGTCGAGCGACAAAACTTATGCTCGGTTCACTTTTGTCCGCCTGCGAGAGAATACAACTGAAAGACGCACAAGTTGACAACGAAAATATCGAAATCATTCGCTGTAAGTTGCTCTTGCATTTACGAGCAATGTCTGCGTACGCTTCGTGTTCGAAAGATGTCGAGAAGGCATGTCGATTTCAGGATTTTACGCCACAAATTTCGACTTTGATTGCAAACTTTGAAGCGTTTGCAAAAGAGATGAGAGAGAATGACAAGAACATGTTGTTCAATCAATTCGAAGATGAGCTCGTTTATGATGACGACGATACAGACAGACTCGATTTTGGACGCTTGACGACGCTTTCTTCTTTCTTGGACGAAGCCGAACGGGAATTACTCTTAAACACGCATGTCGTAACTTTAGAAAATGGTGACGAAACGGTTTCGCAAGCATTCGCGGATCTACGAGCATATAGAGGAAACGTAAACGCACTTCCGGCTTCACCATCGCACGCGTTTGACAATAGTAAAGAGAGCGATAACTTAGTGAGGAAAGATGTCTTTCCTTTCGCTGCGACCATAGTCGACCAGATTGACGAGGCAAGTCGCGCGTGCTTCTCTCGAGTTGTGGATGTCGCCATCACCGCCGAAAGTAAAGATGCAAAATTGCAAGCAGCATTTGCTCATCTCCTCTCTTTGTGGGAAGAAAGGTGCGTTCAGGTTATCGAACAGAGTGAAATGCTCGTGAATTTGAACTCGTCCGAGTATCGGAAAAAACACGTTTCGCTGTTCAACCACATGAAAAAGCCGACCTTGACAGATTTTTTGAGATGTGATGCAGCTATATCGAGACGGTTTGCAGATATATTGAGCGTTTCGCACAAGTTGCGTGAAGATAAGAATGGAAACGCTCAGATTCTTAAAATGTTTTCGAAATACTCAAAAGCACTTCGGAATGCCCTTTCTCCGTACGCTCCTCTGGAGTCTGCCCTCCTCTGCGCCAAGTGTTTGGAACAAACCGCTTCGAGCGAAGAAGTCAGAGAACGTGCACATAACTTATTCGAAACGTATTCTAACGATATGAATATGGAAGATGTTGGTTATAACAAGCGCACTTGGAAAAGTGCTATTACTTGTTTATATCTCTCAAAATCCGTCGAGCGCATTGGGTTGATGTCCATGGGCGAAACGACATTGCGACGACTAATCGACGCGCTTTCCAAAATCTCGCTCAATATAGACCCGACACACAGATCAACGCATGCGTTTGCAATTCGGGCGTTAGCAAACATCGCAGAAGTTTGTGGTAGTAGGTTTGCGAGAGAATCGGATCGTGCTGTCGATTTGTCCTTGCTTTTGTTGGATTCGTTGCCCGCACAAGAAGCTTTGTTGAAAAACGTCGTCTCTTTCGTCCCGGGATGTGGACACTTGGCAAACGCGGCTGCTATTGCCATTGGCCCTGACTTATCGGCGAAACATAAAGTATTCCTAAAAGCGATGAATGTTGCAGCAATTATCCGCGATTTGCAAAGCCATTCGCGGTTTCAAAATTTCCGCCTGGCATTGGATAAACGAAACGGCAGAGGAGGAAGAGAAAATTCAAATTCTCAGCAGCAGTTGCAGCAGCAATATCCAATGCAATTAACAACGAGCAAAAACGATGAATTCGACATTGACCTCAACGAAAGCGATGACGTCGTCTACGCCGAAGTCGTTTTTATTCAGCACATGGCTATGTTTGCCCCTAACGCTATCGATATGACAACTGTCGCGGCAACTTTAAGAGATGCCTTACGGCACTACGCGACGAAGCCGATAGCTTTGGAAACGCTCTCTTTTTTAGCCTTGAAGAACGCTCGGAAATTGTTGTTCCCGGATGGTGACGAAAAATCGTCCAAATTCGGGTCGATGTTAATGAAAGACGTCGTAAAGTGCGTCACTAAAGGTGCTTCGAGAAGAGTCATCCGAAATGCGAAAAATTGCGCGCGAGTCTTGGCCAGAGAGTTATCAATTATTGACCCAAAACGCGCGCTAAAAGCTTTATCGGCGCTTTCTTTCGATGACCAGCGCATTGTGGAGGAATCTGACGACGAGGAATCCGAAGATGACGAAGACACGTTCAACGACGATGAAGATGAAGACCATGAAAACGAGCGAGGAGACGAAGATGAAAAAGAAATCGACGAATCAAATATCGATGTAAATCGTGCAAATAATCACCCGCGTCTCCCAGCTCGCATATTTGCGGCATCTTTACTCTCCAGAATTCCTTTCTGGATTCAAGAGAGTAATATCCCGGAGCATAGAAGCGTTCAATTGAGTCGCGCGTCAGAAACGCCAAACGCGTATTTACCGACACATGCGCAAAGATATTTCCAAATTGCATATTCGTTATCCACGGCGAGTGCTTCGAAATTGCGCGCAAGAGGATTGCAAATGATGTCATTTCTTGTCAAAATATGGGAGAATGACGAGGACCCGGACGCATTCTACCTCCTCGACGTCGACGATTCAGACGAAGATGAAGGAAATAGAGGAAGCTTTCATCAGCAAAACAAGAAAATGTCCGTCAAAACACTCGAACAATTCCAGGCACAGATTCTCTCCGCCGTTCGCGCTTCACGAAATCCAGATTCGCCACTCGACGTTCGGGTCGCTGGCGCTCGATTAGCGGCACATGCGCTCGCAGGGAAAGTACACGGCTCGGACAACTCCGTAGCGAAACGATTGCACGCATGCATTGTTGACTTTGCAAAGGAATGGCCGCCAGTGTATGTGAAACCTTCTTCTCAGTCACCATCATCATCATCACCACCACCACTATCAAAGAAGCTAACGTCAACGAATGCATATTGTGAATCTGTAATGGTTCGTGCACGAGTCGCCGCGTGCATGTGCTTAGCAACAGCATATTTGTGTGACGATGCAGAGTCTACATGCATTCCTTCCGATGTCGTCGACGCGTTCGTGCCGGCATGGATGCACATACCCCACGACATTGAACTTATCAAACGAAGTGGTGAGCTTCGTGAAGGTTCCGAAAAACAAATGCTCTACGATATGATCATGGAAAAGTTTGAAATTTTACCAGGAGATCTCGTGATGGCGTGTCCAAGTTTGATGCAAGACGTGGCGGAGGCGTTCTTGCCGTGCGTGAAAGCTTCGGTGAGAGCGAGTAATAAGCACCAATGGTCAACTCTCCGCGAGGACTATTTGAAACCAATTTTACTCGCTTCGTTGAACGAGCCGTTTGCGTCGTGCACAAGAACTTTATCTGAGGAAAGTTCAGACGCTATCGAACGTTTCAATCCGACGCCGGCTGCCGAAGAAGTGGACGCCGCACTCATACCATCGGATTTCATGTTCAATACGCATGCGAATGATGTCGAGCAAATCGAAACCGCTTTGCTTGGGTTGCAGACGTTCGAGAATGTGCATTCGTTTGCCGATTCTGCAGCTCAGAGTTTATTGAAAGAAAAGGTTGGGAAAGCTGCGTTCGATTGCGCGAAATTCTCCGAGGCATATCGTAAGATTCGAGATGCTGCGATTACGTTTTTGAACTCATCGTCGGCTACATCAGCTGCTACCGCTGCATCGGTCAATGCTAAAGAATATCCACAAAATGCAGCAAGAACAATAATCAGTGGTTTTACGGATGTAAACTTGCTCGCGGATTTAATCGAAGACGACAACGTCGATGCTTCGATTTCGTATGAGGAGAAGGAAAAAAAGTTCACCGCCTTGGCAAACTTGCTCGCGCAAATGGAAAAAGTCAATCGAGAAAAGTTCAAAGAGATAATCGCGGAGCGCTTGGAGAGCGAAGCATCTATATCGACAAATGTAAATCGCGCTTTGGTAGCGCTGATGGCTTTTGATGTGTATCTCGACTCGAAATCGGCGGTGTCTGAGGAAGACATCGTCGTCTTACGAAAACTAGCGCCTTCGATTGCTGTTTTTTCGAGAGTAACGTCGAAAAGAGATTTGGAACTGAAGAACAAAAATGACGACGATTTGAGTACTTTATTTGTTTCAAAATCGCTCAAATTTCTTAAAACTGCCGCTGAGAAGGATACGCAAAACTTATCTGCGAATATCTTGGCAGCCATGTTTGCCATTGCCATCGAGACGTTGAGTTGTAGTGGTAATAAAAGAATGGCGCTTAACGCCTCTCGACTTGTGAACGCCGCGGTGCGCGAACAACCGCTCGCCGCTCGAGGCGCAGTGTCTGGTATGATTTCATCCACGAGAGTCAAGTTTAAAGCTTTGCTAGATTATTCGAGTGGCGTTGTTGATGACGAAGGAGGAGGAACATCGACAATGGAAGAGAGAAAACGGCAGCCGGGCAAGATTGCCTTGGCGGCATTTCAATAACAATAGAATTAGCGAAAATTTAGGTGTAGTCGTATAGCAGTGGCAGATGTAAAAATTCATATTTTCCGTAACTCTTTTTTATATCTATTCCTCCTGCGAATTCTCTCGTCACTTTGTACGCGCGCGGTGACACGCACGCGCGAAGCAAAAGCGTCCTCGAAGACTTCGTCGAAAGAAATAGCATACAAGGCTTGCGTGAAAAATGATGCAAGCGGCATTCTTCCAACACGCGTCCGTCGCGGGCACCACCCGGTTCTCGTCGTGTCGAAGAAATTCCACGTCAGCATTCTTTGCTTCGACGACGACGAAGAAGAAGAAGAAGAAGAGAGTGGCGGTATTGAGATCACCCGTTCGCGCTCACCACGGTCCGGACTACGTCGCTCAGTTCGAACCGGAAAACGCGGCCGGTGGTGGTTTGATTATCGCCGCGGCTATTTTGGGGAGATATTTATCCACCGGAAAAACTTTAAATTGCTCGGGGTTAGTGGATCCTGTCGAAGGGATGTCGAAAGAGTTTTTATCTGAAAAATTGCCCTGCATCGTTGGGATGCTCGCAACTTCGACGGTTTTACCACATTTAGGATTATCGCATTTACTCCCAGCAGGTGGGTTTGAACTCATCGAGGGTACTTCCCGGTTAGCGTTGGCGTTATTTTTAGTCGGGTTCGGATCGAAATTGGGCGGTGGTTGCACGAGCGGGCACGGTCTCTCTGGGATTGGTCGGCTCTCGTCTCGTTCAATAGTAAACGTGTGCACGTTTATGATTTTTGGCGCTCTTGCCGCGACGATGTTCAACACGAACGCTTTGTTGCACGTAGTCACTGAAACTGGGAAGGGTAAAGCGGTCGCGGCGGTGAACGCCATCACAAATACTGCCGCAGCGACGCAAGCGGATAAAGCGTTGTACGGTAAAATCATCGCCTCCTCGTTAGCCGGGTTTGCCACCATCGCGTATCTGGCTAAAAGCGACATCATCATCAAAAGAGGTTCGCGAGCGGCCGATGTGGTCAAATCTGCTGTCCATGGTGCCACCGGCGTTCTTTTCGGCGTCGGCTTGTGCGTCGGCGGTATGGTCAACCCTGCGAAAGTGTCTACCTTCTTACAGTTTACGCAAAGCACTTGGGACCCGTCGTTAGCCGTCCTCATGGGCGCCGCTTTGGCCGCGATAATCCCAGGCGTCATGCTCATCAAAAAACAATGCAACGCTCCCACTTTCGGAGACGAATTTGATCGCCCGGATCCAGGAAACATCGACACCAAAATCATCCTCGGTGGTGCCATTTTTGGCACAGGTTGGGGGCTCGCCGGTTTGTGTCCGGGGCCGCTCTTCGTCAATCTCGGCGCCGCGTTCGCGAACCAATCCATTTCCGCCACCGGAGGCATCGGTTTGGCCTTCCTCTCCTTTTGGATTGGACGATGCGGCGCTCAATTTGTTAAAGGCTGTTTAGACAGCGCCGCGTAACGAAAGAGATGTTTCACATTTCCTCCTCGGACAGACGGGCGTTTACATACCTGTGTACTCCTCGTAGACACCTTTTTTAATACTGAGACGAAACTGAGACAAAATTGAAGCCAGAGAAAAAAATATCTTCCAAAATTTTGTAACCATAAATTATTCCCTCACTTTTCTCGCGACCCCTTCGCGATACAAAAATCGACGCGAGCGAAGAATGATTGGGGGTGCGTCTCTATTTGCGTGTATTTCTTTCTCTTTCTTTTTTTCTCTCTCTCTCTCTGCCTCGTGTCGACCACCGTTTTCCTAAAGGCGTCTCGCGCGTCTGAAATTAATTCGAACGCATTTCTTTCCCGAAGAATTCTTAAAGTTTTGCAACGAACAACGGCGTTTTCTCGAGGCACGCTCACCTCGTTCGCTCCCTCTCTCTCTCTCTCTCTTCGCGTGCTCTATCTGTCTACACCGCAGTTGTGTTCACTCCAGGCGCAGCCGTCGCGGGCGGCGTGATGCTCGGCGTCTCCTCGTTGGCGCATTTTCTCAATTGTGGAAAAGCGGTGGGCGCATCGGGTTTATTTAAAGCGTTGACGCATAAAAGAATATCGCTCAAGGAACGAGTGGACCACGTGCCATTCTTAGCCGGTTTATTCACCTCCTCAAAATGGATCCCTTTGCTTGGATTTTCGCAAACGTTAATCCCGATCGGGGGGTTCAGTCTCATCCCGAGCGCGACGAGGAGAGCGTTGGCCGGCGTGTTGATAGGTATCGGAAGCGTCGCCGGGAACGGGTGTACCTCTGGCCATGGACTTTCCGGAATAGGGAGATTATCTGGGAGAAGTTTGGTCAATACGTGCGTGTTTATGGCATCTGGAGCAATCGTGTCGTTGATGTGTAACACGACTGGCGCGTTGGATGTGTCGCAAGGCGCGAGGGCGTTGGATTCGGTGAGATGGTTGACGAGCGAAGAGTTTTCTTTGTACGGAAAGTTTTTGGTAACTGGCATCGCGGGTTTTGGGATGATCGCGGTAGCTGGAAGGAAAGGCTTGATACCTAGAAGTGGGCGAGTTGGCTCGGCGATTCGAGCCGTGCACGAATATGCCACAGGTGCTTTCTTCGGCGTCGGTTTATGTGTTGGCGGTATGGTCAATCCCCAAAAAGTCGCTTCATTTTTGGAGTTCACCAAACGAAGCTTCGATCCGTCGTTGATGGTCTTGATGGCATCAGCGTTGGCCGTTTTGGTCCCTGGGTTTTATCTCATTAAAAACGGCGCCGAAAAACCAACGTTTCATCCGGAAAAAAATGCATTCGCGGAACCGTTTAAAGGCGTCACGCCGAAACTCCTCCTGGGTGGTACGCTTTTCGGCGCTGGCTGGGGGTTAGCGGGCGTGTGCCCGGGACCGTTATACGTCAACTGCGGTGCGAGCTTCTTCGGAAACACGCTTGGCGAAAGCGGTTGCTTGGATATGCTGTTAGGTTTTTTAGTCGGACAAAACTTCATGCGAGAAATTGAGAGTTCCGCGGCGTCGAATAAGGATACCGACAAGAAGTAAATTCACAGGTTCGATCGCGCGCTCGTGTACATTTTAGAGCATTATTGTTTTAATAATAATACTACTGTTAATTCTTTCATCGTCCGTATTTATATCGGAACGGGAAGTAACGAAGAGATGGAGAGGCGCATACGGGGGTACAAGTATAACATCTTATCCGCCGCGACGGGCGTTTGAATTCGTTTTGGAGGAAAATAGATTTTCCTTTGTTTTTATAGTGCGCGTTGTTGTTTACGAAGAAACAATAATCCTTGAGTAGGAGTAAACGATTTACTTCTTGGACTTCTTCGGCAACAAGACCGAGTGGATGTTCGGCAAGACACCGCCAGACGCGATCGTGACCGTGCCCAACAACTTGGACAATTCTTCGTCGTTTCTGATGGCCAACTGGATGTGTCTCGGTACGATTCTGGACTTTTTGTTGTCTCTGGAGGCGTTACCGGCGAGTTCGAGAACTTCAGCCGCTAAGTATTCCAAGACGGCGGCCAAGTAGACCGGGGCACCAGCACCAACGCGGGTGGCGAATTTGCCAACCTTGAGGTATCTGTTGTTGTCGTTTTAAAGAAGAGAGGGGTACACATTATTATGTCAGCGCGCTTGAATAAAAAAACCGAGGAACGGACGAATTTGAAAATGTCGCCGCGATGCAAAATGCACGCTCGACGCGCGCGCTCGTCGTAAGAATCGTCGTCGTCGAGAGAATCACGCGTACCTAGCGATACGGCCAACCGGGAATTGGAGGCCAGCCTTCGCGGATCGCGAGACGGCTTTTTTGGAGGATTTTCCTTTACCACGTCCAGACATGTTTGTTTGATTTTAAGTGCCGATGTCGACCGCATCTTTCGCCTTTTCGGGACCCCTTTTTTCGAGTCTGTAACCCTAAACGCATCTTTCCTAAGGTCTCTTTGCACGACTGGCAAGGTTCGCACGACTCGACCAACACGCGGGTGATTTCGTGCTAAAAAAAACTCGCTCGCGCATCTTTTCCATCGATGCGCGTCGTGCGGACCAATCTTTGTCGTCTCTCGTCGCGCGAGTGAGAAGATACGGGCGCGTGTATTCTGCTTTTTTTCACAGAAAACGTGCAAAAGTAGAAAAAAAGCGATGAAATGGAGAAAAAAATTCAAAAAATTCAAAAGCGCACCATTCATTCCATCCAAAAATACTTTTGAATTCGAAACATCATCGCCATTACTTAAAACACTCACACACATACAACAATGGCCGGCAAGAAACCAGCAAAGAAAACCGTCAAAGGTGGCGCCAAGACGTCTTCCAAGAAGAAGGTCGAGACCTACAAGATCTACATCTACAAGGTCTTGAAGCAAGTGCACCCGGACACCGGCATCTCCTCC
>MDSZ01058207.1_pt1 | contig 27648 bp, 25 predicted proteins | sample 811201 | NCBI WGS metagenome assembly MDSZ01 (sample SAMN05326647, study PRJNA326480) | marine metagenome | isolation source: seawater | place: Indian Ocean: North | collected 2010 | reverse complement strand
TTTAGTTATAACTTGTGATGTATCGACCTCAGCTGGATTGGATAGATATAGAAAAACTTTTCCAGATCAATACATAGATCTCGGTATTGCTGAGCAGAATATGATCGGAGTCGCAACTGGACTTGCTAGGGAAAATTTTAAAGTTATAACAACAACATTTGCTCCATTTCAAACAATGAGATGTTGTGAACAAATAAAAGTAAATCTTGGTTATATGGAGGAAAAAATTACTATGGTTGGTCTAGCAAGTGGATTAGTTCTTGGAAATCTTGGATTTACACATTGTTGTATTGAAGATATAGGAGTTTTAAGGTCTATACCAAATTTGTCCATAATCTCTCCCGCAGATTCATTGGAAACATTAAAAGCTGTAGAGGCTTCAATAAAACATGATAATTCATGTTATATAAGATTGACTGGTGGTTCCAACAATCCAATTATTTACAATGATAATTATGAATATAAAATTGGTAAGTCAGTTAAATTAAAAGATGGAAATGATATTACAATTATTTCTAATGGCGCTGTAGCAAAAGATTGTCTTGATGTATCTGTTGAATTAGAAAAGAAAAATATTTCAACAGCAGTAATAAACATGCATACCATCAAACCAATAGATAAGGAAGCTATTCTGCAAGCTTCAATAAAATCAAAATTAATTGTTACTGTAGAGGAGCACAATATTATTGGAGGGTTGGGATCTGCAGTATCAGAAATATTATCTTCAGCAAGAAACTCATGTAAACTACTTTCTCTTGGTGTAAATGATACATACACAAAGAGTGGATCATATAAATATTTAAAAAGTTATTATAGACTAGTACCCGAAAAAATATTAGAAGATATTAACAAATCTTTAAATGACTAATAAAGAAAAATATAAAAAAATTTTTATTGAAGCTTTATCAATAGAAAGTTCAAACTTTGACGAAAAAATTAAATATAATGATATTAGTGAATGGGACTCTATTGGACATATGACCTTGATGGCTGCTCTAGAGGAAGGATTTTCTATATCTATGGAAACTGATGACATCGTAGACTTTAGTTCGTTCAAAAAAGGTATTGAAATTTTAAAAAAATATAAGGTTCAAATTTAAAACATCGTTTTAAAATTTATAACTTTATGAAAAAAATAATAATTTTTGGCGCAGGTTATCACGGTAGATTAGCGTTGAGAAAAATAATTAATTCTAAAAAATTTTACTGTAAATTTTTTATTGATAACGATAAGAAAAAAATTGGCACTAAAATTCTGGGAAAAAAAATATTTAATGTAAATAAAATTTCTAACACAGAATTTGATCATTTAATTATTTGTGGCAGATATATAGAGACACAAAGAAAACAAGTTGTAAAACTAGGAGTCCAAAAAAATAAAATTTTGGTATGGGGAAAAAAAAAAATAAATCCCAGTAAAAAAATTTTAGCTATGAGAGAATTATATACACTTAAAATTTTAAAATATATAATTAATGAATTTGAAAAAATAAAAATATCCTATTGGTTCGATTATTCTGGTCTTTTATCACTAATGAGAAAAAGATCGTTAGCTGAATTATCGGATGTAGATATTTCCATTAACTTACAAAATGTTAAATCAGCAATTGATCTTTTAAAAAAAAAAAACAATCTTTTTAATTTTTATTCTAAAAGAATATTTCAAAAGAATAGACGCATAATTTTACCAAGATTTTATGTTATTGGCAAAATTAAAGAAAAAAGTTTTGAACCACCTATAATTGATTTTGTCACTAAAAAATTTCTTAAAAATTATAATATAAATTTGATAGAAAATAGAAGGTATCCATTAACATTTTTTAATAGCTACGAAATAAAAAGCTATAAAAAATTAAATTTTAGAATACCAAATGGACCTATAAAATATTTAAAATTTGTTTATGGAAAAGATTGGAAAGAGCCAAAGGATACCTGGTCAGTAAAAAGAAAAAAATAAATATGATATCAGCTGTTATTTTATGTAGAACTTCATCATCTAGGTTACCACATAAACATTTTATGAAAATTGGTAACAAATCAATTATTGATATAATCTTAAATAAACTCGTAAAAAACAAAAATATTACTGAAATTGTTTTAGCTACTGGTATTAAGAAAAATAATAAAATTTTTGAAAAAAAAATAAATAAAGCATTTAAAAGTAAAATAATAATTTATTATCATAAGAACGAAACAAAAGTTACTGAAAGAATTAAATTTGTATCAGAAAAAATTAAAAATAAATACCTATTAGTAATATCTGGAGATTGTCCATTAATAGAAAATAGTTATATCAATCGCCTTTACAATGAAATTACAAAACATAACAATGTTGATTTTGTAATTCCAAATAAAAAGCCTATTCATGAGGGTATATTTCTTACCAAAACTAAATCATGGAAAAAAATTAATAATCTTTCAAAAAATAGATACCTACAAGAGCATCCAGGATCGGTTGTGAATGTAAAAAAAAATTTTTTCAAAAAATGTTACTTAAAAATTTATAAAAGTGAAATTAAAAATAATTTTAGAATTTCAGTAGATACAATGTCAGATATTAATTATTTAAATTTTCTAAACAAATTAAAAAAAAAACGAGATGTTGGGTTAAAAGAAGTTTTGTCGCATAAATTTTTAAAAATTTTAAACTCACATGTTGAGCAAAGGAAAATTTTTGATAAATATGATACAAGAGTGTTATTTTTAGCCAAAAATACAAAATCAAATTTATCCTTAATTAAATTTCTTGAAAGAGAAATAACCGAAACAACAACATCGAATATAAAAATAATCAAAAATAATAATTTTAAATTGCTGCGTAAATATGAAAAATTTAAAAATATCGTAATAGTTATTAATCCTAATTATATTATAAATCACTCTCAACAAAGAAAAGTTTTAGTTATAATAAATGATTCTTTTAGAGATAATCATTTTAAAGTACAGACAAAATATTATAAAAATAAAATAGTAATATATAAAGATAGAGCGAGTGTTGAAAAAAAACTTATTAATATTAAAAATAATTACTTAATAAAATATAAAAAGATTATTAAATCAATTAATTTAATAGGATGCCCATTATTAATTAAAATGCTGAAAAATATAATTAAAAAACAATATGTTTAAGTCAAATTATTTTTTTAAATACTTAAAAGATTACTACACAACAAAAAAGTTTAAAATCTTCAACAAAAAACTATTTAGACCTAAAAAAAGTAAAAGTAACCCAATTATTTTGATAGAATTTAATGCGTTTCATACAAGCCATATAGCATTGTCAAATATGGCTAATATACTGGTAAAAAAGTATAACTCTAAAATATTAGCATTTTATAATTATTCAATAATTGTCTCAAATTTAAAGGAAAATATTTTACAAAAAATTAAATGGACTTTATCGAATATATTAAATTTAGGAAATATTGGGGTGTATAAATCATTTGGCACCGAAAAAATATTTAAACCATCAATTTCCAAATATTTTATCAAGAAGGGAAAAAAAAATTCTCATAAAATAATATTAAATATAAAGTCTAAACACGATGTTCTCAAAATAAAATATAAAGATATTTTGATAGGAGATTTAATTTATGACACTTACTTAAAAACTTTCAAAACTTATACCGTTAACATTAATGATGAACGTCTTTATAAAATGATAGAAGATTTTATATCTCTTTGTTACTACTGGGATGATTTTTTTAAAAAAAATCAAGTCTTAGCTGTTTTGGCTATTCATTCAGTCTACTCATTTGCGATTCCAATAAGAGTCGCGATATTTAATAATATAAAAGTATATGCAATGAATATGGAAAGATTATTTTATTTATCAAAAACAAATTACTTTAAGGGTACTGATTTTCACTATTTTCCAGAACAGTTTTCTCTATTATCAGATGATATGAAAAAAAAAGGTAAAGATGTTGCTAAACAGCATTTGCTTAATAGATTTAAAGGAAAGATAAGTACTGAAGCAGATCTAACTTATACTATGGTTTCATCATTCTCAAGTTCTCTAAAGACTAAAAAAGTTTTGAATGAAACAAGTAATTTGAAATTATTAATTTCACCACATGATTTCATGGACTCTATTCATGTTATGGGAGATTTATTATTTCCTGATTTTTATGAATGGTTAATTTATTTAGGCCAGATGTCTGAAGAAACTGAATATGATTGGTACATAAAAAATAGACCAAATTATCCTGGAAAATTTAGGTTATATCAATCACTTACAAACAAATGGACTGAGGAAATTTGTAAAAAATTTCCAAAAATAAAAATTATTGATAATGATGTCTCTCATCATCAATTAATTAATGAAGGAATTAATTTTGTTTTTACTTGCTATGGAAGTGTTGGAATAGAATATCCATATTACAACATTCCAGTAATTAATGCTTGTAAATATAATCCACATTATAGATATAAATTTAACCTTACACCTACAAGCGTAGATGAATATAAAAAAATCATCTTAAATTTAAAGAACTTGTCTGTTGAAATAAATAAAGAAGAAATTTACGAATTTTATTTTATGAGACATATATACAACAATAGAAAATGGTTAACGAGAGATCATAAAGAAATGGTAAAAAAAATTGGTGGATACACTGATCAATTTTCGACAAATTTATATAAATATTGGATAAATAATTATTCATTAACCGAATTCGAAAAAACTGAAAAGTTTGTAAATAGATTTGTAGACTCAGGTGATTACGTATTAAGTTTAAAACATCAAGAAGAATTAATTGATATAAATCTTAAATAAAATGAAAAATTTCTTATAATAAAAATATTTTTAGGTATATAATTTTGTTAATTCAAATATAAATATAAACTTAAACAAAATGAAAATTGCAAACGTTGGACTAGTTGGATGTGGAAGAGTAGGTGATCATTACGTAAAAATACTAAAATCAAAAAAAATAAAAAATTATAAAATTAAAGCTGTTTGTGATCATGATTTAAAAAAAGCAAAACTTTTTTCTAAATATTTTAAATCGAACTATTTTAGTGATTATAAAGATAAAAATTTTTATAAAAAAATTAATACAGTTTTAATTTTAACACCGTCTGGAAGTCATTTTGAGATAGCAAAATTTTTTCTTAAAAAAAAAATACATGTAGTATGTGAAAAACCACTTACTATGATACCTAAAAATTCAATTTTGCTAGATAAATTAGCAAAAAAAAATAAAGTTTTATGCACGGTAGTTTTTCAAAATAGATTTAATAAATCTATAAAATATTTAAAAAAAAATATAGAAAATAAAAAATTTGGCAAAATTGTATCAGTATCACTAAGTTTATTATGGTGCAGATATCAAAAATACTATAACGACGGTTGGCATGGTACTTGGTTAAATGATGGTGGAGTGACTAATCAACAAGCTATTCATCATCTAGATATTATAAGATGGATATTTGGCCCAATTACTTATGTTTGTTCAGTTTCTGAAAACAGAGTCAATAAACTTGAAGCGGAAGACACTATGCATGCAATATTTAAGTTTAACAGTGGATGTAATGGGAGCATAGAATTAACTACTGCAGCGAGACCTAATGATTTACATGCCTCAATTTCAGTTGTTGGAGATAAAGGGACAATAGTAATAAGTGGTTTAGGATTAAATAAAATACAAACTCTTAAACTTAACATTAATAAAAAAAAAATTTCAAAATTAAAAAAAGAATTTAGTGAAAAAGTTTCATCTGGGTACGGTAATAGCCATATATTTTATTTAAATGAAATATTTGAAAGAATCGCAAAAAACAGAAATTTACCCTTAGTGTCGGGTGTAGAAGCATATGAAACATCAAAATTAATTCATGCAATTTACAAAAGTTCAGAAAATAATAGATGGATAAAAGTAAATAACAAAAATTTATCAAAAAAACTTGGTAAAAATAATTAGTAATGATTTATAATTTCCAAAAATATATTGACAATAAGATAAATATAAATTCAGAAAAATATGCTTTGATAATAGGACTTAAACCATCTGAAGGTGCTAGATCACCTAAGATTTGGAATAAATTCTATAAAAAACTAAATATTAACTGTAAAATGTACCCAGCAGATACAGCAGAGATAAATTTAAAAAAATTAATTAATTGTATTAGCAAAGATAAAAAATTTGTTGGTGCCGCTGTTACAATGCCCTACAAAGAAACTATTATTAAACATCTAGATACTCTTGACGAATCAGCAAAAAGGATTGGGTCTATAAATACCATATTAAAAAAACACAATAAATTAAAAGGATATAATACAGATTACCTAGCTTGTAAGAATTTATTTAATAAATTTAAAAATAAAAAAAAAATATTGATTTTAGGCTTAGGTGGTGTCGGAAAAGCAGCTCTTGTTGCTTTAACAGATATATTTAAGAACAAAAAGATTAATATATTTAATAGAGACATAAAAAAAGTGAGAAAATTCGTTAAAAATTTAAAAAAACAAAACATTATTATAGAAAGTTATAGAATGCTGCATAATTTAGAAAATATTGATTTAATAATAAATGCAACTTCTGTAGGTTTCGATCTTTGGCAAAAAAAAAAAAACAATTTCTTTAATCTGAAATTTTTTTCTCCATTGTCGGATTTAAAAAAAATTGTCTGTATAAAAACAAAAAACGAAAAAAAATTTTGTAAATTAAATAAAGATCTTTTAAATTCAAATATCCTTGATACTAAATCCTTTTTAAAAAGAAATAAAAATATCAGCCTGATTGATATAGTTTATCAACCCCGTAAAACAACATTTATGAAGTTATCAGAGAAAGAAAATGTGGGAACTGAAAATGGTCTCAAAATTAATAAAACTCAAGCTATTAAAGCATTTGTTATTGTAAATAATATTATAAATTCTAAATTAAAAAAAAAAATTTTTAATATTTTATGAGGTTAAAAAACTCATTTTAAATTTAATTCTTTCTTAAATAGTAAATACAATATAAGGTGAAATATATAATTTATGGATAATAAATTTCCAGGCAAAGATATAACATTAGAAGATTTAAAAACTAAGTTTCCACTTTGTGCGAAAAAACACAAAAAACATAAATCTCAATTCAATATTAGTGGTGTTTCTTTTGGTAGAAATACTATTCCAATATTTGCCGGCCCAAACATGGTCGAAAGCCGTAAATTAATTTTAGATGTTGCTAAAAATGTAAAAAAGATAGGTGCACATTTTTTAAGAGGTGGTGCTTTTAAACCCCTTACCTTTCCTTATAGAAGCAAAAAGTATAATGAAACTAGAGAGAAAGGCATTGAATGGCTTTATGAGGCAAAAAAAAAATATAATATACCTGTTATAACTGAAGTTATGGAGGAAAAGTTTATCCCATTAGTTTCTGAAGTTGCCGATATTTTACAAATAGGGTCTAGAAATATGCAAAATTTTCCGTTTTTAAGCGCTTGTGCAAAAACGATGAAACCTATAATGCTAAAAAGACACTACGGCGCATCATTAAGAGATTGGTTAGGAGCTGCAGAATATATTTTATATGAGGGCAATAAAAAAGTTATTTTGTGTGAAAGAGGAGTATCAGTTCCACACACTCATAGATCTACATCACGTTTTCTACTTGATTTACAAGTTATTCCAGCTGCACAAGAAATTACTCATTTACCTATAGTCTCCGATCCATCACATGCAACTTTTTGGAGACCGTGGGTTAGATCAATGACTTTAGCTAGTGTAGCGGCAGGTGCAGATGGTATAATGTTAGAAGTTCACCCAGACCCAAAAAATTCTGCTGTTGATCCTCTCCAACCAATCGATTATAAAGAGTTTGCCTCAATAATCAAAAATATTAACTCAATATCTAAAATAATATATAAAAAAAAAAATTTTATAAATTATTTATTATAAAAATTTTCATTTTTAATTAAATGTTTTGCCACACCTAAATCAAACTGATTATTAATATCATAAGATTCGATTTTACTAATTTTTAAAAAGGTTGTTGATTTAATATCACAAACTTTCTTTTTGAATAAAGGAGATTTGTTACTAAGATATCTCAAAAAATATTCTGTTCTAGTTATTTTAAGCGCAGAAGACGAAATATAAATTTTAGGCCAATCTTGTGTTCTTTCTAAGTCAGACCAAATTAAACCATTAACTTTAAAAATATTGAAATTAATTTTTTTTTTTAGATTTACAAATTGAAATGGGTGATCAGTTGGCTCAGCAACAGTGGCCAAAGAATTAAATTTTCCTTTTTTTATTTTATTATAGGCATTTATAATTGACTCGACTTTTAAAAAGGGATTTGTTACTGGACACAAGGTTATAAACTTTGGAAGTTTTTTTTTATTTTTTTTTAAAAATCTAAGAAAGTGTAAAATTGAGGAAATCATTGTAGCATTGCTCGACGAATAAATTTTTGGTCTTAAAAATGGTACAATTGCACCTGCTTTCTCAGCATGTTTTTTGATATCGCTGCCATTTGTAGAGACTATAACCTTACCAATTTTAGCTTTAATACACGTTTTAATTTTTTTTGACATTAAAGTTTCTCCACCAATTTTTTGTAGATTTTTTTTTGGGACACGTGTTGAGCCAGATCGTGCAGGTATAAATATTATATTATCATTCATGTTTTAATTTCTTTTATTTAATATCTCACAAAATTGATAGACTTTAATTAAATCACTTAAATTTGTTCCAAGTATGGTTTTTCTCTCTTTTAAAACGCAAGTTTTTATAAAATCGTAATACATATATCGAATCCCTGGTTTAAATTTTTTGTCTATATTTCTGATAATTGATTTTGGCACATAGATATTTTCATTTTTTTTATTAATTTTTTTCAAATCATATTGAATTTCAATTTTTTCTATTGGAGATAGCTTAATGTTTAATTTGGTACAATAAAATTTTATTAATGTATTTGAGGGATTATTTGGTGCCAAATTGATTATCAAGGGTATTGTATTTTTTTTCTTCTTAATACTAAATATTAAAACTTTATTTAGACTATTTCGATTCTTGAAGAATTTAAATTTTTTTAACTGAACATGAAATTTTAAATTTTTTAGTATCATTAAAATAAATGTTATCCAATGAGATGTCATAAAAAATGTTAAATCATTATTTTTAATTTTTTTTAGTTTTTTTTTTATTTGAGCATACGGTTCAGGCAAATGCATATAAATATTGTTAACGGAATTTTTTTTTAAAATTGACATTAAATATTCAACATAATCATAAAAATTTCTATTATAACTTATTAAAAAATTATTTTGGTCCTTTCGTCTAATTTTTTTTTTTAGGTGAAATAATTCTTTACTAGAAATAATCATTGATTTTTCTATGAGAAACTGAATTTTATATTTCAATGCAAGCTTGAAATAATTTTCTAGTTTAAACCACGAAGTACAAATAACCCATGCATCAATATCTTTTGAATTTTTAATTGCTAATTCAAATGATGAAAATTGTTTATCAAATTTGTATCTTGAAAAATTTTTATCATTCTTTAGATTATTGCTTGTTACGATGGTGGAAACTTTATGATTAAAAGATTTAATTACTTTATAATATTCCAATGCCATCTTACCACTTCCAACCAATCCAATATTTAATTGTTTTTTTATGAATAATTTTTTTGGAGAAAATGGTTTAATTTTAATCACAGGTTTTTAAATTTGTTGATAATACAGTTAATTGATTAATATTTTAGTTACCTAGCGTTAAAACTAGACTCCCATAGTTTTGAAAATTCAGTACCATTTAACAATCCGTCTACATCGCATTTATCACATGGACTTTCATTACGGTCATTATTTAAAAGTTTTTTTCTAACAGCATTAATCTTTTCATTTATCCAAATTTCATAAATACTTTGTTTTTTTGCATTACCAATTATTTTTTTTTTGGCCCAATCATTTGAACAAAGCAAACAATCTCCATTATAATCTATGAATATTTTAAACATTGGATAATTACATCCCTGTTTTAAGGGTAAAGTTTTTTTCTGGATTTTACCTATTCTTTCGTAATTCACACTACCTGCACGATTATTTAAAACTAAGCCAAAATCATTTTTACTACCCTTATTTCTACCTCTTACAAAGAATCTATCAGATTCAATTTTTAAATTATCTCTAATTTTTTCAAATTTAATTTGATTTTTTTGATTAGTATAAAGACTGACCTTGATGCCGTATAAACCATTATCAAAAAGTTTTTTTACAATTTTCTCATTTAAATAATCGCCATTTGTAGTTATTTCTAATCTGTTATCAGGTAAAAATTCCTTATGTAATTTTACGATATCAACTAATTGAGGATGAAGAAAAGGTTCGCTAAAACCTGAAAATCCTATTCTTCCTTTATAATTGTTATTTTTTAATTCACTTAATAATTTTTTAAAAAATTCTAAGTCTAACATTTCATCTAAGTTAGGCCATTGTGTTTCGTCAACTCTTGGACAAAATGCACATCTTCTATTACATGAACCATGAATGTTCAATTCTATACTTGAAAATACAGGAAATCCTTTAAAACGATTAGTGTTATGCCTAACATAATTTTTATTAAATTCATCTTGTCTACTAATATTAATGTCTTGCATAAAATATTTATATATCAAAAACGTTGACAAAAAGCAAAAAAAAACTCATATTGTTCAATATTTGAACACTTATGAAAAACAATGAAGAATATTTAGATATTTTAAGAAAAATTGATAAAAATCCTAAAATTAGTCAAAGATCTTTAGCTAATGATCTTGGTTTAAGTCTTGGAAAACTTAATTATTGTATAAAAGAACTGAACAAAAAACGTTTGGTAAAAATGAAAAATTTTTCAAGAAATAAAAACAAATTAAATTATATTTACATACTTACTCCTAAGGGAATTTTGAAAAAAACAGAATTAACATATTTGTTTCTTAAAAGAAAAGCAAAAGAGTATGAAGATATTAAAAAAGAATATGAAAATATAAAAAATAATTCAAATGGCTAATTTTTAAATGAAAAAAAAACCTGAAATTTCAATTATAATTAGGACTAAAAATGAAGAAAGATGGATAGACAGTTGTCTTGAAAAAATTTTTAATCAAAAAAATCAAAACTTTGAAATAATTTTAGTTGATAATTGTTCAACAGATAAAACTTTAGAAAAAGCCAAAAAATATCCAATTAAATATAAAAAGATTAAAAAATTTTTCCCAGGAAAAGCAATTAATGAAGGTATAAAAATTTCAAGAGGTAAAATAATTGTTTGTCTTTCAGCACATTGTATACCTACAAACGATTTTTGGCTTGATAAATTAATAAATCCATTAAAAGATAAAAAAGTTGCCGGAGTATACGGTAGACAAGAGCCAATGCCTTACTCTGATGATTTTGACAAAAGAGACCTTCTTTTACTTTTCGGTTTAGACAAAAAGATTCAAACAAAGGACCCATTTTTCCATAATGCAAATAGTGCTTTTAAAAGAGAATTATGGAAAAAAAATAAGTTTGATGAAAAGACAACAAACATTGAGGACCGAATTTGGGGGCATGAAGTGATTAAAAAAGGATATAAAATAGTTTATGAACCAGTAGCCAGTGTATTTCACTTTCATGGAGTACATCATACATTAGATCCTCAGAGATGTGCATCGATAGTGAGGATTATGGAGAATATTTCACAAAAGTATAATCCATCATATTCAAGTATTAAGAAACACAAAAGTAGAAAACTTAATATATGCGCAATCATTCCTATAAAAGGAAAACCTATTAAATATAAAGATAAATATTTAATGGAATACACAATTAAACAAGCAGTGTCAGATAAGTTGATCGATCAGGTCTATGTAACAACTGATAACAAAAAAAGCTCAAATATAGCCAAAAAGTTAGGAGCTAAATCACCATTTATAAGGCCAAATTATCTATCAGGAAAATCAGTAGATTTGATAACTGTTTGTCAATATACATTAAAACAAATTGAAAAAAAAAATATTCATCCAGACTTAGTTTACATAATTACTGAAAATTATCCTTTCAGAGAAAAAGGATTATTAGAAAAAATGTTAAATATTTTTAAAAAGAAAGGACTTGAAATGATATCAGCATCAAAAAAAGAAAAAGCAAGTGTTTGGCTTCAAAAGTTTACAAACAAAACTTATACTAAAATTGTTGATGGAATAACTCCAGGCAATATTAGGGAAAATGACGCATTTGTGGTCCCTTTTGGCCTAGGTTGTCTAACTTATGCACATAATCTTAGATCAGGTGATTTTTTTTCAAAAAATTATGATTTTTATAAAGTCGAGAATGCTTTGACGGCACTTGAGGTAAGAAATGAAAAGGCACTCAAAGAGGTAGCTAACTCATTGATAGATAAAGAATGAAAAAGAACTCAAAACAGAATTTAATATTTTGATTGTTTTAAAATAATGAAAAAAAATTATTTAAAAAGAAGCTATTATAGACTTGACTCCATATTGGAAACAATAAAAATTATATTTTTAGGTTTATTTATTAAATATCCAAAAATAGTTTCTCACAAATTTTTTTTGTATAAAACTCCACCAAAATCTGTAATAAAATTTAATTTCTTCGGAATATTATTTACAAATATTTGGTATATTTTTATTTATTTTTCTAAGTTTAAAAAATTACCATTTATAATAGAAGACAAGATAAATGATAAATTTTCTAGTTCAGATTTTTTTAATAGCGGTGAAATTACAAATCCTTCATTCAAAGTAGACAAATCAACTGAAATTAATTTAGAGTTTTATAAATATATAAATAAAAGTTATCAAATGTCTATAGAGGATGACAATTTAAAATATCGAAACTCAGAGTGGTGGACTGAATGTATTCAAGATTTCAAAAAAAAAATATTTGACGATAATGGAAATATAATAATTAATAATTTAGAAAATATATTTCAATTAGACTTCAAAGCTATATTATTTGAATTGTCTTCACCAATAAAGCAAAATAAAAATAAGATAAGTAATTTTCTTTCTTCTCTTAGAATTATTAATCAATATCATTTATTATCAGATATTATAATGGATGGAGTATTAAGGACCATTTCAGAGCCAAAAATCGGAAATAATAAATGTGTAATTTATAGAGGACAAAGATTGTCTGAGCGACTGATTAGACATGGTTATTATGTTAGCCAGATTATAAAAAATACAAAATTTCTAAACGATCCAAATCAAGTATTTCTTGATCTTGGTGGAGGTTTTGGATCTTTGTCAAGATTATTAATTACTATTAATAAAACTTCAAAATGTATATTAATTGAACAACCTGAAGTTTGTTTAATTGCAGCTTATTATTTAAAAAAAAATTTTCCCAAAAAAAAATTGTTAACTTATTCAGATTATAGAAATTTAAGTGATAAGTCCAAATTTTTTGAAAATAAAGATTTTGATATATTGATACTACCCAGCTGGTGCTTTAGTGAAATTCCTAACGATTATATCGATCTTTCGATAAATACAACTTCTTTAGGAGAGGTTTCCAAAGATTATGGGAAATACTTTTTAGACAATATTGAAAGAACAACAAAAAATTATTTTTATAGCAACAATAAAGTAAATTCTGTAGAAAATATTTGGGATGGTTTTGGTCATAATCAATTTGATTTTAAAAAAAACTGGTTTCCGATTATTTATAATTTCTCATATACTTGGCATTTAGAATTTTTAGGAAAAAAAATAAATTAAGAATGAAAGTTGACAAAAAAATAAAGTCTCAAAGATCAAATTGGAGGTTCGACAAAAATGTAGCTGAAAATTTTGATGTGCATGTGTTAAAATCTGTGCCATTTTATAAAATTTCACATGATCTATCCCTTAAAATTTCTGAATTTTTCTTAAAAGAAAAAAGTATTTGCTATGATATAGGATGTTCAAATGGATCATTACTTAATAAAATAAGTAAAAAAAATAAAAAAAAAATAAATTATATTGGTATTGATTCATCTCAGGCAATGATTGATATTGCTAAAAAAAATTTTCCCAAGATTAAATTTATTAAAAAAAATCTTAACCAAGTCGCTTTAAAAAAGTGTGATTTAGTTTTAAGTCTCTATACTCTTCAATTTATAGAGCCAAAATACAGACAAAAAGTTTTGACAAATATTTATAGAAGTTTGAATTGGGGTGGTGCTTTAATTTTATTTGAAAAAATAAGAGGCGCTGATGCAAGATTTCAGGATATTTTAAACTTTCTCTATTTTGATTTTAAATCTGAGCAAGGTATTAAGCCTACAGAGATAATTAATAAAGAAATCTCACTCAGAAGTGTTATGGAACCTTTTACAATTCAAGGAAATTTAGATTTATTAAAAAGAGCTGGTTTTAAAGATATTATGCCGATATCTCAATATTTAAATTTCAAAGGTTTTTTGGCAATTAAATAAATATTATGTGTGGTATAGCAGGCTTCATAGGTTCAACAAGATTTTACCCGACAAAACACTCAATAATAAAATGTAAACTGAAAATGAAAAGACGAGGACCGGATAATTTTGGGATTAAAGAGTTTAGAGAAAATAATAATTCGTATTTATTTATGCATTCAAGATTATCTATAATTGATCCAGTCCAGATCTCAAATCAACCTATGGAAGATGAAAATGGGATTTTAATTTTTAATGGTGAAATTTACAATTATATTGAGTTAAGAAAACATCTTAAAGAAAAGAAATATGTTTTCAAAACTAATTCCGATACTGAAGTCTTGCTTAAAATGTTGGCATATTACGGTACAAAATCAGTAGACATGCTTGATGGCATGTGGGCGTTTTGTTATTACAATAAAAAAAAAAAAGAAACATATATTTCAAGAGATAGATTTGGTGAAAAACCACTTTATATTTTAAAACATCAAAATAATTTGTATTTTGGTTCGAATATTAATTATTTATTAACTTTATATAATAACCAATTACCAATTAATTTTAAAAAAATCGAAAATTACCTAAATTTTGGTTTTAGAACCATAGATTTAAAAAATTCAACTTTTTTTAAAGATATATATAATCTTGAACCAAACACTATTGTACGATTTTCAGAAAAAAAGTTTGTAAAAAAAAATTTTTGGAACTTTAAAAAAGTAAAAATTGATCGATCAACTTCTTTTGAGGACTCCAAAATAATTTTAAAAGAAACTTTTGTTAAGTCATTAAATAGGAGACTACGTTCTGATTTTCCTATTGCATGTTTACTTAGCGGAGGTATAGATTCGAGTTCAATAGCATCAGCATCCAAAAAATTGTTTGATATTAATTTAGACTGTTATTCAATTAAAAGTTTTGACAAAAATTATGATGAAACGAACTTAATAAATAAAACCATCAAAAAATATGGATTAAAACATAAATACATACCTGCAGATAAAAATTTTTCATATTCAAATATTTCAAATATTATTAAAGATGGAGCTTACCCAATATCATCAATCACATTTTTGTTATATTTTTTTCTTAATAAGGCTATTAAAAAAAACAATATAAGAGTTTTAATGTCCGGCATTGGTGCTGATGAATTATTTGCGGGTTATTACACTCATCAAATGTATTATTTATTTGCCTCAGAAACTAATTATAATTTTAAATCAATATATAATGATTGGAAAAAGTACGTTAGACCTTTAGTTAGGAATAAAAATTTAAGAGATTTTAATTATTACAAAAATTCGATAAAAAGAATACCACATGTTTTCGCAGCTAATGACATAACAACGAGTAAGCGATTTAAATCTAAATCAAGAATAAATATTCCAAAAGATAAATTTTTTAAAGATTATTTTAAAAATCAATTAGCAAATGATATGCTTTTACATAATGTTCCGCCTCAAATTCGTGACTCTGACCAAATTTCCATGTTTTTTGGAATAGAAAATAGATCACCCTTTTTATCCAAAGATTTATTTGAATTAGCTTATTCGTTTAAAAATAATTATTTAATAAATAAAGGATATGGAAAATATATTTTAAGACAAGCAATGAAAAAGATTGTAGATGATGAAATTTTACGAGATAGAAATAAAGTAGGATTCAATATGAATATTCAGTCAATTTTTAAAACAAATTCCAAAAGGTTTAAAGAGGAGATTTTTAAAAGTGATGACTTAAATAAAATTTTAAACGAAAAAGAACTAACCATTATACTTGATAAAGAAAAATTAAATAATCAAGAAAGCCATATGCTTTTTTCGATTTTAAATGTAGCTAACTTTCTAGATCTTTATGCGTAAAAAACTAAAAATTTTATTTGTAGTAAACAGGGGGGCCGCTGAGTTGGATTGGATATTACCAATTCTTTATATACTTTCAAAAAGAAATCTAATCTATGTTATTTTTAACTCAGAAAAAGTATTTTCTAGTGTTAGAAAAAATTTAAATTTGTATAGTTTACTAAGAAAAATTACTAATAGATTTTATACAAAAAAAAGAAATTCATATTTTGTGATTAAATTCATAAGAAAATTTCTTGAACCATTTAAACATATTTTATTTATATCAAATATCATAGAAAAGATTAATTTTAGAATTAATAATTTAGAAAAATTTTATATAGATAATAAAAAAATAAAGTTTGATATAACTCTTCTAGAATATGGTGTGAATTCGGGTATCTCTAAATTTATTAAATTTAATACAAACTCAAAAATTGTTTATTTTCCCGGAACTACTTATCCTCTAAATTTAAAAAAAAATTTATATCTAAAAAAAATCAGATTTATTGGTGATCATATATTGGTAAATTTTAATTATGAAAATTTCGTTTTACCTAAAATATTTAAGAAAAAAAACATATACAATTTAGGTAATCCTAAATTAGAAAATTGGTGGATTAATAAAATTTCAAAAAAAAATAAAAAAAAAAAATACATGAAATCTATTCTCTTTGCTTACAACTCTCATTTTGACGTTGTAAATGTAACTGAAAAAAAAAAATTGGAAAACCAGTTGTTTAATATCATGAAAGTTTTAATATCTATTAAAAATCTACATATAATCTTTAAGATCCATCCTGTTAAAAATGATCCATATTACTTAGAGATTTTAAATAAATTTCCAAAGACGAGATGGATGATTAGCAATGAACATCTTATTAGTTTAGCAAAATCTTGTGATGTAATTTTGGCACCATTAGAATCTGCAGCAATTTTAGAGGGTATTTCTTGCAATAAACCTACAATTGGGCTGTGGAGCCCAACAACTTTGGTTAAAGAAAGTAAAAATAAATTTAGGTTTCAAAATAACATTAAAACTCAAAACTTAGAACATTTTGTGTTTTATATAAATAAAGCATTATTTAGTAAGCAAGATAAAATATGGAAAAAACAAAAAAAAAATTTTGAGAAATTTTATAATTTAAGTCACAACTCCTCGATAAAAATTTTAAAAACTTTTGAAAAAATAGAAAAATATAAAAATGTTTAAAATTATCAATCAGCTATTTAAGATAGAAAAAAAAAGAATTTCCATTTTATTTTTAATGATGTTTATTGCTGGATTTTTAGATATGCTTTCTATAGGTTTTTTAATCCCTTTATTAAATTCATTGTTTGAGAATAAAATAGAAATACCATTTATAACAAACATATTGGACAATTTTAATAGTGATTTTGTAAAAGAAGAAATTATTTCAATCGCGATAATGTTAATATTCATAACTTTTTTAATAAAAAATCTTTTCATTTTATTATATACAAAAATCAATACTAATTTTTTGGTTTATATCACAGTTAAGTATCAACAGATCATTTATCAAAAATATGTTAACAGAACTTTCACAGAAATTTCAAAAAAAACAACATCCGAATATTTGAGAGACATTTTACAAGAAGCTAGACTGCTTAGTGTTGAATTTCTCGCGCCAGCACTTAATTTACTATTAAATTTAATTACCTTAATTTTTTTTACATCTTTATTACTTTTTGTAAATTTTAAAGTTACACTAATACTGTTCATTTTTTCATTATTACTTTTTTTGTTTTTTTCTAAAATTTTCAAAAAAAGGATCGATCTTTTTGGAGAACAACGTCAGAAATATAATCTAAGAATCACCGAATTTATTAAACAATCATTTGACGGAATTAAAGAGCTAAAGATAAATAACAAAGAAAATTTTTTTGTAGAAAAATTAAAATTATACTTATCTAGATTTGCTAATATGGGTGTTGCAAGATCTATAATAGCAGTTTTACCCAAAGTATGCCTGGAAGTTTTGATAATTTTAATGTTTACCTTAATTATCATTTTATCAATTAAAATGAAATTAAATTATCAAAACATAATATTAATTTTACCTATTTACGCAGCCGCTGCATTTAGAATACTTCCAAATTTAAATTCTATGATTAGATGTTATCAGAGAATGAATTTTTCTAAATCCGCATTTACTTTGTTTGAAAATTTGATCACTAACAAAAATAGTGATCAACAAAAAAAAATTAAAGAAGATTTTATTAATTATAGAATCAAGTTTAATAAAAACATTAATTTACAAGATTTATCATTTGCGTATGACAAAAAAATAATTTTTGAAAATTTAAATCTAAAAATTAAAAAAAATACATCTTTAGGAATTCAAGGAGATAGTGGTTCTGGTAAATCTACATTCGTAGATTTAATATGTGGGTTAAATAAGCCTCAAAAAGGGCACGTTTTAGTAGATGATTTAGATATATCTAATAAAGAAAAAGAATGGATGATGAATATTGGGTATGTCCAACAAGAAAGCTTTATATTTGATGACACTTTAAAAAATAATATTACCCTTGAAACTGATAAAAGCAAAGTTGATACTAATTTATTAAATGAATGTATAAAAACTTCACTACTTACCAAATTAGTAGAAAATTTACCAAATGGAATTAATGAAAATTTAGGAGAATTTGGCTCAAAATTATCCGGAGGTCAAAAACAGAGAATTTGTATTGCTAGAGCTTTATATAAAAAACCTCAAATTTTAATTTTCGATGAGTCTTTCAATAATTTAGAAAAAGAAAAAGTAGACAAAATTCTAGAAATTATCTTTAATTTAAAAAATAAAATGACTATTATTATAATATCCCATAATGAGAAATCATTTAAATATTGTGATAAAATATATACTATTTACAATAAAAATATAAAAGAATTTAATTCGTAATATGAAAAAAACATTTTTTATAACAGGTGGCACAGGATCATTATCAAAAAATTTAATTGAATATTTAATCAAAAAAAAACTTGCAAAAAAAATCATTCTGTTTAGTAGAGATGAATTCAAACAAAGTAAACTTATTGAATTACCTTATATTAAGAAAAATTTAGAGATATTTAGATTTTTTATTGGAGATATAAGAGATAGATCTAGACTAGAGTGGGCATTAAGTTCTGAGGTAGATATTGTCATTCATACTGCTGCACTAAAACATGTTCCTATAACAGAATATAATCCATTTGAAACTGTTAAAACAAATATTGTTGGTTCTCAAAATTTAATTGAAATATGTATAAAAAAAAAAATTGATAAATCAATTTTAGTTAGCACAGACAAAGCTGTTTCACCAATAAATTTATATGGATCAACAAAACTAACTGCAGAAAAGTTATTTATTTCAGCCAATTTATTTAAAGGTAAATCTAAATCTAAATTTAGTGTCGCAAGATATGGGAATGTAATGGGAAGCAGAGGATCGGTGATACCAATATTATTAAAACAAAATCAGAATAAAAAAAATTTTTCAATTACTGATAATAGGATGACCAGGTTTAATATAACATTGAAGGATGCTGTAAAATTTGTCTTATATTCCATATTTAATATGAAAGGTGGGGAGATATTCATTCCAAAATGTCCATCTTATAAAATTATGGATATTGCTAAATCAATAAATTCAAAAGCAAAAATAGATTTTATTGGTATCAGAGCTGGTGAAAAATTACATGAAGAATTGATAAATAAATCTGAGTACTTTAATACCATCGAAAGAAATAATGATTATATTATTTATCCATTAAAAAAAAATATTAAAAAAGTCAATTCTCCAGGTATTTCGTATAATAGCTTTGATAATCCAAATTATCTCTCAGTTAAAGAAATTAAAAATTTGATAAAACAAAATATTTTAGATTTTGAAACATAAGATTTTTGAAAATAATGATAATACCATATGGTAAACAAAGGATTGATAGCAAAGACATAAGAACAATTAACAAGGTTCTTAAAAGTGATTTTTTAACGCAAGGACCTATGGTTAAAGAGTTTGAAAAACAACTTAAAAGAAAGCTTTATGCAAAATATGCAACTGTAGTAAATAATGGATCTTCAGCCTTACTTGCAATTGGAAAAATTTTAAATTGGAAAAGAGGCGATCTTATTGCAGTTCCTCCTATTACTTTTTTATCCTCAGTAAATACTATCGAGCATTGTGGCGCTAAACCAATTTTTATTGACATTAACTTAAAAGACTATTGCATGGACCCAAATATTTTAGAAAAAGCTCTTCAAAAAGACAAAAATAAAAATATAAAAGCAGCAATAATAGTCGATTACGGAGGTCAACCTGCTCAATGGGATAAGTTTCTTTCTTTAAAAAGAAAATATAATATTAAATTGGTAAATGATAACTGCCATGCTTTAGGCTCATCATTTCACAATAATAAAGGTTATGCTGTAAAATATGCAGATTTAGTCTCCTTGAGTTTTCATCCTGTAAAAGCAATAACCACTGGAGAAGGTGGAGCAATACTTACTAATAATCTGAAGTACGAAAAAAAAGCTAAAATTTTGAGAACACACGGAATTATAAGAGAAAAAAAACATTGGAAGTACTCAATGAGGGAAATAGGTTATAATTTTAGATTACCTGACATAAATTGTGCGTTAGGAATAAGTCAAATTAAAAAATTAGATAAATTTATAAAGAAAAGAAAAAAAATTGCAAAAATTTATGATAAACATTTTTATGATAAAAAAAAATTTGTTGTACCAAAAAAAATAATTAATTCTGAAAATTCTTATCATCTTTACCCACTTTTACTGAATCTAAATAAAATAAAAAAAACAAAAGATATGATTATAAAAGAATTTTTGAAGTGTGGCATTAAACTTCAGGTACATTATATACCAGTTAATACTCAACCATATTATAAAAAAAAATATGGTTTTAATAAAAAGAATTTCAAAAATACTATTAGTTTTTTTAAAAGATGTATTTCTTTGCCGATTTTTTATGAATTAAATACCAACAAAATAAGTTATATAAAAAAAATCTGCGATAAAGTTTTAAAAAATCAATAATGAAAATTATATATGATCATCAAATCTTTTCTAATCAGAATTTTGGTGGACCATCAAGATATTTTACTGAACTTATTATCGAATTAATTAAAATCAAAAGTGAGCCTGTAATTATATCTCCAATTAATAATAATATTTTTTTAAAATCAATCCCATCTAAATTTAAAAAAGAACTTTTTTTAAGTTTTAAAAAAAATATTTTAACAAATAAGTTAAACAACTTTTTTTCTAAATATTATTTTAATAAATTGAATTATGACCTTTACCATTTAACTTATTATGATCTTTGTTTTTCAGATAAGAAGCCTAAAGTAATAACAGTTTATGATCTTATTCACGAAAAATTTAATCAAGAATTTAATTTTAAAGAATTTCCAAAGAGAGAAATTTTCAAAAAAATTGATCATTTTTTTTGTATATCACAAAACACTAAAAATGATCTTATAGAATATTATAATATAGATGAGAATAAAATTAGTGTTACGTATTTAGCTTCTTCTATTAAAGCTAGTAAAAAAAATTTGAAGTTTATTTCTAAACCATTTTTACTATATGTTGGTTCTAGAAAAAGGTATAAAAACTTTAGATTACTTCTTAAAGCTTATTCAAAATTAGATAAAATAAAAAATGATTTCGACATTATTTGTTTTGGTGGTGGAAAATTTTTAAAAGAGGAGATAAATTATATAAGAGAGTTATCAATTAAAATTGAGTCAATTCGTCAAATAGATGGAACAGATGAGATGTTGTCAAATTTGTATCTGAATGCGACAGTTTTAATTTATCCTTCAAAATACGAGGGTTTTGGAATTCCAATATTAGAAGCAATGTCTTTGGGTTGTCCTGTAATATCAAGTAACGTAAGTAGTTTACCCGAAGTTTATGGTGATGCAGCCTTAGGTTTTTCTCCAAACTCTTCAGATGAATTAATAAATTGTATAAATGAAGTTTTATTTGACAAGTTTCAAAGAGAGAAACTTATTGAAAAAGGATTTAAAAGAAACAATCTTTTTTCGTGGAAAAAATGTGCGCAACAAACTAATGATGTATATGAAAAGTTAATTTAAACATGAAAAAAAAAGCACTTATATATGGAATTACTGGTCAAGATGGTTCATATCTAGCAAAGCATCTATTATCGAAACATTATAATGTAAGCGGAATTAGTAGAAAGAAAAATTATATAAATTTAAACAAACTAAAAATAAAAAAAAAAATTAATTTATTTGTTTTTAAACAGTTTAATACAAAAAAAATATTTAATTTGTTAAAAAAAAATTTTAGTGAAATATATTTCCTAGCAGGACAATCAAGTGTAAAAAATTCATTCGAGAAAAGATTAGAAACTTACGAAAGTCAAAATTTACCACTAAAAATAATTCTAGATTATATTGTAAGTCAAAAAGGAAAAAAAACTAAATTTTTATATGCAGGCACGAGTGAAATGTTTGGAAATATTAATAAAAAAAAAAGGTTATCTGAGATTAGTAAGAAAAAACCAATAAGTCCTTATGGAATGTCAAAATTAATAGGATATGAGATTATTAAATCTTATAGATCAATTTATAATATACCAGTTTGTACTGCCATTTTATTTAATCATGAGTCTGATTTAAGATCAAATAATTATGTTATTAAAAAAATTGCTAAATATGTCAGTGAATTAAATAAAAATAAAAAAAATGTACTTAAACTTGGAAATATAAATATTAAAAGAGATTGGGGTTGGGGACCGGAATATATGATTGGTTGTTCAAAAATTCTCAGATCAAAAAAAATAGATGATTATATCATTGCAACCGGTAAAACTGTTAGTTTGAGAGAAATGATATATTATTTTTTCAAACAATACAATTTGAGTTGGAACAGATTTGTTAAAATTGAAAAAAATAATTTTAGGAAGTATGAAATTGCCGAAAATTACGCAAATATTAATAAATTAAAAAAAAATATTAATTGGTTTCCCAAATTTAAATATAGGGATGTAATTAATAAACTTTCAAAAACTGAGTTATAAACTTGTGAACGAAAACTTTGAGACTATAAACAAATTATCTCCGGTAATTTCTGAAGGAGGCTTAAGAACGAAAAATATTTTGAAAAATAGCGAAAAAGACAAACCGCTAATCACTATTATAACTGCTGTATTAAATAATAAAAAATATTTGGAAGAATGCTTATTAAGCTTACACAAACAAAGGTATGATAATTATGAACATATAATTATAGATGGAGGTTCAAATGATGGGACTTTAGATATAATTAAAAAATATGAAGATAAAGTAGATTATTGGTGTTCGTCAAAAGATAAGGGTATATATGATGCTTTTAATAATGGAATGAAATTAGCTAGAGGTGAGTACATAGGTTTTTTGAATTCAGATGATACATATGAAAACAATGCACTTGAATTCTTAATTAAATATGTAAAAAAATATCCTGAAAAAGATTTTATTTTTGGCGCAGTAAATAAACATTGGGGAACGTTATATGGTTATAAACCAAGAAAAATTTATTGGAGTTGGGGATTTTATTCGAGTCATTCTACTGGATTTTTCATAAAAAGAAAATCAGCTAAAAAAGTTGGATTATATAACTTAAAGTATAAATATTCGTCTGACTATGACTATTTTTTTAGGATGATTGTAAAAAAAAAATTAAATGGAGTGGGAACGAATAAAAATGAAGTTTTTGGAACATTTAGAAGAGGTGGTTTTTCAAGTAAAATAAAATTTTATGACCATTTTACAGAAGAAATTAAAATTAGATTAGATAATGGTCAAAACAGAATTCTAGTATTAATGATTTTTATATACAAATACATTAAAAATTTTTCAAAAATATGAATATTTTAATAACTGGTGCAGCTGGATTTATTGGTTTCAATTTAGCTTTATATCTTCTTAACAAAAATTATAAAGTCTATGGGATAGATAATTTTGATAATTATTACTCAATACCGTTGAAAAAAAAAAGAATCGATGTTTTAAAAAAAAATAAAAAATTTATTTTTGAAAAAATTAATATAATTAATAAAAATAAATTATCTTCTTTTTTCAAAAAGAAAAAATTCGACATAATTATAAACTTAGCTGCTCAAGCAGGCGTAAGATATTCTTTAGAAAACCCAGGCAAATATATAGATGTAAATGTTTTTGGTTTTATAAATCTTATAGAGGAGGCTAAAAAGAATAACATTAAAAAATTTATTTATGCTTCATCTAGCTCGGTATATGGAGATAGCAACAATTTTCCTTTAAAAGAAACAGAAAATTTATATCCTAAAAATATATATGCCGTAAGTAAAAAACTTAATGAAGAGATAGCAGATTTGCACCACAAAATTGATAGTACAAAATTTTTAGGATTAAGATTCTTTACTGTATTTGGTGAGTGGGGACGGCCAGATATGTTTATGTTAAAGTTATTTAAAGCTCATATTAAAAATAAATATTTTTATTTAAATAATTATGGGAATCATCTCAGAGACTTTACTTATATTGGGGATGTAGTTAAGTTAATAGGTAAGCTTTTAAACAAAAAATTTACAAGACATGAGATATTGAATATTTGCTCAAATAACCCAATAAATATTAATGATATTGTTAATGAGTTCAAAAAAAAAAACAAATTAAGTGTAAAATTAATCGAAATGCATAAAGCGGATGTACTTAAGACTCATGGTGATAATGCTAAATTAAAAAAATTTGGCTTAAGAATTCAATATACTCCGTTTTATGAAGCTTTTTTTAAAACTTTCGAATGGTATAAAAAAAATAATATTTATAAGTACTAAAAGTATGTATCAACTTTTTTCTATGTAATAATGATAAAAAAAAAATGTAACATCTGCAGGCAAAAATTCTTAGAAATTTTAAAATTAGGAAATCATCCTTGTGCAGATACTTTTTTAAAATCAAAATCTTTATCTTTAAAACTTAAGCAATATCCCTTAACTGTGGGATTTTGCAGGTGTTCGCATATGACATCAATTTGTGCTGTACCTGATTACAATAGATATGAAAAACACGATTATTCATATACATCTGATAATTCTCCAGTATCAAGATCACACTTTAAAAATATAGCAATTAAAATCTGTAAGAAATTTAAATTATGCAAAGACCATCTTGTTGTAGAGGCAGGAAGTAATGATGGTACTTTCTTAAAAGAAATAAGAGAATTTTCTGGAGCTAATGTTTTGGGTGTTGATCCATCAAAAAATATATCAAAAATTGCAAAAAAAAAAAAAATTAAAACGATAGTAAATTATTTTTCAACAAAGACAGCATTTAGAATTTTGAGTAAATACGGTAAATGTGATGTAATTTATGGTGCAAATGTATTTAATCATGTTGATGATAATATAGACTTTTTAAATGGGGCTAGCCTACTTTTAAAAAAAAAAGGTATTTTAATTTTGGAAGTACCAGATCTTAAATCACTAATTGAAAAAGTAGGTTTTGATACAATATATCATGAACACAGACATTATTATTCAGAAAAATCTCTTAATAAGATATTAAAATTGAAGGGTTTTAATATTTTTCATATTGAGAAAATAAAATATATGGCTGGTTCACTTAGAATATTTGCAAGAAAAAAGAAAAATAATCTTAGAATAAATTTAACAAGTGTTAAATTTAAAGAATTCAAAAATTTTAAAAGAAAAGTTCCACAAGTTATTAACGAAATAAAGAACTTTGTAAAAAAAAATAAAAAATTAAATAAAAATATTTTAGGAATAGGAGCTGCCACGAAAGGCAATACCCTTCTAAATTGTTGTCAATTTACCGACAAAGATATTAAATTTATATTAGATAACTCTAAATATAAGATAAATAAATATACACCTAAGTCAGGTATCAAAATAATTGAAGAAAGTAAAAAAATTAATATAGAAGCCGCTTTAATTTTACCGTGGAATATTAGCAACCACCTTATAAAAAAACTTTTTAAACATAAGAAAATAGAATATACATCAATCGCAAAAATAGTTAAAAATTTTGATGATTAAAAATTTAAAAATAAATTTTAAAGATAAAAGAGGTATTATCTTAGATATTTTTACAAAAAACCCAAAAGACCATTGTACTTTAGTCTCATTTAACAAAAATACAGTAAGAGGAAATCACTACCATAAAAAATCAACTCAATATTCATTTATATTAGAGGGCTCTTTAACAATGTGTACATGCAAAGTTAATAAATCGGGTAAATTTATTGGAAAAATAAAAAAAAAGATAGTAAAGAAATTTGATTTAATAAAACATGAAGCTTATGTATCCCACGCTTTTAAATCTTTAAAAAAATCGAAAATATTGGCATTTGCGGACGGAGTGAGAGGTGGTAAAAGTTACGAAAAAGACACATATAGATTAGTGGAAAAATTAATTAAATAATTTCTTTGTAAGCTTTTAATGTTTCCTTAAAACATCTATCCATTGTAAATAATTTAGATCTCATCAATGATTTTTTTTTTAAAAAATTAATTTTATCATCAGAGTAAATTGTGTTTTCAATTTTAAATTTAATATCTTCAACACTTAAGGGGTCAAATAAAACAGCTGAGTCTCCAGTTGCCTCCAAAATAGCTTCTTGATTGCTAGATATAACAGGACATCCAAAAGACATTGCCTCAAGTTGTGGAAGTCCTTGACCTTCGTAAATTGAGGGAAATAGAAATGCTCTAGCGTTTTTATATAAATTTGTTAGCTTTAGGTCGTTACCTTCTATCTGAATAAAGTCATCAATATTTAAATTATTATTTTTAATTAAATTTTTTTCTTCATTTGAAAATTTTCCACCTCCAAAACACACAATTTTAAAATCTTTCAAAATTTTCTTACTTTTTCCTATGGCAATAACTAAGTTTTTAAAATTTTTATATTTACCTCTATATCCAACATATAATAGATAAGGATAATCTAATTTATCTTCGTTTTGATATGATATGTTTTTAAAGTCAGAAATCCCAATATTAATAACCTTAATTTTATCCTCTTTAACTTTATATATTTCAAGTAGATCCTTTTTTGTATTTATAGATGGACATATTATCATATCAGCATTTATCAATGATTTTTTTTTAGGTAAAGAATTTTTACTTAGATTATAATCTTGGTAAAATTTTTCATGAATAAGATCATAAACATTCATAACTTTTCTGGCTTTTTTATTAACAAAATATTTTTCACCGTAGTATGTTTTATGAATAATATTTGGTTTATAAATTTGTAAATATATACTAGTTAAAATATTATTGTAACATCGACTTAATGTTAATGTATTCTTAGGAAACTCCCTAACAAACTTATTTATTTTACAGGAAACTATCTCTTTTAAAAATCTATTTTTA
>MDSZ01030102.1_pt1 | contig 27656 bp, 25 predicted proteins | sample 811201 | NCBI WGS metagenome assembly MDSZ01 (sample SAMN05326647, study PRJNA326480) | marine metagenome | isolation source: seawater | place: Indian Ocean: North | collected 2010 | reverse complement strand
CTTCGAATATAATCGAGAAGAGATGTCTTCCCGTGATCTACGTGCCCCATTATTGTAACCACGGGAGCCCGTGGCTTAAGCTTCTCGCTGTCTTCTTCCTCTTCTTCATCACTTAGAGAGTCCTGAACATCCTCTTCCATTAGGACAGCATTATAACCATAATCTTCAGCGATGAGCGAAATGGTATCATATTCAAGCCGTTGATTCATGGTAGCAATGATGCCTAATTCAAGGCATTTACTTATAATATCTGTTGGACCCACATCCAAAACCCCGGCCAGTTCATGAACGTTCATGAAATCACGAACATTTATACTCTGAACTTCTTTCTCGAAATCGGCCTCATCATCCTCATCTCTGTCTCTTTTGTAACGTTTCTTTTTGGTCTTGTGATCCATGGCTGCTAGAGTCCGCTTGATAGTGGAGGTGACAGAAAGATCTTCTTTTTTTTCTTTCTCATCATCCTCAGTTGCCTTTGCAGGCCGTCGACGTGGACTCTCAATCTTAGATTGTATCTCAGACAGATCCACTTTTCGGAACTTTGGCTTTGGGGTCTCCTTAACAATATCAGGCTCAGCTACAGGATCATCCGCAATAGGTTCATCTATTTCTTCAGTCTCGGCTGTTAATTTTTCCAATTCATCATCAACAGAGACAGTTTCTTCCTTTCCGTCCTCCTGCTTAGGCTTAGTCTCTAAGAATTCAGTAATTGTGGGTTCGGTTGGTTCTTCAATGACAATATCGTCAAGCTTATCCGCTTCATCTGGCATTAATATTTCAAGCGAAGAGCCTTCATTCATCTTTTCCTCGATCATACGAGAATGGATTTGTTTTCGGGTCTTTTCTTTGCGGTAACGTTCAACCGTCTGGAGGTCCTTCTCAAATTCTTCAATGATAAGTTGATAAGCCTCCTCACCAAGAGGACTCATATGACTTGTTACCTTGATACCTCTGCTGTTGAGAAACTCCATAATATCCCTGTGTGAGATATTTAGATCTTTGGCGACTTGTACAATTCTACGTTTTGGTGCAGCTTCTACAGTCAAGTAGATACCTCCTCAAGCTCAACTTTGCCAGTTTTACCCTCAATTTCTTTTGCTGGAATTTCCTCAGCCTCATTTGCCATTTCCACAGCTTCGTCGTTCGTTTCTTCCTTAGGCAGTTCAGGGATTGAAGCAAGATATTGCCTTATCCGTTCTGAGACAGTTTCAAGCATTTTCGCACCTACACCTTTAACAGCTAGAAGATCCTCCTCGTTAGCGGCATTGTAATCCGCTACGGTATTGACATCAGCTTCACTAAGGAGTGATACCATTCGTTTTGTCAGTGTATTGATTTGATCCAAAAATACTTCCTGGTCTTTGTTAACCGGCGTACCTTCATATTCAGATTGTTTCACAGCCTCGATTTTGTAACCAGTCAACTCGGCGGCAAGATTAATATTCTGGTAGTTTCGTCCTACACCCGAATCCATTTCTTCATCATCAAAGACGGCCATACAATGCTTGGCGTCATCATCGATATATAGATTCAGTGGTTTTGCTGGAGAGAGCGCTCTTGAGATAAGCACTTCTGGTTGATCACTTTTGTTGATTACATCAATCTTTTCACCATTTAGTTCCCGCACTACCGCTTGAATTCTGCTTCCTCGCATACCTACACAAGCGCCTACAGCATCAATTCGCCGATCGTGGGAGCGAACAGTGATTTTTGCCCTTTGGCCAGGTGCTCTGACAATAGTCAGAATTTCAATAATGCCATCTTCGATTTCAGGGACCTCCATCTCAAAAAGTTTTGCTAGGAATTGATTGTCAGAACGGGAAACAACAATATCCGGGCCACTTGCTCTCATCTCTACGGATTTAATCAGCGCCCGAAGAGTTTGGCCTCTCCGGTAGCGCTCATTTGGGATAGTCTCCGTACGAGGCATGCGGAGTTCACTCTGCTCTATATGGATATGAATGCTGTCCCGGTTCACCTGCCGTACATCACCGATAACCACTTCACCCACTCTATTGAAGTAATTTTCAAAGGTGTGCTTCTTTTCAATATCTCGAATTTGTTGACTTAAATATTGTTTAGCGGCAACAATGAGCCGACGGCCGAACGAAGTGGGATCGATAACGTCCACAAATGAATCACCCAATTGCATGTCCGGTTCAATTTTCTGAGCATCCTTCATTGAAATTTCTGTGCCAAGATTCTCTACTTCCTCAACTACTTCCTTATTCTGGTAAATTTCAAGTTCGCCGCGCTCAATATTCACAATAACGTCACAGTTCTCCGCTGAACCATATTGTCGCTCAATTAATGATTTGAACAGTTCCTCGAGAATCGTACCGATCTCGGTCCTGTCAATATTTTTCTCTTTTGCAATGTCAGAGAATCCCTGAATCAGTTCCTGCTTATCCAACACTTCCTCCTAAAGAAGCTTAGCGGATGACAATAAGTCCCTTTTCAATATCATCAAGGCCAAACAGAAGAGTACCTTTTTTATTTTCAATAATCACCACCGATTCCTCAGCGCTAACTATCCTACCTTCTGCCGGATTGGGAATTCCATGGAGCTCATGATATATCCTTACCTGACGTCCCACGTTGCGCTCATACTGGAATATCTCCGTCATTGGAAAATCGATTCCCGGAGAAGTCACTTCCAGCCTTATGCCACTATGGTAGAGCTCATCAATACGAGGATTCTGTTTAATGACGCGAGTCAGCTGTGTGATTTCATCAAGAGTTATACCCTCTTTAGTATCGACAACTAGTTTCGCATGATCGCCTGAGGCAGTACAGTTAACTAGAATCATCTTTGACTCTGTAACAATTTCCTCGAGAATTTCACTCAAATCCATCTGTCATCCCGACTTTTCAAATAGCCTAATACAAAAATGTGGGTTTCAGACCCACATACAGCCGACTAATTTAGAGGATAATCAGGACGGTGCCAAACCAATTACTCTGAGTAAATCAGAGAAGCGAAAGGGTTCTTATAGATTAGACTTTAAGACGAGGTATTTGGATTTTATTCGGATAAGTTCCCCTTGGAGCTGATCGAGACTGTCGTCTTTCGGCTCCAGTTTCATTATAAGGGCATCGGCCTTGTCCAAATTACCATTTTTTAGGAAGCAGTTAACGGCTCTCAACAAATTCCGCCGGGATAGGATCTCTGTGCCGGAAAAATTTGCCGCCTGCACATAGTTGTTTGCCGCCCCGGAATAATCCCCTTCCTTTTCATTAAGATCCGCCAGCATCTGGTAAGCACCAGCCCTGTGAGATGGTGATAAACCGTTTCTTGCATAACTGTCCGCATATTTCCAGACTTCAGCATCGTTACCTGCATCCATTTGAATAAGAGCAAGATAATAAAGAGCCGTTTCACCGCTTTTTGTTGAACTGTACTGGTTAATAAGCATATCCAGGTCGGTAATAGCCTTATTGTGGTTTCCCGCCTGGTAGTGGCTCATGGCTGATGCGAGAATATCATCTGCTTCGGTTGACGCACTAGATCGATTAGAACGGAAAAGAATTAAGACCATCACAACCAAGAGTATGCCTACCCCAATTCGGGTAATCAATCGCTTGTTTTCATTAAAATACTGCTGTCCCTTGAAGATTGTTTCAAGGAGAGGGTCCTGTTTGATCTCTTTTATTGTAATCTTTCTTTTTGGTTTAAGCATGGTCGGCTCCCATGAAAATAATCGGATAATTTAAATGCATTAATTCATAGTATCAGCTATCTAGCAAAAAAATGGTACCCCCGACAGGATTTGAACCTGTGGCCCTTCGCTTAGGAGGCGAATGCTCTATCCAACTGAGCTACGGGGGCAAAATCTATGAGAAATTACACAGGCTGTATTAATCAAATAAACAGAGATCGAAAAAAGATATTTCCCGAGTGTGCATCAATACTCCTCACTTCCCAATTTTCGAGCCATGAGTCTGTTCACCGCTTTTTTAGGATCCAATCCCTCATAGAGTGATTCATAAATTGCATCACAAATAGGCATCTCCACAGAATGCTTTTCCGAAAGCGCTTTCACCGAGCTGGCGGTCTTCACCCCTTCCGCCACCATTGTCATTTCATCAAGAATCTCCTCCAAAGAGCGTCCACGGCCGATCTGTTCGCCAACATAACGGTTCCGGCTGTGCCGGCTCAGGCAGGTAGCTATAAGGTCACCGATTCCACTGAGGCCGGCAAAAGTTTCCGCTTTACCCCCTATGGACATACCAAGTCGAGTAATTTCAACAATACCTCGGGTAATAAGCGCAGCCTTTGTGTTGTCCCCAAAGCCGATACCATCACACACTCCCGCTGCCAGAGCAATAACGTTCTTAACAGAGCCACCTAATTCCACTCCTATGATATCACTGTTGATGTAAACTCGGAGTGTGTTCGATGAAAAAACTTGTTGAACCATGCTAGCTATTTCAGAATCACTGGAAGCAGCTACAAGGGTGGTGGGTAATCCTTTAGCGACCTCTTCAGCATGACTGGGCCCGGACAACGTAACCACATTTTTGCCATCTATACCACCACACTCCATTACTACCTCGCTCATCCGTTTCAGCGAATCATTCTCGATCCCTTTGGCAAGATTTACATACACGCTATCTTGGAGTAAATCAGGGAGACTATTCATTACATCCCTCACTCCATGGGATGGAATACCTAGGACCACCAGCTCAGGTTGTTTCAAATCATTCATTGATTCCACAAAGCGAATGGATTGTGAGAATTGAAGGTCATCAAGGAACGGGTGGGTTCGCTTTTCAGACATCTGGTTCAACTCCTCCTCATTCCTGTGCCAAACTGTAACGCTGTGTCCCTGCTGCGCTAAGTGTTCAGCAATAGTGCCTCCCCAGGAACCAGCGCCTAGAACAGTTATTATTTTTGGATGATCTTTCCTAATCACCAACTGCCATCTTTACTTCTTCACTTGCCCTGACACCAGACTCAATTGCTCCATTCATTGATGCACGGTGGATGGAAGTGTGTTCCCCTGCAAAATGAACCAATCCCTCCTGCTTCATGGATATTTGAAGAAAATCCTTCGCTTGTCCAATACCTGGGAAAGAATAGCTTCCTTTGAGCCACGGATCTTCATTCCAGTACTTAGCAACACCGCCCTCCCAGTACTCAGATGCTACGCCCCAGACACGTTTGACAGAATCTTGCGCCACTTTCATCCTACCTTCCAGGGGTAGGTTTCCCAGTTGTTGGGCATCTTCACCAGATGTGAAAGAAAGCACGATTCCGCGAGGCCCCGGTTGATCGATGGAGTGGTGATAGATCCGACGAAGCGGGGTATCAGTAAAAATCCGCTGTCCTATACTACCTGGTTCATCCCAAAAGCGCTTCGAAAATTGCATAGCAATTTTCATTACGTGACCATAAGATAGTTCGCGGATACACTTCATCTTTTCTACAGAAAACTCCGGCTCGATGACTGTTTCCTTCAACACTTTGAATGGCATGGAAATGACGATGCGGGATGCTTTTATCGATTGAAGTTTCCCCTGTTCCTCGAACCAAATTTCCACATTCTTTTTACCTTGAGTAATACGCCGCACCGGGCGACGGTACATGATCTTAGAAGAAATTACTTTAGCAATGCTTTTTGGAAGCTGATCATTGCCACCTAGAATTCTTCCTTCATCTGTCTCCTCATTGAAAGCACCCGCCATGTAGTGACTCATTACGAGAGCCAGTGCCGATATGGTCTCAGGCCGACCGGTACTTTCCGTTGCATTGGTATATGTATAAAGCTTGATGATATCCTCTGGCGCTCCTTCATTCCGCAATAAATCAGCAACTGATATTTTATCAAGAGCAAGGACTTCAGCGGGTAAATGGCCTAGAGCTGCCAGCGGTTTCTCAGGTTTAATTCCACCAAATTCGTGACAGCTCGAACAACTTGTATTAAACTGTTCCGCTGATTTCTGAATTTTCTCAACCCACCGACGTACCCAAGGACCTTCCTGCCCGAACAGTTTCCCTTTTTTCACGCCTTCAAAGGGCAATTTGGATTGTTGTTTCTGAAAATCGGCCATTCTGTATTGGCGATTCCGAACAAGTATTCCATCATACAGTTTTGCTGTCAATATTTCTAAGCCAAATTTCTTGCAATACTTCCTAACGTATGTGTCACTTGAATTTACATACTCAGCTCCCATTTCGGCGTAGAGACCATCAGCAAAAGAATCGCGATAGGTTCTTACCCGACCTCCGGGACGCGACCGGGCTTCCAAAAGGATGACGTCGAATCCAGCTTGCTTTATTTCGTAAGCGCAGCTGAGACCAGCCAATCCTGCACCAATTACAATTACGCGCCTGTCTGATCCCGGTACTGACGATAAAACTCGCGCCGTCACCAAAGGAGTTATTGTCGCCACAGCTATACCGGCTCCGCTTTTTTTGATGAATTTCCTTCTTGAAATGTTTGTCATTTACTACTCCTTCTATTTCAGCATAGTATTCGAATACGACAACTACATTGTTGCTAGAATGGTATTACGAAATTTTATTATCGCTTAGGCGAAATATATTGACAATTCTGAGATGAATTCTATACTTTTCCCGCCGTTGATATGGACTTTAATGCCGGGATGGCGGAACTGGTAGACGCGCCTGACTCAAAATCAGGTGGTGGCAACATCGTGTGGGTTCAAGTCCCTCTCCCGGCACACTTGAATGAATAACTATCCTCTTCTTCCAAGCACATCAATTTAATTCATTAGATTATATCTTGTATCAATTAAAGGGTTGCTACATGCTTAAAGGGTTGGTTTATTGGTTATTCACAAATTTTCAACATGCCGGGGTGTTAGGTTATCGGATCGACCTTACTAAAGTACTTTATTAGATTATCATTGTTCATTACTGGTACTTCAACTATTGGTTTAACTGAAAGTAATTATACATTTCTTCGAGGAAGAATTTCACTATATGATGCTTTACTGGAGATGATTATGCTATCCACCGAAAAAGCTTGACTCTAATTAGAATCAAAGCGTAGTTTTTCTCGAGGCCCTGAAAAGCCTCTCCCGCGAGGTAGGGGTAGATCTTCCAAATGCTCCGAGGTCATGAAGAAGACTACCCCTATTTTTATTTACGAAGCGCCATATTAAATGATAGAATAAAAAAAGGGGATGCATTTCATCCCCTTTTTAATTGGATGTTTCTTTATACTAGATTAACGTTTTTTCTCTGCTTCTTTAGGTGGTACACGCTCATTCAGATCAGCTACATCTGTTTCAACTGTAGACAAACGTTGATCCAGATCTCCAGTGAACCTTCTCTGCTGACGTTTGAAGGAGCTCAAGTCTGATTCGATATCATCTCTGCCCTTGGCAGCGTTAGCAAAAGATTGTTCTGTGTCGCGCTGAAAATTCTCCAGGTCCAAAGCAACTGTTTCGATGTTGCGACCAAGTGAATCAGTAACATGATCGATAAGCTTTGTGTTGTCTACAATATCTTTCTGCGCTTTTCGAAGGTGTTTCCCTCTGCCGATGAACTGAAGATTTAAAGTTTTTAGGTCTTCTCTAAACTCTTTGTTGACCTTGTCCACATGTTTGTTTTGTAGCTGTTCCATCTCATCCATTCTTACAAACATTTTGTCGGTGGTTGATTTGAAGTATACCGCGGCTCCAATCCAGGCAACTATAATTAATATCAGCAATTTATCCCTGGTGTTCATCGTCTCTCCCTTTTATTTCTTTTCCATCTCTTCGAGTTTAAGCTCCCATGCACTCATTTCTTTTTTGTCAGATATTGGTTGCGGTGTATCATCAGTGTTTTCCTCAAAAACACCGGACTTTATTTTTTCTAACAGTCCATCTCGACGATCACTGTTATCTTTCAATTGGCCCATGAGTGTCTGTACTTCTTCATTGAATTTGCTGACAGTTCTCTCCAACTGTAATATTAGCTCATCCATCAAAACAGTTCCATAAGAATCGTTGATACCATCCATCAGGTCATCAAGTTTCTCAGAAAGATAATTCTTCCTGGCATCAGCATTTTGTAGATCTACAACCATATGTTCTTTTTCAATACATGTTCAGTTCTTATTTACAGTGGTCGAGCAAACCACATTAACCCTAATTTAATCTCTCTCTCATTTCAATAAAACCAAAATAGTCGAGAGGTACTGCACAATTTCGGAGCCGAAGATTAGCAAAACCACTGGGTAACGTCAACTAGTTTTTCAATATAGCGGGCATTTGCTGTTTTGGCCAATTCACAAAAAATGTGTCAGCCAAAACGTCTATATCTGGAACAGGATATACAGGAAAAATGCCTGTCATAATCGGACGTTCATACTGGATTTTGAGATTGTGATAATTTCCTTTGAAAGAAAAACCCTGGCGGAGTCTAAGATACTGCTCTCCATCATTAAAATAGACAGAACGAAGTGTGGAAACCAAACGATCGCGGAGATCATTTTCCGGAGTAATGAAGGACGACCTTATCAAAACTCTGACATCGGCAACGCGACCATTTGGACCAAGTATCCACAGCATGGCCCCTTTACCACTAACATCCCGGTGGGGCATTAAAACATCCCGGAAAACGGAATCAAACTCAGCGTGGTGCCTATGTAATATCTTTGATATAGCCACGATGGACCAATTCGGCGTCTCTGGCCAAAATTCAATATGGTGTTCTCCTTCACGCATGGCGACAAACCTCTGTTCCTCTTGATTTTCATTATAGGCCTTCAATCTATTGTTCCGTTCATTTGATATATAAGCTTCTTCCAATTCTCTCGCCTTGGTCAATGCCATTTGTCTCAGATCTTCCGCTTCCCGGATTGCAACATCCTCCCGTTGGCTATCCTTTACCCTGTCCCACCTGGCAAATCCTTGAAGTTCTATCGCTTCTGTAATTGGATCGAATATAGCCCTTTGGAAACGGTCTCCCAGATTATTAGAAGCGTCCTGCATTACCTGTTCACTTCCTGACGCAAAACCTACCCGCGAGGCTCGACGGAAAGTTCTGACTTCAGAATATACAATTACAGTCAATCTGTCCTGTGCCGTGACAAAGGTAACATAGTAGATCGGTCTGAACAGTCGGTTGATGATCCGTAATTCGGTAGTGAAGTAGTTATCCACTTCATCATATGAAGAAATCTTATAACCAAGCTTTTCGAAAACAATCTGTGCCTCTTTGAGTGCCTCCTCCCTGGTGCTTGTATACTCAAATGTACGCACCATGGGTGGGTTGTCTCCACACGAGGAGAACCGGAAGGTGTTAAGAAAAATTAAAGAAAGACAGGCAAATCTGGCCGAGGTTCTTCCGCCCGACGCACTAATAGATGTCACTCAGAGGCTTTTCACTTGCCGCTCCGGTGGTGTCATCAACGGCAGTATTGAAAAAATTGTTATTATAGTAATAAAGTCTAACGGACCGCGATGTCTCTCCGAAAACAGGCGGATCATCTACTGATTGTGGTACCACAGCTTCAAGCAGAAGTTCAATGCTGGCCGGTTCAACTAACCAAGAAGAGCGAAAATAAGCGCGACTCAGTTTGGGAAAACTAGAGAAAAGGTACTCTCTGTCAGTACCCATCTCGTTTTGACTAGTTCTCATGGGAGAACCATATTTGCTTGAGAGCGCTTTTTCAATGCGGTGAAAATGTGCTATATACCCGTCAATTCCATCACTTACTTCAAGATCGGTATACTCAATAACCACTTTCCAGAATCCGAGATCAGAAAAGTGATAGGAAAAAGAGACCGTGTCCTCGCCCAGCGTTCCGTGGACTGTTTTACTGGTATTTTCACTGTCCACCGCTCCCCCCGCGGTATCGCTCTCAGCAGGCCCCTGAAGCTGATCCATAGATGCTCCCCATGCCAAGCCTTTGTAGCCTGTGTCAAGTCCTTCCCCGGTAGCCGGTACAACTTCATCGGAAATTTCGGAAGTATCCTCCTCCGTCTCCTCCATCATGAAATCATCTTCTTCCGTAAATGTGGTATCAGCTTCTTCCTGAGCAACGAGTGCAGTAGCAAGCGTCAAAAAGAAAATAATCATATGTCTCATCTCAAATCCTCCCGGAGAATCCTAGGTCTCCGTCTGTTCTGGCTCCTTTTCATGCCCAAGCAATAAAGAAAAATAATGCAATAAATAATACGCGATGAAAGTTAAAAAACCTGCTTGAAGAAGCATGCCGGCACCGCTACACATCCCAATAACTGTGACTACCCAGAGTGGTGCTATGGCCTGAAGAGTATTGAATAAGTCTCCTTCTTTCTGAAACTGACTGTAAGAAATGAAACCAATGACAACAAACACAGCACCAGCCAGCATTCCTGAATTTAGCACCTGTGAAACGGCTGTAATGGCTGCCGTTACTACAGAGAGAAGTGCATAGAAACCAACGCGGTCTTTTGGCACAATTGCACCTTTTCCCAGCGAAAGCAAAACGACAAAAGCCGCAGCCAGGACCATCTTAATAGCAAAAGCAATAGCACTCAGCATTTTATTAAAACATCTTTATGAGGATTCTTGTAAAAACCTCGGATTAACATAAGTCTAAGCAGAGATTGAGAGAATCTCTAAGAAAAATTGTTTATTCCTCTCTATGAAATAATCTTGCCAATCCTGTTGAATCGGGGCCCTTCACCATTAAAACCCCAAGACATATAGACAACAACAGCCTCACCAAGAATAAACTCTTCAGGCACAAATCCCCAGTAACGTGAATCTGCGCTGTCGTCCCGGTTGTCACCCATCATCCAGTAGTAGTTTTGCTCTACAACATAGCTAGGAATCGAATTCATGGGATCCCCGTCGATCCAAAGGTAACTGAGCACCTCATCAGTGAAACGGAAACTCCAAATATTCAACAACTCTCCATCGGGATTGTTCTGATTATAATATTTACTGTATAGCCGCCCCACTTTATTCGGCCGGTAAGGCTCAGAAGAAAAAATACCGTGGAGCCACCCTCCAAGTCCGGACGAGTATCGCCGGGCGATATCATTGGCATCTTTCATGGTAAAGCTGAATTCACCTGATATACCATTCCCTTTAAGTGTCACCTCGTGACCGTCCATAAGTATAAGAGGAAGCAGATAATCCCAGTTAGTATCACTGTTAATGGCAATCTCATCCCCCACGGCGGGCAATTTGATAGGACCAAAATTATCGCGGTTCCAATCTTCTCGCAGAAAAATCCCCGGCTGTTTAAGCCCGTTTTTGAGGGTGGTCCGGTCAATTAGCTTTCCATGCTCAGGAAGTTCAAATTCCTGGTTGTCTACCCAAACTTTCTTTCCCCGGACAGTAATAGTCTGGCCCGGTTCAGCAAGGCACCTTTTTACATACTTCTGAAAATGGTCACGGGGGTATTTGAAAATTACTACGTCTCCCTGGTGAGGTTTTTTGAATTTAGGGAAACGCGTCCACGGTACATTGAAACCGAGTTCTGTGTAGGGGATTCCGATCCAATCAGGTGTCCGCATACCGTAAACAAACTTGTTACCAATGAGAAAATCACCCGTCATGATGGTGTTTTCCATGGATCCAGTAGGAACGATGTATGCCTCAATAACGGTTGCCCTCAGGGAAAGTGCAATAATGAGAATAATCAGAAGAGATTTTATCTCCTGTAGTATCCGTGCAATTCGAGTATCGTTCATTTGCGGCGAATTTAGCTTCTTACGGGCGAAGGGGCAAAGGCAGGTAAGTCACTTCACTGAAAACTGACATCGTATTATTCAGTTGAGACAATTTATATAATGGTTGACTTTTGGCCGTTCTTTGCCAAAACGAACAGTCATAAGATCGAACCTGCTGTCTGAAACTGAATCATTGTTTGACAGGTAAATATTCATGGCGTTATAAAGTTTCGCAAGTTTTGAATCATTCATCTGATCTTCCGGTCCCCCTAATGTTTCCTGTGCCGCCGATTTAACCTCAATAAATACCACTGTATCATTTTCGCTGGCCACCACATCGATTTCACCGTAGGGAGCAGCGCTGTAATTCATTTCCAACACGGTGTATCCTTTCCGTATTAGTTCCCGCGCCGCCAGACGCTCACCCCATTTCCCAAGTAATCGGTTTTCCTTAAGATGGGACAAAGATGGCATATGATTGCCTACAGGTCGAAATCCTTTTCGATGGATGGGACAAGCAAGATGGTTGCGCAAGTTAAACAGGTGCTCGGCAGTTCCATAACCTTTGTGTTTGGCAAATCCGTATTCGGGAAAGATAAGATCATAATTCCTCATTATCCTGTCACGGGATACTTTCGCAATGATGGATGCGGCGCTAATGGCGTGTATTTTATCATCCCCATCGATGATACCCCTGTTTTTTACCACCTGATCAGGTAGGCCACGTCCGTCAATTAAAGCTTCCTCCGGTTGGGGTAACAGTCTCCCTAGCGCCAGCCGCATGGCTCTGTGGGTTGCCTGGAGAATATTCAGTTCTTCAATATCGTCTTCGTGGACGATCCCCACACCAACGGATGTGGCAACATCCAGAATCTGATCATAAAGAATCTCCCGCTTTTTTTCTGATATTTTCTTAGAGTCCCTTACCCCTTCTATTGTACACCCTTCTGGTAGTATGACCGCTGCGGCCACTACGGGGCCGGCAATTGGTCCCCGCCCCGCCTCATCCACGCCCGCGATGAGATTCACTGAAGGGATGCAGGAAGCAGTATTACTCGCAACAACAATCGTCAACAATGGTAATTGTATTTGAGCTAATTTCACCGCTAGTCAGCTTGTATCGCATACAGGCATCTACCTCTATACCGCTTACTCCAGCGAAAGCTGCAAAGTCGTCTTGCGTCACTTTTTTGAATAAATATCCTTCAGTGAGCTTACCACAATCGGGACAGTCAGCATCGTCCTCGCAAGAGAGGAAAACAATAAAAGGTAAAATCAATAGCAATAAACGATATCTTTTCATGATGACCTCCATAATGAAATACCGAAAATCAGTTTACCGACACAAACAGATAAAACAAAGACCAAACCGGAGATTTGATTAGCATTTCGAAATGGCGAGCCAGATCAATGCCTACTTCAATAAAAGCATTTTCACAGTTTTATCAACTCGTTCGGCAAACAGCCGTGCGAAATAGATTCCGCTGGGAGCTCTGGCGCCATTCCAGTTGAAGCTATACCGCCCCGCAGGAAACCGCCCCTCGGCAATGGTTTCTACCCGGACGCCAAGAGAATTGTAAATCTCAAGTTGTACAGATACTTCTTCAGACAGACTGATGGAAAAAGATGTTTCACCGTTAAAAGGATTGGGATAATTCTGACTAATTGAAACTTTTGACGGCAATAAAGTTTCTTCAGATAAGGTATTAGACTCTTCCCTGAATTTCAGTATATCGAGATAACCTTCAACACTACTGGCATAAACATAGCCATTTGGCGAATAAGGATAAACACCCCACGCTCCGTAGAATGTTGATTGGTCATGTGCTATAAAAGTATCGTATCTCGCGATTTCCCGGAGATCAGTAGGATCAGAGATATCTACTACTGTTATACCTGTAGCATAATGAGAAATAAAAGCAAAATCATCTTTAATATGGACATTGTGCGCCAGCTTGCTCGCACCGAGATACTCACCTACCAATTCAATATCATCATAATCTCTTATATCCCACATCTTCACTGTTTTGTTGGCTGTTTCTTCAGCCGTCATAAGGTACCGTCCGTCCTCAGTTGTCCAAACTGTGTGTACATATCCGGCGCCAGGAACGTTTACTCGCTCTAATAATTTCGGCCCGTTTTCCTTGTCTGTTGCATCCCAAATTGAGAAGGATTTGTTATATCCTTCAGCTACAAAGACGGTATCCTTCCTGGAAAAAAGATCGTGAATACCCGGTGTTTCAGCAACGCCAATTTCCTTAAGGTTTTCCGGGTCATCCAGTGAAACAACACGAAACCCATCATAGGATGCTCGCACCAGGTAAAGGGTTGCTGTTGCTTCATCTACAAAAAGGTTGTGAGATGTGGTAGCGTATGAACCAGCATAATCAAGATTATCATAGGATTTAACGTAGCGTACTGAATCAGGTAGCGGACTTAAATCAATGATATTCACTCCCTGATTTGTTCCTGTCATTTCATGACAAACGTATAAATAATCGCCATAGGTCATCATGTCTCGGTGATAATACATATCACCATCTTCAGGGCCAGAAATGGTTGTGATAATTTTTTGATCCTCAACCTTTACAATGGCCGTGCCGTCCAGAACTCCTACGATGGCATAGTCATTTCCCTCTTTATCCACATAGCCCCAGCAATCAGAAACACCAGAGGTATCACCAGCACTCCAAATCTTAACAGGAAATTCCACTCTAGACACATGATCCAGATGGTAGGTCTTATCATCGGCCCTTAGCAATGTCAACGCATAAAATAATAGAACAGGTGAAATGAAAGACCTCATCTTAGTAGAAGTTTATGAGCGAATAGATATGAGTTACAAGGAGAGCTTATAGTTCAGAATGAAATAGCACCTAACACTGAATATTCATAATCCTCATCAGCCATTTTCTTGTACCTTCCAGTTCTGGAATACCGACATCAGCGTTTTTCCACACTGTAATTAATTGGTATTTTTTCTACTGGATTGGAAACCTGCTGTGTCAATAACCACCCCAAAACCAATCCTATCCCAATGCCAATAACAGCAAAAATGGATCGTTTTGTTTTCAGGATATGGGATAGTTGATTCGTGGCAGCTGTTGATAAAAGAACCGTTTCTGGTTGTTCTTTTGTAGAAGGGGACGTTTTGACAATTCCCTGAGGGGTTGCATCAAAGGCCCATGTCAGAACCATGGCAATAGGAAAACCAAACAATAGGAGGACGACCACCATTGCCAGTGACCATTCAGGCAAATTCAAGGCTTCAAAGGTCGCCTCTCCAATCTGTATAATGATCCATCCAAGAATGGCGTAGGCCGCAGCCACACGAGTAACCTTCCGACGTTTCAGTTCTTCAATGAAGGAACTCATGATACGCCTTTCAATTCTTGAAGTCTCTGTTTTGTGTAGACAATTTCAGGCAAATTATCATCCGCCTCTGACCAGACCTTTAAAAATTTTTCATAATTTTTCCTGGCATTTTTTTGATCATCCAGTCCATCATAAGCTATTCCTTTAAGATAATATTGTTTTGCCCAAAACAGATCACCGCCAATCAATTGATTGACCCGCACGCTTGGTTTGGGTCTGAATATGGAGGCTTCAAATAAAGCACTTTGATATTCACCTTTTTCGATATAAGCCAATGCTTTCCAGTACCGGGCAATGTCAGCCACAACAAGGCGGTCAACGCTATGCCGGAATATCATATCTTTGTTCAGCAAACGCTCAAAAAATCCAATGGCGGCATCATATCGTCTATCGAAAAATGCCTTGTATCCCCTTAAGTAATCAAGATGATGTGTCATATGTGCATTTTCGGTTTCTCTAATGTTGGCAATGCATTCTTCAGCAAGTTCATTATCTCCCTGATGGATAGCAGATATTCCAAGAAGCATATTGTAAAACATGAGCTGATCATTATTTTCAAAAATTTGCTTGGCTGAAAGGAGAAGCTCCTTTGATTCATCATATCTCAACTTTGAAACCAAAGCAGCATGTATTTCCGGAATCCATGCTATACTACCCGGATGCATTTTTCTTGATTCGTACGCATAATCAAGGGCAGCACTTACCTGCCCTTTTTTAAGCATTATGTCTATGGTTGAATATTTTGGTGGGGCAAGTGCGGGGTCACGTTCAAGTGCATTACTATAAAATTCTAGCGCACCTTCCAAATCCCCGTAAGTAGACAAAAACACGTCGCCAATCTCATCATAGGCGTGCGCATGACTGGGATTTAATGCAATTGTCCGTCGAAAATATTCGTGTGCTCTCTCCGGTTCATCAATACGTCTGAAGTAATACCCAAGAGTAAATACAGTTTCAGGATCAGTTGGCGACAAAGCGACCGCTTCTTCAGCATACTGTTTAGCTTCAACAAGCCAGGAATTCATCCGGTCCCGGTCAACCCAGAGATTATAGGATAGCAGAACTCGGGCCTTTGCGATTCCGGTATAGGGTAAAGCGTATCCCGGATCAATATCTATCGCCTGTTTAAAATACTTAATTGACTCCTCAAGTTTGGACACATCGTAGGTGTGATAAAGATTCCTTCCTTTCAGGTAAAGATCATAGGCTTCAATGGATTCCGTCTGTGAATCGGCTATTCGTGTTGATTCGTCATCAGAAAGCTCTATTCTCAAAGCGCTGGCAATGGATGAGGCTACTTCATCCTGGACAGCAAAAATATCTGATAAATCACGGTCATATTTTTCAGCCCATAAATGCTGGTCTGATTTTGCATCAATTAGCTGGCCAGTAATTCGTACTCGGTCCCCCGCTCTCCTGACACTCCCTTCCAATATAGATGCAACCCCCAGCTCTTTCCCTATTTTCTGGATAGATTTATTTGTCCCCTTGTATTTCATCACCGATGTCCGGGATATGACAAGGAGATTCTTTATTTTCGAGAGTTCGGTTATAATATCTTCGGTAATACCATCACTGAAATATTCATCCTCTTCCTTGCTTCCGAGATTTTCAAAAGGCAAGACGGCAATACTGTTTGCGGGAACAATTTTAAGATTGGATAGCTGACCTGATTCTCTCTCATAAATAGTTTGATAAATAAGCATTCCAGTGAGGGCAGCAATAACACTAATCAACAAATAACGCACTCTTATTCGTGTGCGTGAAACCGGTGACAAATCTTCTGTTCGTTTGATACCTTCCGTTGTTCGATCAAACATCCAGGCAAGAATGATTGTAATCGGGAGGCCTATAAGTAATAAAATAATGATGAACTGTTGCGTCCACTGGGGGAAGTTGAAAATGGGAAAAACGATTTCCACCAGTTGCATAATAATAAATGCTACCGCCGCGTAGGCAATGGTCGTCCGTATCACATGACGACGCTTTAGTTCCTCAATTATAGGCAACATTATTATACCTCACGATGTCATGCGTTTTAGTTCATCAATGAAGTTCATAGTAGATCAGAATCGATATGGTGCCAGTAATTAAATAGAATATATTTTGACAAAATCAACTCTTCATTAGGCCTGAACATAATACGATTTCGGAAAGATTAACTAACATACGTTCGACGAGTCAAGTCATTTCGAACGTTTGCGAACACGTAAAAGGTGCTGTTTAACCGGTTATCGCCAGTCATAGCGCCAGATGCGACGGCCGTTTGTTTTCAACCAAATAGCCCCCTCAACGTCGGTTCGTAGAATCTTCGCATCCGTCCTTTTCAGTCGATCAATCACTTCTGACGATGGGTGCTTGAACTTATTCTTCTCTCCCACAGAAACAACAGCAATATCAGGTGTGACAGCCTCAATTAGCGGTTGGGTTGAACTGGTGATTGAACCGTGGTGTCCCACCTTCAGGACGTTCACATCCAGCATATGTCTGTAAGCGAGAATCTCCTTGTCACCCTCCCGCTCAAGGTCGCCAACAAACAGGAAGGAGGTTTCGCCGTAAGTCATCTTCACCACAACACTGGCGTTATTAACATTCCTCTTAGTCACTGCCCATGCGGAATCGGGGTGAAGAACTGTAAAATGAACAGGTGAGAAATGATTGATGGAAAACCCGGCACCCGAACGTCGATAGGTGATGCCTCTTTCATCAATTTGAGAAACAATCCTTCCGTAAAGCAAAGATTCATAACTGGTGAAAGTGTCCCAAACTTCATTCACGGAAAAAGCATCCATGACAGCGGACGCTCCGCCGATGTGATCTGCATGGGGGTGGGACATAATAAGGAGGTCGATCTTGCGGGTGCCGAGATGTTTCAATACCGGCACTACCACTTTCTCCCCAGCGTCTTTTGTAAATGCAAGGGGACCGGCATCTATTAATATAGTCCTTGTACCTTCGTCAGTAGATATCCGAACCACAGCTCCGTCGCCCTGACCAACATCCATAAAGATGATATCTACAACCTTTCTCTCAAGCGCCCAGGACCAGACGAAAAGATTAGCAACAACCATTCCCGCCAGAGCCGCTTTATGCCAAAGCTCTTTCCGCATGAGCATGACAACAGTGATCACAACAGCGCCGTATTGAAGTAGTTGAATTGGCTCAGGAGTTCCTACTTCAATAGATGAAAATGGAATCTTGGCAAACAGATTGGCAATGAGAAATATGATTTCGCTCATGAACCAGGCCGTCTGACCAAATGCCACCCCCACTACCGGAACCCATCCAAAAAAGAGAAGTGCAAAACCGATAGAGACAACCACACCTACCAAAGGGACTATCAAAACATTGGCGAAAATGCCCATAACGGGGATTCTCCCGAAGAAAGCCCAGATAAACGGTAAGGTACCGACCTGTGCGGATAAAGAGACAAGGAACAGTCCAGAGGCCCCTTTCAACAGGCCGTTATCAATATGAGAAGGCCTAAAACGTTCGGGCAATGATTGTTCGAAAAAACCGTAGAAAAAAAGAATGGAGATAACAGCGGCAAAAGAAAGTTGAAAACCGAGATCGAAGAGGTAAAATGGATCGATAATGAGCAGAACTAAAGCAGCCATAGCAACAATATTCCACAGGTTCCCATCCCGCTGGACAATCTTGGCCAGCAAATAGAGTGATGCCATGAGTGTGGCCCTCCAGACGCTAGGCTTCCCACCGGTCAATAGAGCGTAAAGAACGAGACAGAAAATAACCGCCCACTTCTGCCATCGGTATGGTAGGCGTACAATTTTTACCAGCGCCATAATAATAATGAGAACATACCCAACGTGAAGACCAGAGACGGCAAGTACATGGATAACACCGGTATCAGCGAAATCTTGGCGGATTTCGTCAGGAATTTCTTCACGCAAGCCAACGATGAGGGCAGACATTAATGCACCGGCGTTGCCCCCGATATTCTCGCGAAAAAGATCTCGTACCACTTCACGAGACTTGGAAAAGAGAATATTCATGTTCCAACTGGAAGTAGCCTCGAACGTGGTAACTTCCGGATCGTACAGGCTTCCCCAAATATTTCGGCGATGATAGTAGCTCCTAAAATCGAATTCGCCGGGATTGCGTGGTCTTTTCAGTTCCCGAAACTGTCCTGAAACGGCCACCTTATCACCTACCGAAAAGCCTGGATGATTGTTGAAATAAACGTGGAACGCACCGTTACGGATTGAAAGAAGTATCCTGACAGATTGTTCAAAGATACGCACCTCTGCCACTTCACCAATCAATTCCACCCGCTTATTATGAAGTGTCCCGAATACAGCTGCTTTCTCGCCTTGGATTAGTCCGGAAAAACCGATCCGCGCCATGCCACCCATAAGGAGTGCAACCACGAGTACTCTAGTAAAAACCTCCCGCTTTAATATCCAAAGAAGAACAATGGAAACAATCAGCCCCATACCGGTAACCGTGAACGGTAGATTGAGAAGTTGCTGAAAAAGAATACCGCCGGCGAACAAAAGTACTGCCGGTACAAGGGGCGCCCTCTGAAAGAACGTGGGCGGTGTCAGATTATCTTCCCTTCAAAACCCTCTTCTGCTCCCTTAGTAGAAGGGTATTGGCCCGCTGCTCCTTTCCCCCGTGGTGCAGCATAAGAATATAAATGGCCGTTTCAAGTTTAATATGCCTGTTATCACTATTCTCAAAGAGGACATCGATCATTCGGGCAATTTCAGCGTAGTCCGGCATGGGATCGGTGAAAAACTCCGATATCCGTTTCGCTGAATTTTCATGTGAAAAGGGAGGTGACCAGTACTTATCCTGACTCCGCATTCGCGCCGCTTCCTGTCCTAGTATTTTTAGGCCCCGGGCAAGTCCAGTGTAGTACCCTTGAACAAATGCAACTTTTTTGTCGTCTTCCAGGTCCGACCAGAAACTGTAATCGGCACCATCCTGAGCTGAAACAGGAAGAATTAATCCTCCAAATAAAACAAATAGAATAAATCTTTTCAAAAGAAAATGATTTGCATGTAAAGTTATTTCAAATCTCCATAAACCTATTAACAATAGGATATCTGCGCCCCATACCAAAAGCTTTGGAGGTGACGCGTAATCCCGGAGCTGCTTGTCGCCGCTTGAACTCTGATCGATGAACCAAACGGTTTACATCTCTTACCAGTTTAGCATCATATCCAAGTTTTACCAATTCAGCTTTTGTTCTGTGATTTTCTACAATCTCTTCCACCAATGGACTCACCACTTCGTAATCAAATGGATCCACCTGATCTTCAGCCAGTTCAGCAGATGGCTTTTTTGTCAAGGTGCTAGTCGGGATAATCTCTTTGCCCCGATCCTGATTATACCATTTGCACATAGCATACACATCCATTTTATTGAGATCGCTGATGGCCGCCAGCCCACCGCTCATATCGCCATAGAGAGTACAGTAACCTAAAGCCAGCTCCGTTTTGTTGCCTGTAGAGATAACGAGATATCCCATTTTATTTGCAAAAGCCATAAGAAAATTTCCTCTTATGCGGGCCTGAATATTCTCCTCTGTGATATCCCTAGCCATTCCATCAAACTGTGAATCAAATGTTGTTTCATATACAGACGCCAGTTCACCGATAGCGAGGACTCGATATTCCACACCCAGATTTTCGGCAAGTTCCTTGGCATCATCCTTACTGTGTTGAGTGCTGAATCGGGACGGCATAGAAACACAAAGTACATTTTCTTCACCAAGGGCTTCTTTTGCCAGACAGGCCGTCAGAGCTGAATCGATGCCACCGCTAAGCCCAATGACGCATCTGGAATGTCCTGTTTTACGAAAGTAATCACTGATACCCAATGTTAATGCCGAAAAGAGTTCTTCTTCCCGAGGAAGGTTGTCATGTCCAATCTCTTCGTCCGAATCGAGATCTACTATCACCATCTCTTCTTTGAAAGAAGTGGCAGCAGCAATCCGTTTTCCATTAGCTGAATAAGCTATAGAGTTTCCGTCAAATATCAATTCATCCTGCCCGCCCACGAGATTGCAATATAGAAAAGGAACCCTGCACCTATCCACATGCCTTTTAATAAGTCTATCCCGCTCACAAAATTTCCCCTCGCTGAAAGGAGATGCAGATACGTTAAGAATCATTTCGGCGCCTGCGTTTACCAGTTCATCAGTAACTTTGTAGGTATAATCTTCATCCCACATATCTTCACAAATTTCAACACCGAGAAAAATTGTTTTCTTGCCAATCTTTGCTTTCAAGGGAGACCGATTTTCTCCTGCGGTAAAATATCTATCTTCATCAAAAACATCATATGTGGGTAGAAGCACTTTATCATATCTACCAGATATCTCTCCGTTCTGCAGTAGCGCAGCACTGTTATAAAGATTATTTCCGTTTGGTTGAACATAGCCGACCACCAGGGGAACATCGTCAACAACAGATGTTAGTGCCTCCAGTTCTTGGACATTTCGCTCCACGAACGATTGTTCCAATAGGAGGTCTTGGGGCGGATATCCGGTAATTGCCAATTCTGGAAAAACAGCAATATCGGCATTCGCATTAACAGAATTATTATAGAATGAAAGAATTTTCTTACAATTATTCTCGAAATCTCCTACAGTGGCATTGATCTGGCACAGAGCTATTTTCATGAATACAATTAAAGCTATACTTTAATATCGAACCTCAAAATTTCTGAATTTATTTTCAAAACCAGTCCATTTTACATTCACATCTTTCACCTGGGCCATACTGGGCCCCTCCTTCAATTCTTTTATCAATTTTTCAATTCTGTCTTTTCTCCCTTCGGCCTCAAGAAAAACGGAACCGTCTCTCTGATTCCTGACCCATCCGCCAATACCAAAATCTTCAGCCCAGTGCTGAACAAAATAGCGGTAACCGACCCTCTGCACCCGGCCTGTCACTTTGATTTTTACACTCACTGATTTTTTTTCATCATTCATGTGATCTCCAATATTTTATGAACAGCTCCTTCAGGTGTTTGAGCCTCATTTACACCTTTAATGTCCCAAGAACCCAATGTAACCACAGGTTTATTCTGAGCCAGCGTGTGGGCAATTTCTGACAGAGTCCCATAAGCGCCGGCAATAGCGATTGCACCATGGACAGAATTGGCGATCATAACATTTCGGCCCTGACCGGCTCCAGTTGCAACGGGAACAGTAACATACCTGTTAATACCAGACGCATCCTGCGTGGGCAATATACCCACTACCGTACCACCAGCTTCACTTGTTCCTTTACAGACTGCTTTCATCACACCTGATCTTCCGCCGCAGTAGACCAAAGCTCCTTTTTCGGCCAAAAGCTTTCCTACCATTTCAGCAGCTTCAGCTGTTTGGGCTGTACATTCCGATCCACCAAAAACAGCTATACGCTTCTTCTCAGTCATATATTCATTCTCTATCCAAATCACTCAATCATATAATCGCCTAATTCGTGATGCTTCACGGTTCAAGCCTGTAGATCATTCTCGGGAAGGGAATTGCCTCTCTCAAATGTGTAATCCCGCAAATCCAGGACACCGTCCGCTCAACACCAAGGCCAAAACCCGAATGGGGAACAGTACCGTATTTTCTTAGGTCCAGGTACCATTGAAAAGCATCCTCCGGTAGTTTATGTTCATTAATTCGCTTTACCAGTGTGTCATGGTCATGTTCACGTTCACCACCTCCTATTACTTCACCGTAACCCTCAGGTGCTAATATATCCATCCCAAGAGCAAGCTTTTCATTTTCAGGATCCCTTTTCATATAAAATGCTTTAATGGCAGCCGGAAAACGGTGGACGATGACAGGTCCATCGAAATGTTCTGATATAACTGTCTCATCTCCACCCCCGAAATCGCCGCCCCACTCAAATTTTTCCCCTTTAGTATTTAAAATATCAACAGCTTCTGTGTAGCTAATTCTGGGGAATGGCGACTTGATCTTTTCCAACTGGGAAGTGTCTCTCTCCAGCACTTCCAACTGCTCCTGGCAATTATTCAATGCCCATTCCGCAATATGGCAAATCAATCCTTCACCCCAGCCCATATTTTCATCCAGATCACAGTAGGCGATTTCCGGCTCCACCATCCAGAATTCCGTTAAATGACGCCGTGTTTTCGACTTCTCCGCCCGGAAGGTTGGGCCAAAACAGTAAACCTTTCCAAAGGACATGATGTTTGCTTCATTGTACAATTGACCGCTTTGAGCCAGAAATGCCTTTTGACCAAAATATTCAGTCTCAAACAATGTAGTGGTTCCTTCACAAGCGTTTGCTGTAAAAATAGGTGTATCAAGATTCACAAAGCCGTTACTATCGAAATAATCTCGTATGGCCCTTACCGTCTCAGCTCGCACTTTCAGGACAGCATTCTGTTTCCTTGAGCGAAGCCAGAGATGCCGGTTATCCATAAGAAAAGCAGTACCGTGTTCCTTCTTGGTGATAGGATATTCTTCCGCAATCTGATGCACTTTGATGTTGCTCACGTCCAGTTCATAACCACCGATACTTCTTTTATCTTTTTTCACCAGTCCCGCCATGGAAACTGACGACTCCTGTGTAAGTGCTGGTTCCAAATCAAAAACTTCATTGGGAACATTCTCTTGAGCTACCACTCCCTGAGTGTAACCCGTACCATCTCTCAAAATCAGGAACCATATCTTCCCACTGGACCGCTTATTGTAGACCCATCCGTTAAGGATCACCTCTTTTCCCACATGATCAGCCAGATCAGCTATATATGTTTTTCCCACAGTTTGTTCCTTTACCACGTTGAGACTATATCATTAATAATACTTTCGGATATTTTTGTAACAGCAGCCTTCATAGCCAGTTCTCGAGCATCTCCCGATTCATCTGGATCATCACTGTCCACCTTACCGTCACCATCATTGTCAATTCCGTCCGACGCTACATCTGCCGTCAGGCTATAAGCACCCCAGTTTGTGTAATTTTTTGTGATAAGCACTTTCTCCTCACGAACATCAAACCACTCTACGCTTATTCCTACACTGTAGCGATACTCGAGCACTTCTTCCATTTCAGAGTAGGTGTATGGCTTATCTTCAACTTTCTTTATACTTCCTCTGAGAATTGAATCACCCTGGTCACTGATCTTCAAGATATTCTCCTCAAGAAAGACATTTGTCACCTCATCGGTTACCGCCTCAGCAATGCCAAATTCAGCTGTTTCATTCGCAAACAGGGGTATGGAAATACTCTTAATATGAGGCGGGATGGAACCAGAAAAGGAGTAGATGCCACAGCCGGAGAAAACCCATAAATATATCGACATTATGCTGGCACGGATAAAACGACTCAATTTCAGTTTATTATGCATCTGTATCTTTAAAACGCTTCTGCTTCTTTTCTAGCCCGTAATCATTGATCTTTCGATAGAGCGTCCGCTCGCTAATTCCTAAAGCCCGTGCTGTTTTTCGCCTGTTATTATTGAATTTTTTCAATGTACGGGAGATCAGTTCTGCCTCAAGATCTTTTACACTCATATCCCCTATGGCAGCCGATTTAATGAGGTTTCCTACATCACCTTCTAAACCGCGGAAATTCAATCCGCCGCCGGAATCGATATAGCCAATTTCGCCGCTTCGATCAATCTGGCCTCCGGAGAATAGACCTTTAATCTCCCGCATATCCTGCCTCAGGAAAAGCAGTTGTTGCAGGATCAGTTCTCGTTCCGCTTGCTCGGAAGATTTATCTACAGGAACAGGAAGATTTGAAGAAGTGCCACCTACCATGGGCTCCAGATGTTTAAGTACCATTTCACTCGAAATTTTGTTACCTTTTTCCAACAAGATAACACTCTCAACAAAGTTCCGCAGCTCCCGAATATTACCCGGCCAGTCGTATTGTTTCATCACTCGGATAGCGTCCGAACTGAATCCTCGAAAAACAATATCGTTGGAGCGAGAAAAAAGAAGCGCAAAACGTTCCGTTAATAGATCAATATCTTCCAGCCTTTGACGCAATGGTGGTACATCAATGGTCACCGTTCGGAGGCGGTAGTAAAGGTCTCGGCGAAACCGACTTTTTTCCGATTCTTCAGCAAGATTTTTATTAGTAGCGGCGATCATTCTCACATCTACCTTTCGCGTTTTGGCATCGCCTACGCGCATAAATTCACCAGATTCAAGCACACGTAGAAGTTTTACCTGTGTCTCAACGGGCATTTCGCCGATTTCATCGAGAAATACAGTTCCATTGTCAGCTTCTTCAAAGTATCCCTTTCTGTCTTCAGCCGCCCCGGTAAAAGCCCCTTTCTTGTGACCAAAAAGTTCGCTCTCAATGATTCCTTCCGGAATAGCGCCACAGTTCACAGTCACAAGCGGTTTCGAAGATCGGCGGCTCTGTTTATGTATCGCCTTCGCCACTATTTCCTTACCTGTCCCTGATTCACCGGTAATTAAAATAGAGATATCCACTGGTGCTACCTGGACGATCATTTCCAGGATCTGCTCAATTCCCTCAGAAGTCCCTATAATACCTGAATCGCGCCTGACTCTTTTTAGATCACTCATGCCAACACCTCAGGCTTTTTTAAAAAATGGTGTTGGTATACTTTCCACATGGATAACAAAATTTCCTCAAGATTGGAATGTTTCGGCTTCCATCCCAGCGTCTCCTGGGCAAATTTAGACGTAGCCACAAGCTCAGCAGGGTCGCCAGGACGACGATCTACGACTATGTAGGGTATATCTCGGTTTGTCACCGTTTTCGCCATTGTTACAACGTCCAGAACAGAATGGCTCTCACCAGCAGCAAGATTGACTGTTAAGCAATGGTGTGACTGTAAATAATCAAGTGCTAGCAAATGAGCTGAAGCCAAATCAGTGACATGAATGTAATCCCGGATACCGGTGCCGTCAGGGGTCTTATAATCGTCGCCAAACAGTTCAAAACTCTGATTTTGTTTGCTCGCCACCTCCATGACAATTGGAAGAAGATTGGCAGGGTTCTTTTCCAGCCCAAGGACACGACTATCCCCATCATAACCAGCGGCATTGAAGTAACGGAGAGCAGCAAACTTAATCCCTTTCAGCTGACCGTACCATTTCAGGTACTGTTCGATGGCCAATTTTGTGTAGCCATAGAAGTTGATCGGTTCTGTAGGATGATCTTCGTCCATGGGAAGATACTCTGGATATCCATAGACTGCAGCTGTGGAGGAGAAGACGACAGTATTCACCTTGGTAGATACCATGGCGTTCAGCAAACAAAGTGTACCTGAAATATTGTTTGTGGAATATTTCTCTGGATCGATCATAGACTCTCCCGCGGCCTTGAATGCAGCCAAATGGACCACAGCCTCCACCCCACCGGAGAGTACTTCTTTCACCTTATTCTCATCCAGTGTTGAGCCAAGAATAAATTGTGCCTGAGGGTGGATGTTTTCCTCGGCACCTCTCGACATATCATCCAGGATAACGACCTCATGATCCGCATTTATCAGGTCTAGTACAACATGGGCACCGATGTAGCCCGCTCCACCCGTAACTAAAACTTTCATTACTCTTTATTCCAACACATAATAATAATGCTCCACATCAGGTTACCAGCTCTTCTCTCAGTTTCTCAATTTCATCTCTCAAGCGGGCTGCTTTTTCAAATTTCAAATTCTCAGCCGCTTCTAACATTTCGTTTTTCATCATATCAAGAGCAGCGCCTTTGTCCAATGTATCAAACCAGTCGCCCTTTCTTCCGTATTCCATATGATCGGTTTCTTTAACGGCATCAGCAACGGACGTTGTCAAAATCACATCATCCATGGACTTGTAGATGGTCGTTGGTGTGATCTGATGTTTATCATTGTAAGTTTTTTGAATCTTCCTCCGCCGATTAGTTTCGCCTATCACTTTCTCCATGGATTTTGTCACCTTATCGGCGTAGAAGATAACCTTCCCGTTCACATTCCTAGAAGCGCGGCCGGATACCTGCATCAATGATCGCTCGGATCTCAAAAATCCCTCCTTGTCAGCATCCAAGACGGCCACAAGAGAAACTTCGGGCAGATCTAACCCTTCCCTTAATAAGTTGATACCCACCAGTACGTCAAATTCACCGAGCCTGAGATCTCTCAGAATCTTTACCCGCTCCAGTGAATCGATCTCAGAATGGAGATATCGTACCCGGAGGTTCATACCCATGAAATAATCTGTAAGATCTTCTGACATTCTTTTAGTGAGAGTTGTAACTAGAATTCTCTCTTTTCTTTTGACCCGGGCCCGAATTTCACCAATTAGGTCATCGATCTGTCCGTCCGTAGAGCGAACATCTACCTTGGGATCCAACAGACCTGTGGGACGCGTGATCTGTTCCACAACACTGCCGCCGGTGTAGGCATGTTCACGATCAGAAGGTGTGGCGGATACAAATATGGCCTGGTTAACGCACTCTTCGAATTCTTCGTATTTCAGTGGTCGATTGTCCAGTGCTGAGGGTAAGCGGAAACCATACTCAACAAGCGTTTCCTTCCTGCTTCTGTCACCGTGATACATGCCTTGAATCTGGGGAAGAGTGACATGCGATTCATCAAGAAACATGAGAAAATTCTCTGGAAAATAGTCAATGAGTGTATACGGCCGTTGCCCCGATTTTCGTCCGGCGAAATATCGAGAATAATTTTCAATACCGGAG
>MDSZ01173372.1_pt1 | contig 27673 bp, 14 predicted proteins | sample 811201 | NCBI WGS metagenome assembly MDSZ01 (sample SAMN05326647, study PRJNA326480) | marine metagenome | isolation source: seawater | place: Indian Ocean: North | collected 2010 | reverse complement strand
TATTCAAAATGATATTTTAAGTTACGGATGTGTGTATCCGCAATATGAGCAAATCTCATTTATCCTCCGATAATCGTTATTGTAGGACTAGTATAGCAGAAGTTTCGGAGGGTGTCAAGAATTATCTCCAAACTTGTGGACACTTCATTTTCGATTGTAACATAAACATCGCCAATATTTGCTTTCGCGTTTCGTCTGTCGCAGCTTTGTGGTCCGCTATTACTCTAGCTCGTAGTTTCTTGTCAGCACACATTCTACTGGCGAATTCTTCTTGCTCTTGCCTATTCGACTTTTCTGACAATATGTCGTCAACTTCTTCTTTTATGATTTTAACAAGTTGCGAACTTTTCATCTTAGATCCTCTTAAGGCCCAACTCTTCTAGTTGCTTTGGGGAAAGCTTTTCTAAGATGATTTGGAATGCCATCTTTTCTGATTCAGTTAGGGCTTCAAGGTCACCTGTTTCTGCAAGGTGGTCCATCTCTTCTTTAATAATCTCTTTTAGTCTTCTTCTTGTAATTTGCATTTTAGGCTCCTAAAAGTTAAGTTTATAGTGTAAATAGTCTAAATCTGTTATAAAGTCTGCATTTTGTTTTCGCCGAATGAACTCGTCCCGGGGCATCTCCGCAAGATCTGAATATGGATTTACTGGAATGCTTTTGCAGGCAATACCATACTCTCTAAACTTTTTTGCTATCCCTAGTTCTTTTACTTTCGCGTCTTCATCCAAAGCAAGGTATACTTCATGCTTGTTGCGACATATTTTTTGGAACAACTTGTGATTCTCTCGCAGGCTAGAGCCAAGTATAGGGATGCAGTTCTTGTGTCGTATTGCATCAAACACTCCTTCAACTATAACAATATCATCATCCCAATCAATATTTAAATCATTGAATACAAGATCTTTGCTAGCTCTAGGGTTTTTATATTTCATCCAATCATCGGTGTAAGAGCGCGCGATAAAATAATTTAATTGACCCTTTAGATTAAAAGATGGAATAATAATACGACCTTCATATTCTCCATAATCACAGAATCCTATTTTCCACCGAAGGATATCTAAATCTGTTATATCTCTTGAGTACAGATACGAAAGAGCTTTATTCTTGTGCCCAACTGGTGTACCTGTTAAAGACTTAAATTCTAAAGGAAGGTTAATAATCTGGTCTGGAGTCTCAGCTGGTTCATCAAAAATAAATTCGTACTTAGATAAATCTACTTCCTCCGCGATACTAGACCACTCTGCATAATATTCTGGGGCGTGTTTGCTAATAAGATAAGAAATTTTATTACCCGAGTGACCACAAATCCAACACTTAAAAGCATTTTTTTCAATATTGACCGACATTTTCTTTTTATCATGATTACATTTCGGACAGTGAAAAAGCATTTCACCACCGCTAAACCATGGCCTGCCAAATGCTTTTTTAAGTATCTCCCTCTTCTCTTGCAATTTTATCCCCTGCCAAAGCTATAATAATACTATCGCACATATCCAAAGTTCCAGGCTTTGGGTTTCCATGCTTTGTATATTGTATCTCAATGTTGGGATAATTGTCAATAACAAACTGAAGTACCTTTTCTTTTGCGTTGTCTCCTCTTTTGATACCAACTCCGGCTTGCTTTCTAGCTGAAGTGGCTGCGATCATTCGAGGCTCTTTTGTTAGTGTGTCCCAGCATACCCAGGATATTATACCATTGAATCTAGATAATGTCGAGAGGGTTTGTGCAGAAGAGAATCCTGAACGAAAAGAATGCAGAGACTGCTCGATATAAACATGTGTTATGTTATGATTACTGACTAGACTTTTTATTTTTTCTTTTATGTGATTTGCTTTGTGATAGATTGTTGGAAAATGCTTCTTGTTTCTGGTGTCCCAAAACGTTGTCTCTACTATTTTTCCATCTACTACGATTGTGGCACCCGTAATTGATGTAGATATATCAAGACCTAATACCTTGTTTTTCGAGATATCCAATATATTTCTCCATTAAATTTTTCTTTTTATCTTCGTCGCTGTGATACCAAGCCCATATTAAGGACTCTTCCATCTTTTTAATTTCCACCTCAAGAACACTGTTCGATTTTTTTATTATTTCTATTTGTTCTTGATTTGGCTCTGGTGGCTCTAAACCTAACTCTTCCGATACTTCTACTATAGCATAATAATCATTTTCTTCTAAGGCCATTCTTGCTTTGTTAAATAAGGTTTCTTTATATTCTCTTTCAAACTCTGGTAAACCAGATAACTTATCTGGGTGAATCTCTTTTGCTATACGCTTAAAGGCTAGCCTTAAATTTTCATCTTTTTGTTTCTCGGCTGGCTTAACGTTCTCCTGGTTATCCTCTACATTTTTTTCAGTAGAGATGCCCTGTTCTTTGTTGTTCTTTTGCTTTTGTTCTTTCTTAACTTTAGAGCTTGGTCTTTTGGTCGAATTAAGTTTTTCATTAAATTCTGACATGAAAGATACATAAGCTTTCTGAAATATGTCTTTTGTTATTTGTAGAGCGTTTTTAAGATATTTTGCTCTAACCATAAGTAGCTTGTATTTTCCTTTGACTTCCATGGTATTCTAAAAATCTAGGCGCATTTTTATCATATAATCACGGTCGGGTGTTTTCTTAACAGGATTTGCTAGCGTGGCGACTGCTATTAAGTTTTTGTTCTCATCGTATATTCCAACTTTTGAAATATATGTAGTACTCTTAAAAGGAGCATCAAAGTTTACAAAATCAGAGGTTGTAATGTTTTTAATAGTTCTTTTTGGTTCTGAATACTTGTTGGCGTTTGACTCTGGTGCTTCACTTCCGGTAACATAAAAAGTTGGATTCACAGAAAAATTGTACATACCTTTTTCTGCAAACGCAAACAAAGTTAAAGTTGGTATCTTATTTGTCCCTCTGAATTTTACTTCACACGAAGATCTCACAACACTTCCACTGTTTATAGCTGTACCGACAACAGGTAAGCCCGTTCCAAAGCTCTTCCAAGTCATCGCTGATGGCGAAGAAGAGAAAAATTTATCTGAATATGATCCCCCGCTAATGTCCCAAGAACCAGTAAGAAGCATTATGCCTTGCTCATACAATGCCATGCCAGCTATTGCGCCTGCTTGAGAGCCCGTTGTCTCTATCAGTATACCATCACCGTTGACATCTTTAAGCTGACCAACCAGAGCACCTGTAACATAATAGTTTAATTCTATCGATTTTTTATCTATTTTAGAACCATAAAAAATACCTGGAACACAAATCATATTCACCTCTTTGGTGCCAAGGTCTCCATAGGAAAAGTTCTGGCCAAAAATGTTTCTACTTTCAATTACGTTCCTTAGTGATCTAATATATTTTTTATTTGCCGCGGCGGTGGTGGCTGAGCCAATGTTTGAAAAACCATGATCGCTAAACTCTGCACCAGAAGGAACAAAAATTCTACTAAGTCCTGCTTTCATAGGATAACTTTGCGTTATTTGACTTGCATTTGCAAATTGATTTTGGTCGTCAAACTGTGAAGTACTTATGCTTCTATTGGCGTATCTAGTTGTGTCTTTTTCTATATAAGAATATACTAGAGAGTCAGATGGCCTGTTTACATTCAGTTCATGTAAGCTAACTTGCCCGTTGGCGACATGTGTTACTTTATTAGAGAAATCACCATCCAATAGTATATTGTTATTTTTATAGACAGAGCCACTGAAAATTAAAAAGTTATACTCCGGTTTGGTGACCAGGGTACTATAAATCAGGTCCTGTCCTCCAAACTTTCTGTAAGTCATTTTTAGTAATCCAGTCTGACCCTCAAGGTCAATTCATTAGTTGGATCTTTTCTAAGCGGCTCAGAAAGCTTTGCAACAGCTAAAAGCTCATTGTCTGCTGAGTATAAACCTACAGTTGTAACATAAGACCTAGGAGGTGCAAGTCTATTGTCCCCCTTCACTACCACTTTACTATCTTTAAGGTATGTTGGGTTTGAACTGTAATTAAATTCATTATGGTTCGCTCTACAAAAGTATATCGTCGAATTTAACTCAGTTGTGTTATTGAACTGGACATTGGTTAGTCTATGCAAAAAAGCATCCGACATAGCATCGATCGTTGAGCCTGTTGCCATGTTTCTTAAATCTCTGCTAGTGGTGGTACTTCCTGATAAAACTACTGTATCTTGATCTCCAAATATAGAGCCTGTCAAGACAGCTACACCAGCTTGGTAATATAAAAGACCTGCGTCGGCGCCATTGCGGCCGAGCTTAAATGTATTATCAGGAACTGAAATTCCATCAACTGATGATACGTCCAGAGCTTTGTTACCAGCAGTACCGCCGGTATTTTGCGTTATCGTTACAGTCACACCATCTTGCACAGCGGTTACTGCTAAACTGCTTGCTGCAATTGCTTGCTGTATTCTGGATGCAATGTTAGCATTATTGCCAAGGACTGCCTGGATGCCAATGCTAGTTCCATTAACTGTATTGTTTAGTCTACTAAATGTAAATACAACAGAGTCGCCGCCGGCATCAGTCAACGTAAATGTTTGGTTGGTGTCTGGGTTGCCACTAACAGTCATAACCGCGCTGGCAGCTACATCTGTAAATTTAAGAAATCCATATTCACCTGCAGGAGAATTTGTGTTATAGTTTGTCTCTGCCCCTGTATCAGTCAGTGTGATTACAGTACTATCATTGGTGTCACCGTAAGTAGATGTGGCCAGTGACATACTGAAACTGCCTTTTTTAATTTCGTCTTTAACTAAGAGCCTTGAAAATGTAAGAAACCAAGCTTCGTTATATTTATCAGTGGTCGTATCTGCAAGGTTACCATCCTTATCAAATCTTCTAATTTTACTGTTTGTATCGAACCCAGAAAGGACTTGGGCCATTTGAGAATAAATGTTAAGCTTTTTGTTGTGTTGTGTACTAGTCGAGCCCGAGAACGAAGAGGATGCATGATAACCAAACGTAACATCAAAAGCATGATTAGCAGATGAACTCAAGAACGGATAATCGTACACCGATTTAAACATACCATGAGAAAAGCTTTTTACATTGTTGTGATTGTCATATGTTCCCGACACTAGAGTGCCCGTAATTGGTATAACCTCGTGAAGCAGTGTTCTAGAACTGGTTCTATCTGATTCGGAAAAAGGTTTAAAAAATGTATTAGCCATTATTATCTCCTAAACTATCAAGTCTTTCTTACTATTCTAACAGGAATGTCAATTGAGTAACCAGTTGTTACACCAACAACATTAATTAATGTATCAATAAATTTATATGCAGCTACAGTATCTACGCTTGTTATAGCTAAATTAGTACCCGATGATCCCAGTTCATCAAACAAAGCTGGTGACTGCTGAACGTGCAATGAAGCTCTTGGGTAAATTCTAAGTATAGATCCTAACGGCCCAGGGAATACTTCATTAATTTGTTCTTGTGTCCTAGGCTCTGGTTGGCCTATGATTGTTGACCTTTGTCTTTTATCTACTAGCTGCGCTGCAGATCCAGGCTTACCTTCCACTGTTCTTGTCCCATCGCCAAGAGCGACATAATATGATGCGATACCGTCATCATCAACAAATTGGTTTTGAAGAGATCGTGTTGTGAGTCCGCCGGCGATTGCCCTAGTTGCAACTTCATGTAATTGAATTAGTCTGTGATCAACTCTTATCAAAAATGCAGTCTCTAAAAGATCATCTGGAAGTTCTGATTTAAAAGATATACCTCCTTCGGAAGAGTTAATACCTTGATCAACTGCGATGTGTGTTGTATCTGCGCCGTCGATTGCTGCTTGTGCACCTAGGAGAATGCCTCGACTATAGGGTTTCGCAAGTGGGGCGCCAGTGCTATCTTGCTCCGTGTTAGTATCTGCTAACAATATGTAACCGCCTGAAAATGCATTAGCCGCGGCTGTCTGACTCCTGTTGCCCTTGTTGTCATTTAACTTAAACATAGGCATATATAAGATATTGTTCCTATCCATGGAGACTAGTTTACTCTTCATCAAAGAAGTATTGTTAGTAAATGCCTCAAGAATTGGTGTCTGCATGATCTCTAAATCATAAAATGCGGAACCACTTGGGTGCGATCCATTGTAGATACCATAATTGATCTCTTCATCACCAAAAGCAAACTTGGTAATTTTAAAATTTCCTCTTGCCATCCTTTGACGACCAGCGTCCGTCAAGACAGCATCTAAAATTATGTCTCCGGAATTGTCTAAAAAAGCCATCAATAAACTCCTCTTAATTATCAAAAATCAATAGTAAATAGTATTTTACTTTAAATAATCCTTTTATATTTCTTTTTCATTACTCGCGTTCAAGTTTGATTTTGCTTTGTGTAAAAGTAAAATTAATATCTACTTTTTTACCCGTTGTCTTAGACGTACATCTAAGCTTGAATCTTTTACCCCAGACACTTTCATTGTCAGTTTTTTTACCAAGTTTTAAAATGTCTAAATTTGGTGCTGTCTTTTGAAACTCTGTTGTGTCTGCTTGGGCCTCTAAACCAAGATCCTCTCTAATGTTTCGAAGCAAAGACTCTGAGCCCTCTTGTTGTGCCTCTAATCCTTGAAACACTTTTTCAAAGTTTATCATTTTTTGCTCTGTGTTGGGACTTATCTTAATAACTTTAGCAAAAGATATATCTAGTTCTTTTGGTTTTTTGTACATCTCGTAAGCTTCTACTTCCATAAATATGCCGTTCTGGTAACTTACCATTCTAACCCTAAAAACTTCTGTTGGATTAGAGATTCCGCCATCATCATATGTCCTAAACGTATAATAATAATACTTGTTTGGTTCAGCGTCAACGACAAAAAATGCTGTTTTACCTGTTGCCTGTTTTGTAATTATTGTTGCTGAAGGACTTTCAAAGTCGCGATAAGTTTCAGGCTCTTCTTCTATTCTTATCAACTCAAACTCATTTGGTAAAGAATCGGATCTATACAAAATTTCAGAACCGGCCCTTCTATTTTGAGTTCTATATATCTCTCGTATTATATCCTTATCTTCTCTTAATACTACAATTGGTTTTTCAAGTATCTCACCAAAACCAGATTGCAAAAGTATCGCGTACTTATTATCAACTCCCTGATAAGGCAGAAAGCTAACTTGTGGGGTTATTGGCGGCTTGTCTGCAGCTGACACTACCTTTTCAAAGAAAGGGGCATAAATGATGGAAACTGAGCGTCCAGATCGAACATTTATAGCCAAACGAGCGGGTGTCTTTGGAGGCAGTGCAGGACGAACAGTTTCCTGATCGTTTTCTAGCCAAGTATAAGAACTAGCCTCATCATTATACTCGTACTTTGTACCTATAACAAAATTGATGGTGAATATTTTATACTTATATTTACGATCAGGTATAATTTGAGTATCTAAAAATTCAAATCTTTCTATCGCGTCATTGTCCATCAATAGTATTTCTTGTATCTTTACTTCTTCTTCCTGGCCGAATTCATTCTGTACAATTCTGTGCTTTTCTATTTTATACCCAATCACTTCAGCATATGCTTTTCTACCATATAGCAAGTCTGCATAAGATCTTTGAAATTTTCCATCTTCGATTATTTGATTCATTTGATCTGAAAATATTTCACTTCTTATAAGCTCTTCAAGCCTAGTAAGTCTTTCATTGTCCCAGCCATGATAATAAAGTGGATACTCTTCTAAGTCTCGAGGCCAAAATAATTCAAGATTAAATTGGTTTGGGTAGGTTAACATCTGATCGATATCAACGTGTATATGATCTATAACATTTTGCACCGCCTTATCATTAACAGTTACGTCTATAGTGTTTTCTGGGTCTGGTGCTACAAATTGGTCGTCTAGGACTTTTGTGAATGTCTTCTCCGTCTTTTTTACTGCATTTACTAATCTGTATCCTTCTGGATTTTCTGCTGAATCAATGTTAGGTTTTAGCAATTGTAATATTAAGGTGTCCATCTTGTTTCTTTGTAGTGCAGCGTTTATCGGGCCACCTTGTGTAGTGTTGATAGATATTTCACAATAATTATTCAATGAGCCTTTAATTGCTTTATTTATCTCCTCTAGTGATTCAACACGAGTACTTGGAAATTTTAATACAGACTTGGACATAAATTCATTTTCGTTTGAAAACTCTTCGTAATTTGCAATTGAACTTTGATTAAATTCTATTAAGCCAGGTGGTAACACATCTTCTAATTGCTGATTATTGTTTATCAACCTTTCTGTTTGTTTAGATTGATAATATTGGTACACACTTGGTATTTCTAGTTCACTTTCTAGGTCCTGATGTAATTCTTGGTTTCTTATATTAACGGCGATATCTGCACTATCAAATGGTGAAATTATGATATTATTCATCTCACTTTCAAAAAACGCTGCGGGTGCATCGAATGTATAATCGAAAAACCTTTTATCATATTCTATATTACCGCCAACAAGAAAAGAAAATTTATCTGGATTTTGTCGCCAGAACTCTTCTCTATTGTCCAAGAGCCATGCTGATGAATTTGCGCCGGCCATATACATATCCATGATGTGTGTTTCGGCTGTTCCTTGTTCGAAATAGTCCTTTATTTGTTCAATAGATACTCTGGGAAACAGAAATGGCATGTTTTCCATCAATTTATAACCATCAGTATCTATATCCATTTTCCAATAGGTTAGCGCTGGATTATTTAACTCGGGTAATTCAGATCTCAACACAAGCAAAGAATATTCAAGCAGCTCGTGTCCAGATGGCTGGTTAAGTTGTATCGAGTTTGGTTCTGGTAAACGACTATCACCTGCTGGTCTAACTGTTATGCTTTCGTATTCCCCATTAAAATTCCAAAAATTTAATAAACACAACCTAAACCTGTCAATTTCATCTATCACTGGGTCTTCTGAGTTTTTCTGCCTTAACCAGACTGACGAATGGTTCATCCTGGCCTCCTCAATGCGGGTGCGCGCATCTTCGCTTAAGACATAAAAATTCTCTTCATTAATCGTGGTCAAATCACGAGTTGCCGAGACATAAGGTATTTCCGTAATAGCTCCTTCTTCTATTAATTCATCTATATTTTCAGGAGGCGGAGCCTCTGGTGGACTTGGCGGCGGAGGCGGTTGACCAGCATCTATCGCCACTTCTCTTGCAAAGGGATCCTGAACCGGAGGAAGAACAGTTGTTGGAATAATATTGGTCTGTGGGCGGATCATCCACGAGGGTATACACCTGCCGTTGCTGGATAAGACTTGGCCAGGAGGGCACTGTATTGGTTGAATCTCAGGTTCTTGTCTTTGTTCGTCACACGGATTTCTTATGGCCATAAATTATACCTACCTAATATTAATAACTAGTCCCGCTTGGTGTACTTTGATTACGATTTGTTATTGAGCTATTAGAACTAGCGACTCCAGAAGATAATGTACTTTGATTACGGTTTGATATTGGAACGTTAGAACTAGCAGTTCGATAATCTTGCCTATTGTCATCTCTTACTGTTGTTTGCTGTGATTGTAAAAGTATAACATTGTCTGTCAAAACCGCGTTACCCAAGGCGCTTGACTGGTTTTTATATATTACAATTGTTGGCTCTACAACTTCTGTCGCTGGGACAAGGCCATTTGGACTAATCGCCATCGGGATAAAAGATTTTTCTGTTAAAGCTTTTTTATTTTTTTGATTTTCTTTTTCCTTCTCTGCTTTTAAGGCGATACCACTCTTACCTTGTTGGACCTTTTCCTTAAAAGTCGCAGCGTTTTTAGCCCTCTTAATAGAACTATTTACAGCTAGTGTAGTCTTGATTGTATTATAGACCTCTTTGAGCGCCTCTCTGTTTGCAAAAGTCTCTTTGTATTTTTCTTCCATTTCTTTTTCAAATGACTCAGAATTATCAGAAAGCACTACTGAACTAACTATGGAAGATTGTAGATCTTTTGTCATAAACTTATCTTTTTCTATCCCTTTGTTTAGAATCTCTGACTCAGATGTTGCAGTAGCCTTAGTGATCATAGACTCCAAAGATGCGCCCCCGTACTGTGTTAAAAGGTTGTCAACTTCATCTAATTCATCTAAGACAGACATTGTATTTTCAGTTTTCGTCACCGGTGCAAAATTACTTTTTTGTATCGCCGCTTGAACTCTTGAATTTGCCTGCTCAAATTGTTCATCGGTAGTTAACTGGTTAGTACTCACTATTGTTTCTCTTCTGAAAGTTCTTTCAGTGTCTAGTGAGAAGGCACCTTCATCCGTATTTCCTCGAGGTATCACTACCGCCTCTGTTAGACCATAAAACAGAGAAGGTGCTACAGGAGCTAATGGTAAAGTAGGCAAGCCACTTACTGTGATTTCTTCCTGTGTCGGTATTCTAGGTAATGCCGCACGAAGGAACACAGAATTGTTTGGAAACGTTTTTGCTATTATGTTTGCACGTCCCGAAACTTTTATTAGTTTATTTGGAAACCTTACTGTATTTGAAATATTTTTCTTCTTATTACCCAAGTCAAGAATACTTGGTTGTATCACCCTGTATGGCTCTAGAAGATAATTTAATTTTAACTCTAGTTTCTGTGCTATATCTAAGAAATATTCTAATGTTTCTATCGTAGTGTTCTTAGCTAGCAACGATCTTTTGACTTGTTTTAGTTCGTCAGAGTTAAACTGCTCTTTTGCAGTTAAAACATATAACAATTCAGCATATAAATCAACTATATTATCGCTTCTATATTTAAGTTGTTGTGATCTTTCCTTAAAAAATTCTGAAAAGTCACCTATTGAATAGTTATAATTTCCAACTGCATTAGCTTGTTCTCTGTTTTGTTGATCTTGTAAGCCATTTTCAAACTGACTGCCATTATAATAATTTGATTGTCTATAGTCTAGATAGGGCCTCGAAGCCTCATTGACATATTCAGAATACTGTTTAAGGGCCAGGCTATACTCTTCTTTTTTTGCTTCTAAGTAGCACAGTATACCATCTTCTAAAGTTATTTCAAGATTGTATTCGTACTTTGCTTTATTTGTATGGCGGAATAAATCATAATCTTTTATAATAATAGTCTTTGTTTTGTTTGTAACTTTTGGCTGAAGTTCAAAAATACTCGAATCTGTATTTGTGGCCGCGGTAATAATAGATTGTGTTAATCCGGCTCTGGGCGCACTGGTTCTGATAAGATGTTTTTCTATTTGATTTTTATCGTAGTCCTCATAATCTGGTGATGAAACAGAATTATTGCCTTGTGGGTGTGCAGTTAATCTAACTCGCGAAACTGAAAAATTTTCTACCTTGGAAAGTCGCATTATTTCTGTTAAAATATTCCTACTAGTGTTCGAATCGCTATTGTTGTGCAAATTGTAGATATACCCTAGTGCAGAATTAGATGTAATTATATCATCCATTTTTAATAAAATTATGCCGCCATGATATATTCTTTCCTCATCTGTCGACACCCACGCTAGATCTTCTGGATCTATTGATGTATCTGTTAAGTTGATGTTACCTCTTCTTAAGGATGTTATAGTTAGATCCCTTAGAGTGTCGGCATACTGACTGACCCTGTCCCTGCTAATAGACGATAAATGCCCAAGCTGTACATTTAAAGCCTGCAAGATTTGATCCCCAAAAGATAACAAATCTGGATCAAATATGTCTGATGACTCATTTCCATTGTAGCCGTTGTACACCCTATCTTGCGAGAGGTTCATACCCTCTAGTGAAAGTGCTCTTTGTACAAAAATTCTTGATACAACTTTTGTGTTTTCTATTTCTCTTACAGAAAGTTTTTCCCTTTCTTGCATCTCACCTTGGGCAGGGCCAGCCATCCAGCCAACATAGCCAGATGGGGCCGGGCTATCTTCTGAATGATAATGAGCTGGTCCCGTGTAGGCTTCCCCATTTTCCATAAAAAACACTCTTCTTGTTTCTGGGACAACCATGTAGCCGTTAGTGCGAAACCCCTGCCTTGACCTAACTAGGCAATTTTCATATATTAATTCTGATCCTACTTGCGACAAAGGGCGCATAGCTCTAAGACCGAAATCCTCTTTTAGTCTAAGTAAATCCATTTGTGCAAATGCCATAATGTTTAGCTCTTCTTCTTGTTCGCCAAGTGGGTTATTTAATAAATCAATTGTAACTTCAAAAGAAGTATTATAGCCTTCTGGGTCGTCTAAAAGTCCTTGGTTTATTGGCACTTGGTCTTCTGCTGCGATAAGCGGGTCTTTTAAAAAGTATTGACCCTGCAATATTTCCTCTAATGTGACTGCTGTGTATCCTTTTAGGTTAAAAGGGTTTGGTCTATTGTTATCAACTTCTGTTTGGTTTCTTGGTCCAAGCACAGTTTCCCAAAGTGCTAGGTTTCTACCTCCGGAAATAGAGTATAAACCTTCGACTCTTAAAGATGGGTAATAAAAACGTGATAATTCTAATTCGCTTAATTTAGGGACGGCAATAAAATAATATTTTACGTATGGATTAAATTCGCTTGAACCTAGCCAATTATCATAATTTATGTCTCTAGGTCTCATAAGTGCGCAAAGTATCGTAGCTTTTTCATTAGACACAATTATCTTTCTAATAGCAAACTCAGGTATTATCTCTGACGACACTAAAGGGGTATGGCTAGGCATTTTTATTTGTCATCCCTGTAAAAGCGGCCATGTCTTGGTGTGATAGTAGAGTCTTTGATCACTTCATCGTCTACTTCAATTGTGAAATATTTTTTAAACTCTTCCTCTGATTCAATTTTTACTATATCGTTGTTTTCATCTATTTCAAAAATTTCTATTTCAAAGTTTTCTCTTAGTTGGTTTATGTCAGTTTCTTCTATATCTATAATGATATTTTTCTCCGTAACTCTCAACTCACTATTATCTACAAAGCCTATATTGTTAGATAGCAGATCTATGTAAACTTGATAATCTAAGATACCAGGATCAATATCGTGCTGTCTTGTTCTGTCTTCTATCAACTCAAATGATGAAGAAATGTTTAACTGTGGCACAGGAAGTGAAATACCTTCAACATTTATTGTGTCAGAAGAGCTGCTAATTTCTGAGTCTAAAATATTTACCCTAAAAGATGGTGCAGTTTGTGAATTTATTTTTGTATTCGACAGTGGGTATTTCAAAATCTTATCTGCTATTAAGGGGTCTTGTCTTCTCTTTATTTCCATGAAAGTCTTCATGGAACCAGAATTTATAAGATTTTGGTTTTCATCGAATCTTGTTTCTACGCCAACAACTAGGTGTTGGGTATCTAGCCTCTGAGATTCTTTTATTCTTTCCTCCGACCTTTTCTGTGGCTCGCTAAAACCAGCAGCCTCCGAATTATATAATATTCCGTCGTCGAAAAATCTGTAGAAAACTGGTTTGAAGGCTCCGCGAGCTAAAAGATTCTTTCCAAATTGAGTAAGTTTTATATCTAAAACATCTTGTTTTTTATCAAAAAAAGCCATTTATAAAATATCACCTATTTTATTATTCGTCATTATTCAGATAGTTGAAACTATCGATTTTAGCATCTAGCTTAATTAGTTCCACAAACGAAAAGTAATCGTATGGCCAGTTAAACTGCAAGTCCATTGTACCGTCTTCTCTTCTGCCTGGTAAGTTCTTCGGTAAAGTTAACCCAGTTTCTGAACTTTTTGCAGCAGCTAAATATTGCAAGCTTTCTATATTTTCTTCTCTTGGGTCAATAGATCTTCTTCTTATTTTTTCAAGACTATTGACGCCACGCTGCTTAACTTTAAAAACCATCCACCTTGTTTTATTATCACCAGATGGCGAGAATAAGGATCTGGGATTGTCAGCTGGGCACAGGGGAGATCCATTAAGCTCTACTGTTTCCAAGTAGTGGCTAACATACGATATATCATTATGTGGTCTCAGTCTTCCCAATAGTTGCTCATTGGTATATGAATATCGTGGACTGGCTGTGCTCTCAGGCGATTTTGGATAAAGATTTTGCCAGATATTCGACAGATCTTCCCTATCAAAAGAAGCATGAAATTGAAAGAAATACATCATAAATGGGGTTGGTATATCCCGGGCTGCAGCATTTCTTGGAACTCTAGTGAAATCAAACTGTGGTGGTAAGATATATTCATCCATCATAAACAGTTGATATTCAATTGCATCAATAGGCGCATCTGAAGTTGGGACTTTTGTCCTAATGTCCATTTCTGCTTTATAGCTGTTATAACTTTCAATCGTTAATATTCTGTCAGTTAAAGGGGTCGTTTTCATTTGGTTTCTGACCTCTTCGACGTTTTGTTTGGCGATTTGATAGTATTGGTCATTAAGTTTCACAAACTCTATTATGTTCTCAAGATCTTCTCTTACAGTATACGGTATAGCTACAATAGCCTCTTTCACTATTTTTCTGTCTTCTACTAAGCCAATCCTGCTTCTGTAATTTTTAGCTCTCTTGAGGCCGCCCACTGAGGGTTCATTTTCATTATTAAATCCAAGCTTTTCAGCTAAGCCACCAGAACCATCTGCTTGGGCGACATCTTTGATAGATAAAAAGTAACCCTTGGCATCTTTTTCATTTAAAATAGTGCCTTTTTGGTGCCACATACCTGTAGAGCCAGTCAGAAAAGTTCCCGTTGTAGAGCCTGCTTTTGGTAAACCACGCTCATAGTAGGTGTCCCAATATCTAGTTTTCCAAGGTGAGCCACTGACCTGAGTAATTGCATCTGTCTGCAAGTTGTATGCAGACGCCTTAACATCAGAAAAATCCATAACTGGGGTTTCCCACTTGGTTTGTATAACCCACCTTTGTAATAAATTATTAGGATCAACTTGCTGAAGGTTGAAACCATTTGCTGCATCTGGTTGGTGACCCTCTATTTGCTCTAAGTTATCAGTCCTCAATGTCACACACATGCCTAAATTTAAAGACGCTGAAAGTGACATAGATTGCTTGTAATTTGTATTAAAATTAGCATTTGATGGTGCTGTATGAAAATTATAATACTCGTATGTAGACTTCTCTATTATTTCTGGTGCGCCGTAAACTCTTGACTCCGTTGGAGTAAAAGTAATCTCAACATAAGGTGTAGCATTTGGATCTAAAAACGGTGGAACAAATGGCGCAAAGCCATGTTCAGTTTTAGATGTTACTGTGCTTGTGGTGAAAGAGGCTGGCTGGCCTGGTTCACCGTCAGTAATAATGCTGATAAAGCCACTGTGAGTCTGCGTGTAAACTTTACCCTCGAGTTTAGCCTTTTCGCCAGTTGTACCATCTTGGTAGCTACCTTCAGAGGGAAGACCAGAAGAATTAAAAACTGGAAAAGTAAGCATGCTTCCGACAAAAGATTGTAAATGCGGCGCTGATGAATCGAACGGCTCGCCATCGCCCTTTTGACTCTCAGCATAACTAAAATTGTTTCTTGGGCCAAATACATTAGATGTTACAGTTAAGTTATTGCTGCTTTTATTTATTGTAACATCTAGCCCAAGGTCAGCATTTGTTAAAGCTGTCTCAAAACTAGTGGCTACAGCTGTACCAAGGGCGTTCTTTACGTTTATCAAAGCAACATGGTCATCTTGACCAAAGGCCCAGTGATTGCCTGCACCATTGGAGGTGAATATTGATTTGACGCCGGCGTTTGCTGATGATGTCAAATAAATCTTTACTGCTCCAGATTCAGACGAAGGGTTGCTTGGAGCAGTGAAGTGGTCTTCATTATATAAAAACACATGCAAAGATTTGTTATTTTCATCTGTAAATACCAGCTGTGGCATAAAATGCGAAGCTGTTGCAGCATTAACGTTATACTGCACAGAGCCACCAGATCCGTGATGGTCGTTAAAAGTGAGCGTAAAACTAGGCTTTGTCGCGGTCGAGCCCACTTGCGTATACTGGGTCAAGTTCACCCCTTGAGCAGAATCATCAACTGGAGGACCAAAAGCAGAGTGTCTATCATACATAACAGTGTTAATGTTATTTAAATGTACTCTCATTTTGTAAGTGCCAGCTTCAAAACGTTCTCTGATTGGCTTTGATATAGCTGTTGTTAGGTGGCCGTCTTCAAGAAAAAAGTTTACTGTTTCAGCAGCGAAGTTTTGAGACGCCATAGTGTAAGGACTTATCTGCCTTGAAAAAGCTCTTCTGGTGTTTGCAAAGGTTATCCCCAACCTCTCCTGAGCATCATCTTCATCAAAACGGCCAAATAGTCCGGGGCGTTCAATAATTTTATGAAAATGTTGGTCGCCATATATCAAACTAGCACTAGGGTGTGGCTCATTATCGTACATTGATTTACCAAATATATTAGTCGGACTCAGTAAGTCTTCGAACTGAATTCTCTCAACAACACTCCCTGTCAATCTAGGTATCCCTAGGTTAGAAGCTCCAAGACTATTATTAATCAATGAGCCCGTAAATAAGTTGGTAGACGGCATACTGATTGTACTAAAGTCAGTCATTATTGTTAATTCTGGTAAATTGTTGTAAACACTATCAAAAGAGCCTGAAAATATCGGATAGTCGACTGCTATTCCAGATTTTATAGAGTTTAACAGCAGACCTGGCCCAAAGAGTGGCTTTGATGCCTGATATCTCGATGCATTTGCTCTTAGTTTCGCATACCTTCTAGCTTGGGTAGTAGTTAATGAGCCGGCTGCTGGTACCTTTACTCTGGCTGCGTCTATAAGATCATCTGACAGGTAATTATCATTGAACAGTTTTGCTAATTCTACAGCTCTTTCAGCAGGATAAAATCCCTTATAAGGCAAAAATTTCATGGCTGCTTTACATTTCAGATTTATTCTGGCATGCTTGAGTGGCAATTCTGGATCATTGGGGGCGCCAATTGTATTTTCATCATACAAAGAAAAATACTTTAAAAAATCGCTGTTTGAATAAGTCTTAAAAAAGTTGCCCCCAACATTAACATCGCCTGAAGAGTTTTGGTATATTGCGCCCGTAAGAGTTAAAAAGTCATTTCCAATATTTGGATAATCTCTATCTCCCCTTATTGCGTCTTCAACTATTTCACTCATTCTAAACTCTGGGACAATTGAGTGATCTGGAGCGACGTTAATTATCTCCTCCGAATAGTCAGAGTAAGAATCATAAAACGGACCCCTAGTAGTGTCTGCTGCTTCCCACTTCGCTTCTCCGGATAAGTAAACAGCTGTACTGTGAGGCTGTGGTATCCTTCTGTTGTACACTAGTGATATTGGCGGTGTTCCATAAAGGTTGTTCATGCCCAAAGGAAATGTACTAAAATCATTTTGTAGTAAACCTTCTCCAAGTTTACCCTGTGTAGTGGTGTCTCCTACTAAAAACGCATTGCCATCATTTAAAAAAGATTTTGTAATATCGACAGGCTTTGTTGTAAAGTCTTTTCTTGAGTCAAGAACCCAAGTAGAAGATGTTATATAATATGGTATGACTTTGGAATCATCTGTAGAACTAGCTCGACCAAGCCTCAGTATATCAAACTTACCAAAAATAGAGTTTTTATAGTCATCCGTATTGTTAGAAACAAACTCACTAAAAGCATAAAATCCATTATTGCCTGTTAAGAATAGCAAAGTATTATTTACATTATTTGATATATTACCTGTTAACGCTTGGTTTCTCAGATCTCGCGATGAATTAAAAGGGAAGTAATCAAAATTGACCCTTTCTCTTGCGTTTTCGGTATAAGCATTGGCTTCTCGAGGGTAAATTGTCTCAAGATAGCTGACCTCCAAAGGAAGCGCCTCCTTTGTACTGTCAATAGTGATATTCGAAATCATATCGAATGACTTGTGGTAATCTTTTTCTTTTAGTCTTATATCTTTTATTAGCTCTTCATTTGAAAATGTTGTCAAATCGTTTTGAAGCGTCTCTTTGTAAGTAGAGACTTTTGAAGCTGGAATGTTTAGCTCTTCATAGTATACGCCGTCCATAACCCACAATGATTCTCTAAGACGCTGTGTCATCCTAGGTTGTTCTTCTCTTTTAGCTGTAAAGTATTGTGGCAAAGACGGATTTGCACCGTCTGTATATTGTACCTGCTGTCCATTTGGCACTCTTACAGATTGGCCACCGTGAATAGTGATCCTAATTGGTTTTGACTTTGTTGACGCAATTGGCTCAATATAATTCTTAACCATCCTGCTCTTGTTAAAACTAGGCTTATCATCCAAGAACCTCGCCCTAACATACGCGTCAGATGAAATATTACGATGAGTTTGAGCGGCGATGTTCATAGAAGGTGTTTCTTCTGCTTGGATAATTGAGCTTACACCAACTGTTGGGTCGCCTAAGAAAACTCGTGAAAATGTATTTGTCTTTCTATGTGCTCGGATAATTGGATGGTTTCCGCCTCTAAGTTGCTTCCACGTTGGCCAACCGTAAGGTCCTTGACGATTAAGTATAATTGAATTTAAAATGGTCGCGACACCATAACCATAGGAATTCCCGAAAACAGCAACTGCGGCGGTTAGGTCGATGTCACCGTCTTCACTGCTAGTCTCTGTCGCTTCGGTAAGCGTAACATTGCCACTAGAGCGAATTGAAAGTCGTTGGCCAGAAAAACTTTGATTAATATAATTTGCGTTCACGAGAGCACTTGACCCCTCTGTCCACTCTTCATCAAATGACAAAACTATAGATTGCCCTATTGTGTTTGTGTCTGTGTTAGTTTCGTCGACAATATGGGTGTTTAAGCCAGCTAGATCTACTGGGATAAAACCCAAAAAATCTATTTGAACGCCGGAAGAATTATATGAAAGATCAGAATCTTCAACATCTATACCAAATATGCGTCTTGTAACAATGCCATCGCCAACTTCGGTGCGATTTACATAGCTACCAAAAAGACTAGCACTTAGAAATTGTATTGCTTTTGCACTACCAGTGTCAAACATATGTTGGTGCCCAAAACCATCGTTTGCTTCCACAAAATCAAACTTACTATTGAGAGCACTGGCTGTTATCCAAGAATAACCAAAATCATTCTGCGGTATTGCATGTTGTACAAATTGATTGTCTGGTCTAATTTGCTTGCCGTAAACATCACCGTCGGACCCTGAAATCACTGAATAAAAGTGATTCCTGTTTGTCATGTGCATCGATGCATTTACAGTAGAACCTAATCTAAATCCAAATTGCTCTGACTTTTCCGCAGATAACTTATTAAGTGGTTGCCGAATTGAAAGATTTCTGTAATTTAATGTATTGTATACAGAGTACTCACCTGACTCTTTGTCTCTGCCATACACGCCTTGTGTCTCAGGTCCACCGGGGGAGCTAAATTGATTAACAATTATATGTTCAGCTCTGCCTCTAACTGGGGAAGTAAAGTCCGGTAGACCTGCTACATAACCTTCTGACACAGGGGTTATGATTATACTACCACTTTCTATTAAGTAAGAATTATTAACGTTGCGACCGCTAGTCATGACAATATCGTAATCAAAAGTGTAGTTACCAAGACTCGATGATGAATAAATGCTACTAGCGTTTGCTTTAATGTTTCTTATACTATAGTTTGTAGCTATCCCCAATCCTCTAGGAGTATAAGATTTAGGCCCCTGAGTCTGCTTTAGAGTCAACGTAGTAGCTGTTGCTACAAGATTGTACGCTTCAGGTCTATTTTTACCGGGAGTGGCGAATTTAACTCTTCTATGTGGCATGCCACCAACGATTGAGCGCATGTGAGGACTTTGAATTACGCCAGTATCGTCATCATGGTTGTTCGTAATTTTCAAATTAGATTTAAAATTTGAAAAATCTGTTCCAGCTGAGGAACTGTATAGGCTAAATGGAAGGACCATATCTGCATCTGCATCAAGATATCCTTCTGTTCCAGTTGTGTCGGTTTTTGCAGTGTAAATCTTTTCCTCTTGTGGATCAATTACATCGTTACATTGCTTGAATTCATATATATCTGAGCTTTCTATTTTTATTTCTTTACCTGTTGCAATAATTGGCTTGTACAGGGACTTGTTTTTATTTGCTTTTCTGTTCGAACCAATGTTAAGAACATGAGAATTTTCTCCAGCAAACTTGTATGGTTTTGATAACTTTCGTAAAACATATGTTGAACCACTTACATCAGTGTTCTTTCTTTGTCTTAGTTCTTCCCTATCTTTATTTGCAGAATCACTACTAGATGTTATAAATTTATTTAAAATTCGACTCGCTCTATCGTTCCACCACAGACAATTATCAGATTGGCTATTACTTAGTGGTGCATGACCATGCTGCCAATCATATAAAAGCTCGTTAACACCAAGAATCTGTCCTACAAGCTTCGGGTCTTTATATTCAAACTGTGGCGCTTGATGCTTATACTTACTTCTTTCTAAAGCGTGACTTTCAACAACGTCTTGGAGACCTAAGTTCATATCTGTAGTGGCAGGCTGAAGTTGCTGCAGCAGTTTAGCTAAAGAACCGTCGATCCATTTATAGTATTCTATAAACCTCTCTAGATCTATGTCATTTTCAACTTTTGAGAAAAACCTTTCTCTGAGTTTTTCTAGTGACTTATATTCTTGCCTATATTTGTATACCGGGTCTCCGATGAGATTGTTATATGATTCTATACCCGATAACATATTCAACATCTCTTTTGATATAACCTGGTACATACTCTTTTCATAAGAGTGTAAATATGTAACGGGTCTGCTATCTAATTCAAAGATATCAACTTCTCGAGCTTTTATTTCGATTTTTGATTCAGATGCTAAGTTATCGACTGTAAAATTTCTCACACTTGACAGAAACTCTTGCTGAACTGCTCCCCTTTGATGCTGCAAATTGTATGTAACTGCTGGATATTTGTAACCCACAATAGGTCCGTAATCTCTTATATTTTTAGAAGAGCCACTTGCAAAGTCATATATGTAGCTTGTACTTGTGTTCAGCTCTTGGGTATCATCAAACTGCCAATTTAAGATTAACGTATCTGCCTGCAGTCGCGACGGTCCTTGGTTTCCAGTCTTTCTATCTAGCGGATGTTCTCTTCCTATATTGTTCAAGCTTTTTGCGTGATATTGCATATCTTCTAAGCTTAGATTGTCATCCCAGACACTAAATGTTAAGGCCTTAGAATCAGCGATGTTAGATAAAGATCCTATTATGTTTTGCCTGTCTGCTCCCAAGAAAAAACTTTTGTTACCCGCCATCAAACTTTGATAATTTGCTTCAGTTATCGAGGAAGTTAAGTGAAACTGTAAAGTCTTTACTCCGATATCATACCTATAGCCAACAAATTCTACCTTATATTTTTGTGTAGATCTATTATCAGAGTTTAAAAGAGGACTACTTGTATCTTCAGTGTATTTAACTGCTAGGTACCAAGGAACATTTGCATAAACTTCGCTAAAATAATCAGTTGTTAACGTGTCAAAAATTGCTGCGGAGCTGGTTAACCTAAAATAGCACCCATTGTTTAAGGTGCTTGACTTTATTGTTTGAACCCTGAATCCTGAATTGTTTTGTGCAGTTACTGATAAGTTTGATCCTTCAACCTCATTTAAACCAAAAACAGAAGCTGTAATGGCTGTCTTGTTATCGTCTATAACATAAGGGAAAAGTATATTTGCCTCGGCTGTTAGTGATGATGGTGAAGATTTACCCTCAATATAATTTCTTTCATTTGCCGCAGAAGCTGTTTGAAGTAATACTGTACCATTATTTGATCCGGTAAAGGCCATAGATTTAATTCTAAGTGCTTCATAGTTTGTGCTATTAGTCAATATTTTTTCAACATTTTGACCATACACATTTAAAGATATTAAACTTTCATCTACACCAAAACATCTAATAAGATTACGAAATGACTCATGGGTACCCTTAGTTTTATATATGTTCGGTAAATTTGCGTGTATTGCGTTTAAAATTTTGTTTTTTGTATTTTCTACTTTTGACTGTATAAATGCTTCTGATAAAGATGTTTTTGAATCTGCTATTCCAAATTTTAAATTATAAAAATATTCATTAAGATCTGCGCGGCTGGCGATGGGTGCGTCCTCTATTCTAAAGCCTTTTCCTAGAAGATTTTGAACCGAAAAATTTTCTTCACCAAACATTTGCCTATAGGATATATTAAAGTCCTTTTCGCAACCAAGAACAGCATAAAAGTTTTCATTATGGTTTACTGTGCCTTTTGCATAAATATAATCCCTATATTGACTAAAGCCAATCTTTGGTAAACCATCTATAAGCATCTTTATAGCGTCAAATTTTTGACCTATTGCTTGCAATAAAATAGAAAAATCACTATCTAAATTATTTGAGCCAGCTCGCGAATCGTATGCCCATTGCGGCACACTTTTAAATAGTGATGCATGATTTTGCTCATCCCAAGCTTGACCAATCTTAACTAATGTGTCCAAACTTGTTTTGACATTTGCAGCCGATGAATTTATACTAGGGTCACCTGTTTCTATTTGGGTAGATGTACTAGAGATAGTTATAGCTGATTTATTTGACCTAAACCCTGAAACATATCCAACAATTTCGCCATTATTTAAGCGTCCCGAATAATCAAGTACAATCTTATCGTCTTCAATTTTGTTAGTGATACCCTCATTAAACTTAAAATATACACCCAAATCACTATTTATTCTTTCTTCGTCAGTAGCGCCATTAACTGGAAAATCAAAATAATTGCCTATCTCTTCGGCTGTTCTTTTTACTTTCCAAAACCTAAACTCGTCAATTGACCCACTTAATTTGCCATAACCTAAACCGCCATTATTGTCTTTTTTTGCACGTAAAGCACCGAGAGAGGCATTAAAATAGCCATCGACTGATCCCATACTTGCCGCGTTGACTGAAATCTTGTGGTTAAAAGCTCCATCGACGTAAAGTTCTAACTGTAATTTAGAACCAGTGTGGTATGCGGTCAAAGCATAGTGGTGAAAACTTCCATCTGCTATTGATGCAGTTGTCAAATTTTGACCAATTTGCTGACGATTTGCGCCGGCGGTACCAGACATATAAGTAACATACACTGGGGAACCACTACTAGCTGAAAGCTCTAGTAAAAAGCGACCATAAGCACTAGTTCCCTCAGCTGAATCGACAGTGTGTGAATCAAACACAATTTCACTTTCTGTCTTCGATGAATCTATAAAAGAATTTTTTCGCAACCAAAATTCAACGGTGTTACCAATAGAAGGATCAATTTTTAAACTACTTTCTCTTTTTGTTGCACTGTCCAAAACAGTCCCAACATAAGGGCCGCCGGAAAACTTAATATATTGTGGGTTGTCTGATAAGCCGTATCTTCCACTTTTAGATCCATCAAGATCTCCCCAGCTTGAAGTTGAAAACCCAACATGGCCAACTTCAAGCGGATATTCATGTTGTAACACTGCGAGATCTATTGTACTAGCACTGAGTGACCAATTTATTTTCTCTAAAGCAGAACCATCATATGGATATGAATTGTGTATGTATTCAAAGGAATTTTTATAATACTTTTCCGCGCTGCCGTATGTAGCCCAAGTTGATGGTTCTCTGATATCTATCGCAGGTAGAACTCTTTCTACTAATTTTTTATAAGCAGACGCATATTCAGGAGATTCTACGACATCATTGTATCGCTCATTTTCTTCAGAAGATATTGGTGAGAAGCGGTCCCCGATAAATACCTGACTTTTTCTTTCTTCTGATATTGGGTCAAGAAATTTGTTGTCTTTTTTCATGAATCAACTCTAAATCTAAACTTTTCCTGTTGCTCTATGTAATTAGATCCATCTTTAAAAACAAATGAAATTTCATAAGCGTTATTTTTCTCAAGTAAAGACATATCTAAATCAAAGAAGGAGCCACTTACATCATATGACAAAGATGAATAACTAGGCGTACTTCCTGTAGAATATGATATTACATCATAATTGTCAGAAACTTTAGTTATTTTATAATATAAGTCTCTTATTGTGTTAACCGGAGCTGTATTCTTAGCAACAGTGTAGATATTAGGTTGCCAATTTTTATTTCTTGTGTACACTCTCAATGTTGTTTTTTCAGTTTGTAGATAAGAGTCCTTTAGATTTGTTATAGAAACTTTATAATTTGGCACTACATATGAATTGTCTGATGTCTGTGTCTTTACACTAAAAGACCCTGTTACTCCAAGTGGGGTCAGAGATGCGCCTGTTCCATCTGATTTGTACCACATGTCGTATAATTCTGTCTGGGCGCCGGCGTACTCGAATTGTGCTTTATAAACCCCTGTACTAACTTTGCTAGCAGTTATAAAAGTTAGTGCTCCTGCAGATACACCTCCAGCTTGAACAAGTGTTTGAGCTGTACCACCAGTAGAAGAAGTCATCAATTGTGCCAAGACATAGTTTGAAGGTGCTGGAATGTCTATAAAGCTCCCGTTTTGGCGATTGTACAAGTAGATGCTATTAAGGTTATTGGCTGCTGGAACAAGAGGGCTGGATTTTACTATGCTGTTGCGGTCATCCCTTATCGAATCATTCCATTGTGCTTCTATTTGAGGCTTTAAGAAAAACTCATGAGAACTTCTAGAATAAAACTTTTTAGTGTAATAAGATCTATCTTTAGAGCCATTCTCAAAATCATCCCGTAATTTTAATACAATCCCATAGTTTGGAAGACCATGGCCGCCTGCAAACTGAGCTATGGTTGCTTCAGAATTCTCCATTGTAGTACTGATAATCGTGTTTCCATGAAACCCTGGAACAGATTGAGTAAGTGTCAGAATAGCTCCGCCGCGGTTTGTTGTTATTTTACTATCAAAATCTGAACTAAGCCTACGGTGAATATCCTTTGTAATGTCTGCTGCGGAAGCACTCATCTTTAGAAAAACATTGTTGCCAACCGTATACGTTGATTCATTGATAAAAGTGTATACAACTTTTTTACCTTCATGAGAAAATATAGTAAGAGAATCGTTGACAGTTGGCACCCCCAGAAGCTCCACTGATGCGGAGGCTGCTTGGCCAGTGTTGTTTTGGTTCTTTAGCCACTCTTCTGTCCAAGGTGTTATATCTATCTCTATGTTTTCTGTACCAGATTCTAGTGACTGAGTATATTCTAAAGGTATATTTACTTTTGAAGCATAACTGGAACTTAAGTAATCTGAACCAGTAGTGTGCCAGGGTACTCCGGAACTAGCTGAAGCCCAATTGCTCGCGCCCAAGTTTAAGTAACTTTCCATGTCTAAGCCATCACCCTCTGTCCAGTCTCTAACAATTGGATGCACTATGACAGTATAATTTTCAGGAGTTGTTTGCCCATGAGGCGTGTTCGAAAGCTTTAATTTAAACTTTGCTGAACCGGAAGCTGGTATTTTTCCAGAAGTCCTATCTGATGCAATTGTATTCACTGGGAACTCTAGAAGTATTCTAGTTTGCTCGACAGAACTTGAACTGGCCTGGCCATATATAGAAAACAACTCTAATATATCTGATGCGCCCATATTGGCCTTCGTAGACCTAGCAGTCAAATTTTCTCTTAAAGCATTAGCAATTGTATTGTCTTTAGTTGAATTATATCTTTTAATACTCATTATCCTACTATGGTCCCCTTAATATCGTCGATAAATTTAATTTCCCAAATACTATTCTCTGGGATGAAAATATAACTGTCATCTGGTGATGTGTTGGTTTCAACATCGTAATAGTAATCTGTATAGCTTGACCCAACAATTGAACTGACCTTTACGCCGTCCAAGATAGGAACGCTTGCGACCTCTGGTATGGATTGTATAATTCTCATAATCTCTGTTTTGTACAGAGGTTCACCAATTTCTGGTGGTATTGACGACAATTCCTCAAACAGCCTTAATTTAATTGCAGATATTGCTGTCTGTTGATTTACATTTCTCTTTAAAACTACTTTGAAATCAATTCCAAAATTTATGATATTTGCGTCATAAATGTCAACGCTGTCAGAGATCATTCTGACTGAATCTATCCAAGTTTTTACATTCTGTTTTAATAGATTAGTGGGCGCCTGAAGTTTTCCATTCGCACCTTCTGCCACCAGGAACATGTTCAAGTTTCTTCTCAGGTCGTTTGTGTCTCTAATAATTGATGCTCTTTTAATCGCGCCATAGATTTCGGGCATTGAGTAAACCATCGAAACATAGTCTTGTTTTGTTACCGCCCTTCCTTGAGCCCCATAGGTTCCTAGATATCTTCTTTTTAATTCTTCCGTATTTGGGATTGAGATGTTCCCGTTTATTGGCTCCTCATTATATATTTCTATGTTGTTTTTTATAAAAGAAACTTTTGATGGATCTAATAACTGCTCGTTTTCAAAAAACAATATCGGCTCCACAACTTGAGTCACTGTGCCGACTGCTGCATTTGTATTTTCTACCGTATTACTGCGATATGTTACGGTGATCGTAGTGTTTTGAGGCGCAACACCCAAGGTATCTGAAGAGGCCAGGTTTGTTGGGTCTGATTTTGGAGATGCCACATATTCTTTACCTGAAAGCTTGAGAGTCACTTTCGAAGGTTCTGCGATTGCATTAGTTTTTAAGTCTTGACTTGAACCGTGACCAAAGACTAAGAATGTGCGGTCTATTGATTTTTCGACTATGTGACGACGAGGAACAGGAACCGGCTTTAATATTGCCTTAACTAAAGAGTCTTGGTTCGCCGGATCTACTATAGGCTTATAGATCGTGTTTTGACTTAAATGGTCAACTTGAAAAAAGTCGTTTTTGTTGGAGTCTTGAACTTTTAATATTTCCGTAATCGATGGATCTGGTATTTCCACCTTTAAAAATCTTTGATAGTTACCTACATCAACCGTGTATGTTTTTTCTTCTCCTGATACAACTGGAACTGTTGACTTTAATACATAGTAATTTATCCTAGAGCCGTCAGCCACTGTGTTGTATCCAACAATTTGAGAATTATCAGCCGTTAATCTTTTGTCTGCCATTTGAGTAAAAATCGAGCCGGCAGCTGATCTATATTTTGAGCCGGCTCGAACTGTAACAATATAATTAGTATCGATACCTGTCCCAGTTGAGTTGGCTGGACACAGGACGTGAACAGCTAATTCACCTACTCCTACTGGATTCAGTGCCGGGCTCACACCATAAGATTGTATTATTCTTACTGCTACCTCTGGATCTCTTGTGTATGATAAGATTGACTCATTTGCGTTATGATCCAAATAATAATGCAACTGGTCTCCAACATATGAAACCAAATCAAACATCATTGAGCCAAAAGACGATTTTTTGAAATCTTTATATGTATCCGGGTAGTTTCTTTTAATATACTGAACCAAGTCTTCTTTTATTTCAGAAAAACTTGTTCTGGTGTAATCAACTTCTTGTACTTCTCTGGTTCTATTTGTAGTCATCATCAATCTCTCTTAAAATTATAAGTCCCAATTCAAACAAACTGCCCTAAATTTAAACCTCTTGCTACCATTGGGCGGTTAACCGCGTCGATGGCACCCATGACATCCTGAAGAAAAACTTCTTTAGTTATAAAATCTAAACCAAATACTATTTCATCTGATAATCCTAGGTCAGTTATTGCATATGTTATTGTCAATGTTGAAACACCCTCATCTAGTTGGTCACTTGTTGAATTGAAACCTGCGTTTATCAGTGTTATATTTGGGAGATATTTTGCTAATTGTTTTTGTATCTTTGTTTTAATATCTAGAAACTCTAGTGATTCTGGACTTTCAAATAAATAATTTGCTAGACCAATACCAAGATCAGGATTCATTGGCCATTCGCCTGGTATTGT